>Ga0164293_10001575_pt1 | contig 19074 bp, 15 predicted proteins | sample GEODES118metaG_FD_111487 | JGI IMG/M metagenome (GOLD analysis project Ga0164293, IMG submission 111487) | Eutrophic lake water microbial communities from Lake Mendota, Wisconsin, USA - GEODES118 metaG | ecosystem: Environmental > Aquatic > Freshwater > Lake | place: USA: Lake Mendota...
CATCGTCTTCAATAATGAACACTGCTGTTTCTTTCCAGATGGATGATTTAGAAAGATGTTCTATGAATAATCCTACGGCGAGGTCATTATCCGCAACATGGGCCCACGGCGTTGGCCGGCCTACCCTTAGTCCTTCCGTATGGTCATTGCCGAACCTGAGCGAATTGAATTGCGGTACCGCATTTGCGGTAAGCAGGGAATCGAATTCTCTTTTCCATTGGTAGAATCTGGTAGTATCCCGGATCGCCAGATTATATCCTGAATAATAGCTGCAAAAATTTCCTTCCAATACGGGCACATTGGCTTTTCCATCATCCACAAATTCTCCGTATGACCTGAAGCTGACGCCTTTTCGTTTGCAATTGTCCCAGAAGAAACCGTTCTTGTTATTCGCGATCTCCCTGTTTCCTTCGCCGTCATATGTTCCTCCTCTGCCGCCGTAATTGGTGGGCCAGTTTTTTTCCAGGTAGTCTGTCGCATAAGCACCCATCGACCAGTTATGACCATCCATACTCACTTCGCCGTCTACATAGAAATTATCCAGCAGTACAAATTCTGTGGCGAGCGCGTGCTGATTTGGTGTTACTTTCTCGCCGAATAACAAGAGACTGGTGTCTCCGTTACCACCGGGAATATCTGACAATACCTGATCGTACGTGCGATTTTCCTTGATCACATAGAACACATATTTGATGGGCGAGGCATCACCTACTTTCATGGGAATGGGGTTGCCTGCTTCGCCGGAAGAGATGCTTTCTTTGTCTTTGGTGAACGGTGTATTGGCGTATACCGCCTTTGAATAGGCAGCGAGCAGTTTTTCATCCGGCTCATCAATGATCGACATCGTGCCTTTAAAAAGTCCGCCTATATACTGTACTTCCTTTGGTTTTGACGTATCGCCCTGGTGGCGGAGTACGGCCTGCCGGGGTCTCACAGGACTGGGACCATAAGGGTTGGCCTGTGAACTAAAGCCCTTTCCGTTGCTGACGAAGATCTTCTTGCCGATCAACTTAACATTGGTGGGGTACCAGCCGGTTGGGATGAAGCCTTCTGATTCCGAGAAGCCGGGTTTTGCGATATCAAAAACAGCGAGGCAGTTATTGTCAGCATTGGCTACGTAGAGAGTTTTTTCATCGTCACTCAGGGCAACACCATTGGAGGTGGAGCCCGCAGGCGCATCCGGATACAATGCAGCGTTCAGGGTTTCAATCACTTTTCCTTCCGCGGTGTTGATCACGGATACGGAGTTGTCGTTTGCATTGGCAACAAACAGGTATTTACCGTCTTTGGTCATGCACATTTCGTTGGGATGATCTCCTACGGCCCATTCTTTTTTCCTTTGACTAACCAGATCCCATACCAGCACTTTGGCTTTGCCCCAGAGTGAAATGTATAGTATGTTCTTATCAGGAGAGAGTAAAGCGGTATATGCCTCCGAGCCCAGTGACACTTGTTGCTGGACCTGTTTGGTTTTCAGGTTGATCACATAGAGACTGTTATTGTCTTTCGTGACCACATACATCAATTGTTTCGCATCATCTATTTCTATACCTGCAGGTGAAATTTTGGTGGGCCATTTGTTGCCGAGTTTGATACTGTCCTGCCGTACAAGTTTATTGTTTGCAATGGCGAATTGGATGATCCAATTATCATTGCCGCCAGAGGCATATAGGAATTTTTCATCGGCGCTGAACTTCAGGCCGTACCAGGATTTTGCCACCACTTCGGAATGCAGGATCTTTTCCGTTTTAGCATCGATCAATTGTATAGACTGCACACTTTGTCCGTTGTTGGTGACGGCCAGGTATTTCTTTGATTTAGACACGGCAATATTTAAAGGCAAGTCGCCCAAGGCGAAACTTCTTCCGGCCGGAGAGAGCGACCAGCCGTTTGGAAGTTGAACAGGATTTGGTAACTGGGCATTGGTGAACATGCTGGCGGTGAGACCAACGAGGGTCAATAATCGTTTCATGCCATTAAGGTAGAGAAAATGTTTATTGCATAAAAAAAGAGCCCTTGGGTAGGGCTCCATTTAATGATGTCTTATCAATTTGGTAACAGGGAGGGGTCAAAGTACCAGCACACCCTTGGCCACGAACTGGAGCTCCTTTTTGGATTCCTTGATCTTTTTGATCTCTTGTTCCGACTTCCCCGCGTCTTTTGCATAGTGCTGCAGTTGTTTTACGGAGACCTCTTTAACCTGTGCTTCGCCATCCAGCACCACCTCTTTGCCAACGATATCTTTCGGCATGAAGAATTTATAATCTTTAAACTTCACCATCACTTTCTCGCCGTCAGCTTTCTCCACTTTCATCCAGCAGCCTTTTTCCTGGCAGACTTCCGCCACTTTGCCGGTGACCTTGCCGTTGTATTTATTGTCGGACAATTTACTATCGAGCTGATTGATTGATATGGCGCCTTCAGCGGTGGTACCTGCGCCGTAAGTTACCCCCTTTGCAGCTGATGCAGGTTCCTGGGCATAAAGTAATGCGCTGATGGCGATGGCGAATAAGAAGAACACAAGATGTTTCATAGCAATAATTTGGGTAAAGATACCGCTGAAATGATATAACATGCTGCTCATCCAATAACTATTGGGGGCATGATGTTTTTGGATTTATATTTATGACGCAAACAGTTCCGCAATAGTACTTAGTTCTCTCATGTTCCCCTGTTGTTCACCCGACAGGGGATTTTTTACGAGGAAAAAACTAAAACATTTAGTGAAAAAACTACTAAAAATATTAGTGTGCATAATATTTTTCCCCTACCTTCACCATTACAATTACATTGGCAACCAAAAATTAAAGACATGTCGAACGAAAAGCAAAAGGCGTTAAAACTCACACTGGACAAGATCGAGAAGGATTTTGGCAAGGGCAGTGTGATGATGATGAATGAGAAGGGAGACCAGGTTCAGGAAGTCATTTCTACTGGCTCAATAGGATTGGATATAGCCTTGGGAATTGGTGGCCTTCCAAAAGGCCGGGTGATTGAGATCTACGGCCCTGAAAGTTCTGGTAAAACGACTGTGGCGACTCATGTAATTGCAGAAGCCCAGAAAAAGGGCGGTATTTGTGCCATCATAGATGCTGAACACGCTTTTGACAGTGCGTATGCACAGAAACTGGGTGTGGATGTAGATAATTTACTGATCTCCCAGCCGGATTATGGGGAGCAGGCCCTTGAAATTGCCGACAGGCTGATCCTTTCAGGTGCCATTGACGTAGTGGTGATCGATTCCGTGGCAGCGTTGGTGCCTAAATCGGAATTGGAAGGGGAAATGGGCGACAGCAAGATGGGTCTTCATGCCAGGCTGATGTCCCAGGCCCTGCGCAAGCTCACTGCGACCATATCCAAAACCAATACGATCTGTATTTTCATCAACCAGCTTCGCGAGAAGATCGGGGTGATGTTCGGAAATCCGGAAACCACGACCGGCGGTAATGCTTTAAAGTTCTACGCTTCGGTTCGTCTGGATATTCGCCGTACTGCCCAAATCAAAGACGGCGATGAAGCGATCGGTAACAGGGTTAAGGTGAAAGTGGTGAAGAATAAAGTAGCCCCGCCTTTCCGTGCAGCGGAATTCGATATTATCTTCGGTGAAGGTATTTCCAAAACAGGCGAGATCCTGGATCTGGGCGTTGAACTGGGCATTGTCGGAAAGAGCGGCAGTTGGTTTAATTATAATAACGACAAGCTCGGGCAGGGTCGTGATACGGTTAAGCAGCTATTAATCGACAATCCTGAACTGGCTAACGAAATAGAAACGAAGATCAGGGAAAAGATAAAAGAAACATCGGCGGGCGGAGCATAAGCTTGTTTACTCGGGATGTGTTTGCGATCTTTTGCTGATCTGTAAATATATCCCTCATGATAAGAGTTCTCAAAAAAAGCAAGCGTATCGCGCTGGTGGCCCACGATAATAAGAAAAAGGACCTCATTGACTGGTGCGTCTATAACAAAGCATTCTTGAAGGACCATCAACTTCTTGCTACGGGTACCACCGGGCGGATGTTGGAGGATGAACTGGGTGTTGACGTGAAAAAGCTCATGAGCGGCCCTCTTGGTGGCGACCAGCAGATCGGATCCATGATCGCTGAAGGCAAGGTCGATGTGTTGATCTTTTTCTGGGATCCTATGGAAGCGCAGCCCCACGATCCCGATATTAAAGCTTTACTTAGGCTTGCTGTGGTTTGGAATATTCCATTCGCTTGTGATCGTGCCACTGCGGATTTCATGCTGACTTCCCCCTTAATGCGGGACGATTATGAATGCAGAATCCCGGACTACGCCCAGTATATCACCAGGAAATTGTAGTATATGGTGGAGCTTCGTTCCTGGAAATGGTCAGATAGTAAGACGTTGACACACCTGATCAATAATAAAAAGATCTGGGATAATGTCCGCGACTATCTGCCGCACCCCTATACCCACAAGGATGCAGATGTGTTTCTGCAGCATAACATTGATCAGGCCAGGACCAACAATTTTGCGATCGTCGCTGACGGGATGGTCGTAGGTGGAATAGGCTATATCCTGAAAGACGATGTGTACAAATTCACTACAGAACTTGGGTATTGGATTGGAGAGGCCTATTGGGGCAAGGGTTACGCAACCGAGGCCGTTCGGCTGTTGATCAGGAATATTCGCGAGCACTCGCCGCTCATTGTAAGGGTATACGCTGAGGTGTTTGATTATAATAAGGCATCCATGATGGTACTGGAGAAGAACGGCTTCTACCTGGAAACCATTCGTCGCAAAGGGGTAGTTAAAAATGGCATTATCAGGGATGACTATGTTTATGTGTTGTTACTTTGACCTAAGCAATGAGCAGATTTAATCTTCATATCCCTTTCCCACCTGCAGGCGATCAGCCTGAAGCAATCCGTCAACTCACAGAAGGGATTTTGCAAGGTGAGCGATGCCAGACCCTTTTAGGAGTCACCGGTTCGGGGAAAACGTATACGATCGCAAATGTTATTCAGGAAGTGCAACGACCTACCCTCGTGCTGACTCACAACAAGACACTCGTTGCACAGTTGTACGGTGAATTCAAACAGTTTTTCCCCGACAACGCGGTAGGGTATTTTGTTTCTTACTACGATTATTATCAGCCTGAGGCTTACATGCCCGTGAGTGATACCTATATTGAAAAGGATCTTTCGATCAACGAAGAGTTGGATAAACTCCGGCTCCAAGCTACCGCTCAGTTGCTAACAGGAAGGCGTGATATCATTGTTGTTGCTTCTGTAAGTTGTATTTACGGTTTGGGGAATCCCGCTGATTTCGAAAATGGGATCATCCGGTTGCATAAAGGTCAGGTGATCAGCAGGCAGGGTTTTTTACATAGTTTGGTCAATGCGCTGTATAGTCGCACCCAGACCGACTTTACGCGCGGTACATTCCGGGTAAAGGGTGATACGGTGGACATCAATCTTCCTTATCTGGATTATGGGTACAGGATCAGTTTTTTCGGGGATGAAGTGGAGGAGATCGAGTCTATTGATGTGCAGACTTCCAAAAGGATGAACGTGTTTGAAAACGTTGCCATCTTCCCTGCCAATCTCTACCTCGCACCAAAGGATATGATGCAGCAGATCCTGTATGAGATACAGGATGAATTGCTGGCCCAGGTGGAATATTTCAAATCAACAGGAAAATTCATAGAAGCCCAGAGACTGAGTGAAAGGGTTAACTATGATCTTGAGATGATCCGTGAACTGGGGTATTGTAACGGTGTTGAGAACTATTCCAGGTTTTTCGACCGCCGGAAGCCGGGCAACAGGCCCTTCTGTTTGCTGGACTATTTTCCGAGAGACTTTCTATGCGTGATCGATGAGAGCCACCAAACGGTTCCGCAGGTAAGTGGAATGTACGGCGGTGACCGGAGCAGAAAAATGGTGCTGGTGGATTATGGATTTCGCCTGCCTTCAGCGCTCGATAACAGACCCCTGAATTTCCATGAGTTTGAGTCTATTCTCAACCAGATCATCTATGTGTCTGCCACCCCCGGCGATTATGAACTCGAACAATGCGGCGGGGTTGTTATAGAACAGGTAGTCCGGCCCACCGGACTCCTCGATCCGCCCATTGAATTGAGGCCCAGCAAGAACCAGATCGATGACTTGCTCGACGAAATAGATAAACGAATTAAGAAGGGAGACCGGGTGCTGGTTACCACCCTAACCAAGAGGATGGCGGAGGAGTTGGATAAATATTTAGCCCGGATTAATATTAAATCTAAATACATACATAGCGAAGTGGATACGCTCGACCGCGTCGAGATCCTGCGTCAGCTGAGGCTTGGGGAGATCGATGTGCTCGTGGGCGTAAACCTGCTTCGGGAAGGTCTGGATCTGCCGGAAGTTTCTTTGGTGGCGATCCTGGATGCCGATAAAGAGGGCTACCTGAGGAATGAAAAATCACTGACCCAGACCGCAGGAAGGGCAGCACGGAACGTAGACGGGCTCGTCATCTTTTATGCCGACAAGATGACGGATAGCATGCAGAAAACCATCGACGAGACTACCCGCAGGCGGATCAAGCAAATAGAGTACAATCAGATCCACGGCATCACTCCGCGGACCATCATTAAGAGTAAACAGCAGGTATTTGCCCAAACATCCGTCCTGGATATCAAAGGCTATGATCAGAACAATCCCAACGCCATAGGTCCTGATGAAGAGCTCGTAAACATCGCCGCGGAAGACCAGGAAGTTTACCAAACCATTCCCCAGGTTGAAAAAGCGGTGGTGAAGACCCGTAAGGAAATGGAAAAAGCAGCGCGGGACCTGGATTTTATGGAAGCTGCCAGACTGAGGGATGACATGTTGCTGCTCCAGAAGAAACTGGAACAGATGAAACAGGTCGGATAATGTCAGAAGCTTTATTAAATCTTCATTTTTAAGAAATTTTTCAGCTACTGTTCGAACTATGCTTTTAACTTAGTTGAATTTACAAGGGTGTATGAAAGTTTATGCATTATATAATCTGAAGGGTGGTGTAGGGAAGACCGTATCGACTGTCAATTTATCTTACTACTCTGCGCTTGATGGGAACAGGACCCTGATCTGGGATTTTGATCCGCAGGGATCTGCTTCTTTCTATTTCAAGGTAAAGAGTAAGTTCAATAAAGGCGGGATAAAAGGAATTCTTAATGAGGATAGTGATCTGGCAGATGCCATCATGGGGACCGATTATGAGAACCTTAATATTCTTCCTGCAGACCAGTCGGCCAAAAGCCTTGATATTCTGCACGATGAATTGACAGCCAATAAAAAACTGATCAAGGGCCTGTTGAATTCGCTGAAGAAGAACTACGATCATGTTTTTATCGACTGCCCCCCAGGACTTTCTTCATTGGCTCTTAATATTTTCAACGCAGCCGACCTGGTTATTATGCCCGTAATTCCAACAACATTATCGGTTAGAACTTACCATATGGTCAAGGACTACTTTAAGGACAAGGGAATAGAGGGGTCGCGACTGAAATGTTTTTTTAGCATGGCCGATCTGAGGAAGAATTTGCATAATGAAGTGATGGAAGAATTATACATTGACAAGAAGTTTTTTGACAATTATATACCCTACCTTTCTGATGTTGAGAAGATGGGCATACGCCTCGCTCCTATTGGGGTGTACGCGAAAAGCAGTTATGCTGCCCAGTGTTATCTGGATCTGTGGAATGAAATAAAATCCTGCTAATTTTTGTATCTTTTTAATATGGAAAGACAACTATCGTCGTGGTACTCTCCTTCACTCGGCAACGAAATGCCTATTGCTATGTACGGGCACCATGGATTTGCTTTGCTGATGGTTCCCACGGCCGCAGCAGATTATCTGGAATACGAGCGTTTTCAGCTAATGGACCATCTTGCTCCACTTGTGGATGCAGGAAAGATGAAAGTGTTCTCGGTGAACAGCATCAACACCGAGAGCTGGTTGAATAAACAAATGGAAGGAGCACATAAAGCGATCCGACAGAACCAGTTCAATGAATATATCTACAATGAAGTAGTCCCGTATATTAAGAATAATACTTCGTGGGAAACGCCGATCATTGTCACCGGTGCATCGTTCGGGGCACTCCACTCCATGAATCTTTTCCTGAAAAGGCCGGACCTCATCAACGGAGCCATCGCCATGAGCGGTGTGTACGATCTCACAGAGTATACAGACGGGTATTATGATGAGCAGGTTTATTATAATTCGCCCATACATTATATACCCAATTTGAACGACCATTACGTGCTCGAACAAATACGTCGGGGTAAACTGATTATGGCGACAGGTCAGGGTTCTTATGAAGACCCTGAAGCCAACAGAAGATTCTCGGCTGTTTTAAATACTAAAAGTATACCGCATGAACTCGAACTTTGGGGCCACGACGTAACGCATGATTGGCCAACCTGGAGAACAATGCTACCGCATTTCCTCGAAACAAGATTCTAGCATTCAGGTTGCCTGAAACTATTACACATGGAGAAGAAGTTATTCCTGTTAGATGCCTTTGCCCTGATCTTCAGGGCCTATTATGCGTTGATACGTAATCCAAGGATCACCAGTAAAGGCAAGAATACAAACGCCCAATTTGGATTCACCAATACCCTGATTGATCTGCTCAATAAACAGAAGCCATCGCATATGGCGGTTTGTTTTGATACCAAGGCACCTACAGAACGGCATACAGATTACGCTGAGTATAAAGCCAACCGGCAGGAAGCACCGGAAGACTTATTAGCATCGTTGCCAGACATTAAGAAAATCATTCTTGGATTGAATATTCCTGTCATAGAAACTGATGGGTTCGAGGCGGATGATGTGATCGGGACGCTTGCAAAACAAGCTGAGCTGGTGGGTTATCAAGTCTATATGGTGACGCCGGATAAGGACTATGGACAACTCGTCAGCGACAATATTAAAATTTATAAGCCGCCGTATCAAGGTGGTGATTTCGAAATACTGGGTCCAGCTGAAGTCTGCGCAAAATGGGGAATTAAGGAAGTCTCACAGGTAATCGACATCCTCGGCCTCATGGGCGATAGTGTCGATAATATACCCGGTATCCCGGGGGTTGGTGAAAAAACCGCTGCCAAACTGCTTGCGGAGTTCGGCACGCTTGAAAATGTGCTGGTGAATGCGGATGGCATTAAAGGGGCATTGGGCGAGAAGGTCAGGAATGGCAAGGATCTCGCCATCATGAGTAAGAAACTGGCAACCATTATTACCGCAGTGCCTGTGGAATTCCATGAAGAAGATTTCTGTGTGAAAGCTATGAACAAAGAGGCCCTCAAAGAAGTGTTTACAGAACTCGAGTTCAAGACGCTGGGCAAGAGGATCCTGGGGGAAGAGTTCAACATCTTTGAGAATAATGTTGGCGTTCAGCAAGATCTGTTCGGCAACCCCGTAGCTGCGCCGGCAGCCAAGACAAATAGCCCTGCTCAGACTGCCGATACGGAGGAGGCTTTGGAAACCGGACTACACGCCGAAAAGAATATTCATAACACGCCGCACCAATATCACGTTGCTTCATCGGATCAGGAGATAGATGAGCTGATCGCCATGCTGATGAAGCAGCCTGAGATTTCTTTCGATTCCGAGACTACAGGGATCGATGCGAATAGAGCCGAGCTGGTGGGATTAAGTTTTTGCTATAAAACCGGTGAAGGGTATTATGTGCCTTGTAGTTCGAACCGCGAGCAGGTACTGGCCCTGCTGAAAAAATTCAGCGCTTTATTCCAGCGGGAAGATGTAAACTGGGTAGGACAAAACATTAAATATGACCTGCTGATCCTGAAATGCTACGGTGTTGAACTTAAGGGGAGAATATTCGATACGATGCTGGCCCATTATGTCATTGATCCTGAAGGGAAAAGGGGCATGGATCTTTTGAGTGCGCAGTACCTCGGATATGAACCAGTGCACATTGAAGAGTTGATCGGGAAGAAAGGGAAGGGGCAGGGAACCATGCGGGATGTTGAACTGGATAAGATCAAGGAGTATGCTGTGGAAGATGCGGACATCACCCTTCAACTTAAGAATGTTTTCATCAATGAACTGAAGTCTAAAGAGGTTGAAAAAGTATTTTATGAAGTGGAGAATCCTTTGGTCCAGGTGTTGAAGGACCTCGAGTTTGTAGGGGTGAAGATCGACGTAGATTTCCTAAAGGATTATTCGATTGAACTGGATAAGGAAGCCCGTGCTGCTGAAGAGCTTGTCTACCAACAGGCCGGCGTTAGGTTTAACCTGTCATCACCTAAGCAGTTGGGCGATGTACTCTTTGAAAAACTAAAGCTCGATGGCAAAGCCAAAAAAACGAAAACGGGTCAGTATGCTACCGGGGAGGATGTATTGATAAAATTGTCTCACCTGCATCCGGTACCGGCCAACGTATTGATCTTCCGCGAGCTGAGCAAGCTGAAATCAACCTACGTAGATGCATTACCATTATTGATCAACCCAAGAACCGGCAGAGTACACACCACATACGGATCGGCCGTTGCGGTAACCGGAAGATTAGCGAGTAATAATCCTAATCTTCAGAATATTCCTATTCGGAGTGACCGGGGTAAGGAGATCAGAAAAGCGTTCATTCCCGGAGATAAGAATCGGGTGTTGCTGTCCGCGGATTATTCTCAAATTGAACTGCGTATTGTAGCGTCGATCAGTGGCGATCCGAATATGTGTGAAGCATTCCGATTGAACAAAGACATTCATACAGCCACGGCTGCCAAGGTGTATGGCATTGATGAAGCTGATGTGAGTAAGGAGATGCGGTATAAGGCCAAGAGCGTGAATTTTGGAATCATTTATGGGCAGGGTGCTTTCGGTTTGGCGGATAATCTTGGCATCTCCAGAGGTGAGGCAAAGACCATTATTGATAATTATAAGAAAGAGTTTAGCGGTATTACGAAGTACATGGAAGACACCATCAACTTCGCTAGGGATAAAGGGTATGTGCAGACTCTGATGGGAAGAAAAAGATGGTTGAAAGACATCAATAGCGCCAATTTTACGGTTCGTGGTTTTGCAGAAAGAAATGCGATCAATTCTCCTATCCAGGGAACGGCGGCCGACATGATCAAAATGGCGATGGTGAAAGTGCAGGCCGCGATTCAGAAAGAAGGATTAAGAAGCAGGATGATCCTGCAGGTGCATGATGAATTGGTGTTTGATGCCTACAGGGATGAAGCGGACACTTTGCGCGCGCTGGTACTTGAGAATATGCAATCTGCCATGACGCTCCCCAACGGTGTTCCCGTTGTGGCAGAAGCGGGCATTGGGGAGAATTGGCTTGAAGCGCACTAAAAAAAGCAATGTGATGAATGTGACGAATGTGGGGAATGTGGGGAATGAATCTGATCAATGTGGTGAATGTGGTGGAATGAATGTGATCAATGTGGTGAAATGGAGACAGAACATTTAGAACAGAAAAAATGGCAAGCAATTTTATGATTACAAGTTTCTTCGCCTGGTGGTTTAAGTTTAACGGTTGGAAAGTTGGGGAGACGATTCCACCCAGCATTAAAAAAGCCGTAGTCATCGCTGCTCCACATACGTCAAACTGGGATTTCGTTTATGCGCTTGCGTGTTATAAGATCCTGAACCTCCCCGTGAAATACGTTGCTAAAAAAGAACTCTTTAGGTTTCCATTTTCCATCATGTTTAAGGCTACCGGAGGTATACCTGTGGATCGTTCCAAAAGTGTCAATTTTGTGGATGCCATTATTCAGAAAATCAATCAATCAGAACAACTCTATCTGATGATGGCCGCTGAAGGAACACGCAAGCCGGTAGACAAATGGAAGAGCGGGTTTTACCACGCTGCCCTGGGCGCCGGCGTCCCTATCATCCTGGGATATCTGGACTATAAACATAAAGTAGCCGGATTTGGAGAAGTGATCTACCCAACAGGCAACAAAGAGAAAGATATGGAGCGCATCCGGCGTTTCTATGCAGACAAAACGGGCAAGAATCCGGAGTTGTATAACCCCGACTCTGCAAGGCTCGACTAGTAACATACGCTGTCCCCTGGATGAATGAATGTGATGTTTAAGGCGGACTCCGTTGATACCTGCATCAGCTTTTATTCAACTAAGTCAAACAGCTGCACATTATATAGCTAGCTTTTCTGACCTTTGTACCATGTTCTGGGAAAGATATTTCAAGATATTCAGCATGATCGGCCTGCGCTATTTTCTGTTCGCAGGACTTGCATTTCTGATATTTTATGTCATTTACAAAGGAAAGGGGCGGTTTAAGAAAATACAGGCCAGGGCTCCGGAAAGCTCGGACTATGCGCGGGAGATCGGTTATTCCCTCATGACCATTGCCATGTTTGCTATCGTCCCCATCGTTTTGCTGAATGATCCCATAAAGGCATACACCACCTACTACACAGATATCCACCAATATGGCATGGTCTATTTCGTAGGAGCCTTTTTTCTAATGATGGTCATGCACGATACCTACTTTTATTGGACCCACCGGCTAATGCATCACCCGGCTTTGTTCAAAATGTTTCACCTCGTCCATCATCGTTCAACAAATCCCTCACCCTGGGCAGCATATGCTTTTCATCCGCTCGAATCAATTATTGAAGTGGGTATTGTCCCCGTCTTTTTATTTACCATTCCCATTCACCTTTATCATCTTTCATTTTTCTTTTTATTCATGATCATATACAACGTATATGGCCACCTTGGTTACGAACTATATCCTAAGGGCTTCAGCAGACACCCGATTGGAAGATGGATCAATACATCCGTTAACCACAACCAGCACCACCAATATTTCAAAGGCAACTATGGCCTTTATTTTTTATTCTGGGACAGGGTAATGGGGACTGTCAGGGCTGATTATGAGGATAGATTCGACCAGGTAAAAACCTTCCCTGTTGGGGAAGATGGAACAGGACCAAGAACAGATTTGAGTAAGACCTGAACAGAAGATGTCATACATGAGCGACACTACAAAACCCGTTATTTATTATTGCTACGATGCCTACTGCGGCTGGTGTTATGGATTTAGTAGCGTGATGACCCGGATCTACGATGAGTATAAGGACCGGTTTGATTTCGAAACCCTGTCGGGAGGAATGATCCCTAAAGAATCTGCCAAACATATTGGCATAATGGCGGGCTACATTAAGGGCGCTTACCAGAACGTTGAGGACCTCGCTGGGGTAACATTTGGCGAGGATTATCTCTGGCACATTAATAACCCTGACCTGAGCGACTGGTTCCCGCATTCGGAGAAAGCAGCTACCGCAATGGCTGTATTCAAAGATTATCATCCGGATAATACGGTGCATTTTGCTGCAGATCTTCAAAAAGCTTTGTATATCGATGGCCGCGATCTGACCGATGACGAAGCCTACCGGCATCTCCTGGAGAAGTACGATATCTCCGCCGCCGAATTTTATGAGAAGCTGAAATCTACTGAGTACCTGGAGAAGGCTCACTATGATTTTTCGCTTTGCAGACAATTACAGGTGAATGGATTTCCGGCTGTGTTATTGCAAACCGATGAACTCAAGTTTTATTTGCTGGCCCGCGGTTACACCGACTATGATTCGCTGAAGGCGCGGCTCGAACAGGCTACCGCGTAGATACAAATGTTTGCGGCAAGCCTAATGAGCCGGCATGAAAAGTTGGCCGCGACATAGTCAATAAATCATGGAAAATTCTTTTTTGGAAGAATACTTAAAGAGGTAGCTTTAAGTTATGAAAATCAACACCAAATTAACCCCGCTCTTCCTCATAGCAATGGCAGCACTCATGTTCAGTTGTAATCAAGGGCAACAAAAAACTGAAACAACCTCAACAGCTGATAGTGAAAAAGCATCCGGTGATGTTGACCGCACCATACTTCCCATCAGGGAAACCTATTACCCCGCCGCAACCGAATTGGATGCCCGCAATGCAAAAGCACCGGCTCGTTTTGAGGTGAAGGCCCCGAAAGGCGCCCCCAATGTATTGGTGGTTTTAATTGATGACCAGGGTTTTAGTGCATCGAGCGCTTTTGGTGGTGCCATTAATGAGCCCGTGCTAGATAAAATGGCCAGTGAAGGTTTGAAGTACAACAATTTTAATACCACCGCACTTTGTTCGCCTACCCGAACAGCCATCCTGACTGGCTATAATCACCACAGCAATAATGCAGGAGCCATTATGGAAATGGCAACAGGATTTCAAGGCAATACGGGTATACGCCCACAAACCATTACACCCATGGCAGAAGTGTTGCGTCAAAATGGTTATAGCACGGCGGCATTTGGAAAGTACCATGAAACACCCCCATGGGAAGTGTCTGTTTCCGGCCCTTACGACCGTTGGCCTTCACATTCGGGTTTCGATAAGTTTTATGGATTTATTGGTGGCGAAACCAACCAGTGGGCGCCAAAAATTTATGATGGCGTAACAGAGATTGAAACGCCCAATACGCCCAATTACCACTTAACGGTGGATATGACAGACCGTGCCATTAACTGGATACAGGGTCAGCAGGCGTTAACGCCTGATAAGCCCTTCTTTACTTATTTCGCCACGGGTGCCACTCATGCACCGCACCATGCACCCAAAGAGTACATAGCCAAATACAAAGGCAAGTTCGACATGGGTTGGGATAAACTCAGGGAAATTACATTGGCTCGTCAGATAGAAATGGGAATTGTACCAAAAGGGACCAAACTAGCACCCAAGCCTGCAGGCTTACCCAATTGGGATACCCTATCTCCGAAAGCAAAACAGTTATTTGCCCGTCAGATGGAAACCTATGCCGGCTTTGCTGAACACACCGACCACGAAGTGGGCAGGCTAATCGATGCCCTTAGGGAAATGGGAGAGCTGGATAACACGCTGGTGTTTTATATAGTAGGCGACAATGGTTCAAGTGCAGAAGGGGGAATGAATGGAGCATTCAATGAATTGGTTGGATTAAATGGTATGCAGGAAAATTTTGACGATGTCTACAAGCACATGGATGATTGGGGCGGACCCTTAACCTATCCGCATTTTGCTATTCCATGGGCAGTGGCTACAGATGTGCCATTTGCTTATACCAAACAGATGGCATCCGATTTTGGAGGTGTACGAAATGGGATGGTGGTGCATTGGCCCAATGGCATAAAACCCAAAAACGAAATCCGAAGCCAGTTTACCCACGCTATTGATATAGCACCTACCGTGTTTGAAGCGTGTAAAATACCTGCCCCTAAAATGGTATATGGTGTTGAACAGCGCCCCATTGAAGGAACCAGTATGTTGTATTCGTTTAATGATGCAAATGCACCTGCCAAACATACCACGCAGTATTTTGAAATGTTTGGCAACCGGGCCATTTATAGTGATGGTTGGGTGGCCCGTACGATCCATAAAACACCCTGGGGTTCCGCAGCCCTTAATACCCTTGATAAAGATGTATGGCAACTCTATAATGTAAATGAAGACTTTAGTGAAACAAACGATTTGGCAAGTGCCAATCCGGCAAAACTGAAGGAGTTGCAGGACCTGTTTTTGAAAGAAGCCATAAAGTACAATGTGCTGCCCATTGACGATAGAAATTATGAACGCTTTGATGCTGCCATTGCAGGGCGCCCTGATCTGATGGGCAAACGCACCAAGTTGAATTTGTATGATGGTATGAACGTTTCTGAGTTTGCAGCCATCAATGTAAAAACACGCAATTATACCATTACTGCAGATGTGGAATTGTCGAACGCCTCTACAAACGGCGTTATCATTTCACAAGCCGGCCGCTTTGGTGGCTGGACCTTGTATATGAAGGCTGGAAAATTGCACCATGAGTATAACTGGTTTGGACAGAAAAGGACAAACATCAGTTCTGCCAAAGCAATAGCTGCCGGGCGGCATAGTTTGAAGTATGAGTTTATCATTGACGCATATAAGCCTGGTTCAGGCGGTAAGTGTTTTTTATATGTAGATGATGTAAAAGTTGCTGAAGGTTATATTCCGGTAACGCAACCATTTGGTTACTCTGCCGATGAAGGCTGGAATGTCGGCGCCGACCATGAAACGCCGGTTTCGGAAGATTACAAGGAAAACGACAATAAATTTACCGGCAAGATTAAGGTAGTTACGATTGAGACTTTTCCGGAAAAGAAATAAATAGTAATTGATAAAGCAACGGTCATCAGTATGGTGGCCGTTCGTTTTATTATTAGTAATACAGAAACTGCAAAATACAGGACAGTGGCAGCCGCTAGAGTAGGATCTGGTTAAATTGGGTACGCGCAGTGAAAGACTGATTACTTAGAAATCTTCAGTAAACGCGCTGCATTATCATAATACACTTTCTTCAGAATATTATCGGGCAATCCAAGACCATACATTCTCCAGAATGCGTGGTATTTTTTATGATAGGGAAAATATTCGTCTTCCGTTTCAAGCACCCTGAAATAGGTGGCATATTCTTCGGGCACCCATGAGTCTTTTCCAAACAGGATGCGGTCCTGGTATTTGGCAAAGAACTGTTTGGCCATTTTTGGCTGCCGGCCAAGTTCAGCGATCACGGCGCCAAATTCAACAACCACATTTGGTAGTTCGTCGAGCAGTTTAGATAGTCTGGCTAGGTCATTTGGTAACCAGCCAAAATGGGCGGCGATATAAGTTGTTTTAGGATTGTTCCTGAACATTTTTTGTTGTTCCTGTATCAGGTCTTCAAATGGCGCCGGGTTATCCGGCCCCCTTTTCCGGTTAGGGTGGGTTACGATTTCCAGCCATCGCTCGTTTTTGTCGTCCACTGGATCCCAGAACGATTTTGGATCTGCGGTATGAATGAGAACAGGAATTTTCAGAGCAGCACATTTATCCCAGATTGGATTTAAGCGGGGATCATCAACCTTTACTCTCTTGCCATCAACATCTTTCACAGATAGCCCCAGGTTCTTGTAGATCTTTAATCCGCGAGCGCCGTTCTTCACATCATCTTCCAACTGCTGTGCCGCTTTCTTGCCCCAATCAGGGGAACCTACCCCTGAGAAATCGACGTTAGCGAACACGATAAAGCGACTGGGATAATTGGCTTTGATATTGCCGACAGATTTTATAATGTTATCGCCCGACTGACCACTCAAATTCACCATAATGGCCATGTTCAATTTATCCATGTCTTTGATCAGCCCACCCAGGTCCATGGTGGGCATGCTGAACTGGTGATTATGGATATCAATGAACGGAAATTTTGAACGCATCGGTTTGTGTTCGGGCACAACCAACGTTGAAACAGGATTGTAGGTTTCGAAATCCATTTTCTGAGGTGTTTGTGCACTGGCTTGTTGAATGAGGAGGAGTGCAAACAGCGGGAAGATTTTTTTCATTGTTGGGATGGCTTAAAGGAGTAGCTAATGTACAGAAAGATCAACTCGGATACCCTTCAAATAAATCATCGGCTAAAAGATCGTTCCATGGGTTGTTCACCCCGGAATGATCGATTAGCCAATGATTAATGAAGTTGTTTATTGTGCGTTCAATAAAAGATTTCCGCCCTTGTTTGGCATCACAATGATCTTAGAATTCTGTGAACCTGCCAGTTCTTTGAAAGCTTTGATTTGCTCGTACTGTAATTGTCTTTCAGTCAGACTTTCACTGATTATCCGCTGGTAATCTGAGATACCCTGGGCCTCCACGCGCTTACGTTCAGCTTCCTGCTTTTCTTTCTGCAAAACGAATTGCATTTTCTGCGCTTCCTGCTCTGCTTCGATCTTTCTCTCGATCGCGGCTTTTACTGGTGCAGGAAGGGTGATATTTCTAACGAGCAGGTTTTCCAGCATAAGACCTCTTTTACGGAAATCATCATCGATCGTTTTAAAGATCCTTTGCTGAAACTCATCACGTTTGTTAGAGAAAAGCGAAACGGCTTCATAATAGACCGCGTTATCACGGATACGGGTACGTGTTATTGGCCTAACGATCTTGTCTTCATAATTAGCTCCGATCTCACGGATCAGCTTAGGGCTGGATTCAGGCACCAGCCGATACAGTACGGAAAGATCAATGGTAACTTCCAGGCCGTCAGCGGTAAGTACCCTGATGGCGTCATCGCCGCTTCTGTGGCCTTCGTCCTGCACGCCACTCATGGTGTAGGTTTGGGTACGTATATCTAGTTCCTGAACATCAACGAGCGGACTTTTGAAATTCAAGCCGCTACGCATTACTTCGTTCTTCACGTTACCGAACAGGGATTTTACGCCAACATGACCGGCATCTACCTGCACAAAACAAGAGAGCATAATACCCAGGAAGAGGACAACACCGCCAAGGATTCGCAAGCCGGTACTAAGCTTCCTGATCGGCTCTTGTGTCTTCGGCACTGCAAGGCTGGAAATGATGATCAGGAATCCAATAATAATAAGAAACATATGAATTGGGGTTTGTTAATAGATTGCTAATGCACGCTAACGGTTGCAGGTAATGTACGATTTTCTATGAGCTGTGGTTAGAAACGATGTTCGAATTCGTACGAACGGTTGCAGGTAATGTACGATTTTCTATGAGCTATGGTCAGAAACGATCTTCCATTCACCTTTCATTTTCCGGAAGATCAGCGTGAAATGTCCGCCTACATCACCTACGCTTCTTTTCAAAAACCATTTTCCCACTACCTGGTAGACCTGGCTGGACAATTTATTTACGTGAAGGATGGTAAACTTGAGCTGACCCATCTTATCTGTAGTGCCGTAGTTCTTCTTGTAGTTTTCGAGTGTTTGCCTATAGCCGTAGGTAACGCCGCCCTTTCCTACATACATCAGCGAGTCGTTCTCCCAATAGCCCACCATAAACTTTTCAAGGTTACCATCGTTCCAGGCTTGGGTTTGTTGGTCGAGGATGCCGAGGATGAGTTTTTCGTCTTTATTCTGTGCTGTTAATTCGAAGGTGAGCAGGAGTAGGAGTGGTAGGATGATCTTTTTCATAAAGCGCAAGATAAAAAAGCATGATCAAGGATCATACTTTGGTAAGTAGAGTTTATATAGAGTTACCTGGTGCTTATTCCATTATGCAGAAGATCTGTCGTTATAGCGTTGACACATTTAGCGTAGAACTTGTTCAGCGA
>Ga0164293_10001576_pt1 | contig 19072 bp, 16 predicted proteins | sample GEODES118metaG_FD_111487 | JGI IMG/M metagenome (GOLD analysis project Ga0164293, IMG submission 111487) | Eutrophic lake water microbial communities from Lake Mendota, Wisconsin, USA - GEODES118 metaG | ecosystem: Environmental > Aquatic > Freshwater > Lake | place: USA: Lake Mendota...
AAGGAAATTATTACCATCATAACTATATCCATTATTTACAATATTATGAAATCCTCTTACAGAAGTAGATGTAGTTTTCATTGCATTTACACCATGCTTTTTCAAAATAGCGTTTACTACCTTCTTTACAGGGTTCATTTCCGCTTCGTTTACCGATTCTTTTTTTAATCTACTTTTTTCAGCTCTACCTCTATTTACTGATTCATCTTCAAATCCAGCAATCTTTCCATTCTTATGAGATGCATCTTTACCATCACCATTACCATAAGTACCTTTATCTCTATTGTACTTATTTAATTCAGCTCTGTATTTTTTTGATTCAGTTGATGATTGATATTTTTTATATTCAGCTTTGTAATCCCTTTTGGTTGACTCTTTTAGTTTAACTCCTGCATATTCTAATCTATATTCATAGTATTCTTTTTTAATATCAGAAGGAACTTTTGAATTCTTTCTGAATATTTCATCTACCATTTTACGAGTATCTTTATCCGAAAGTGCCCATTTTACTTTATCTTTATCTAATGTAAAAAAAGTATTCAAAGTAAAATCTATTTTTTTCAACATTGGTAATAAAACTTCATTCTCAAAAAATGAGTTATATTCTTTCCGTTGTGAACCATCTAAATAATTAAGAGCAAAATCGGAATCATACAAATAATGCTTTAATGATTTTGCAATCATCTCTAAAACATACTTTTTATCGTTTTTACCAATATATTTTTCTTCACCACTACCAATTACATATTTGTACTGATTACCCACCAAATCACTTAATTTGAGTTCGTTTAATTTACCAGTATCGGTTTTGAAAAACGGACCTCTTCTTACACTTCTAAAGTCTAAACTCATTTCGTTTCCAAAAATTTCTTTAGGTGCAAGTATTTTTAATCTAATAGTTCCATTTTTATTATCAACACCTATTGTTTCAAAATCAATTTCGGAATATTTTTTACCCTTAAATCCTAAATTCTTACCCGTAATAAACTTATGAACTTTTCCACCACTAACTGCCTGTGCTTCTTTTAAAGATTTTGCAAGTTCATATCCTCTATCTTCGGTATCTTTTTTATTTAATTGATGTCCTACCTGTTTAGTGGTATCATCAAAATCAACTGTATCTAATTCAGCAGGATATCCCAAATCAGGAGTGTAATTCCCAGTTTTATGGTGATGTAGAAAATCTCTTTGAGCACCACTTTTTGCGTGTTTTGAATGAGTTGCTGCACCTATGGATTCTCCTTTTGGTATTCTAAATGTTGCCGCTTTTTTACCATTAATTGTCGGCATTCCGTGGTCATCAGTTCCAATATCTTTAACGGTAACTTTTTTATTTTTAAACTTACCCATTAAAACTTCATCACCTTTATCAACATCCAAATTAATGTCTTCTTTAAAAAAATCAGTTTCAACATAATCAATATTTGGTAAATTTTTTATAGTGTATTTTACAGTTCTTTCTTCCGCATCGTCATCTCCAAATATAGCATCTGCTTCTGGGAAATCGGTTTGAGTGTATCCTCCACCTGTGTACCAAGCTTCACCTTTATCCGAATCTAATTTTCTTTTTTTTCCTTTTTTTATGAAAGAACCATCAGGAACATCTGCCGTATTTGCAGTTCCCACATTACTAACCTCATTATATATTTGTTTGTTTATTCTACCATACTCTCTCATTAGGATTCCAGCTACTGCGTGTGCTTGGTTTTCTATAGGAGAACCATCTGCCCCATCTTTTTCTGAATTTCTAACTAATCCCAACTCATCTTGCTTTCTATGAACCATTTCATGCGCAACTGTACGAAGTATATCTGCCGTCAATCTACCCTCTGTTGCAACATATATTGATTTATCATCTGGATTATACCCACCCAAAGATGTTTTTACTTCAGCAAATTCTCTACCACCAACTAATGTTACATTTGGAGATTCTTTTAACTTCAATCTTTTAGTTGCAAACTCTACAAAGTTCTGAATAGATTGTTGTTTTGTTTCTGAAAGAGTTTCATTTAAATTACCTACTAATTTAGATACCGCCTGTTGTGGTTTTTGCTTTTTATATGATTCAATTGAAGCCAATAATTGTTCATCACTCATTTTATATGTTTCCATTTTTTCTGCAACGGTTTTTAACAAATTTGCAGAAAACTTTTGAGTATCAGATGATGCATCAATACCTTCCAATATACCCAATGTGGCTGTTGATAAAGCGGCACCTGTTCCTGCAGCACTTACTCCACCCAATCCCATTGCTTCCAATGTAGCGTGTTTTGCAATATCCTTGCCTAAATGGACACCAAATCCAACCGCACCATGTGTAAATGCACCAGTTGCTCCGGATAGAGCGGCTCCTCCAATTGCACCGCCAGTAGCAGCTCCTGCCATAACTGCTTTAGCAACCGCTACACCTGCTCCACCCAATGCCATAGAACCGAATATCAATCCAACATCCAACGCAGTATGTTTGATATGTTTTATTTGTTCTTTTCGTTTTTCATCGGAGTATTCCCATTCGCCAGTTTCTTTATTTTTAGTAGAACCAATTTTTTTACGATTCATTACAGCTTTAGCCGCATCCATCGTCCCACCAATCATTTCTTTTTTATGATGTGCCCAATGTGCTAATCCTTTTCCGAATTTCTGTAAGCCAGATTTAATATTACCCAACATTCCCTTTCTTTCTTCGGATTGTGGGTTGTTTACTTTATCTATTGTTTCATTATCTTCTTTTGATAATCCTTTTCTAGCAGTAGTTAATTTTTCTGTTGTTTTCGCGTCTTTCTTTTCTTTATCAGATTTTTCGGCAGACGATTTTAACTCACCTCCACTTAATTTTTGAGATGGTGGTGGCGGTGGTGGTGGTGGTGGTGGTTTTGGTACACCTTGTTTTGGTTTCGTTGCATCCACCTTACCTTGTGCAGTTGCCCCCTTATTTACAGGTTGCCCTGGTTGTGGTGGTGGAGGTGGTGGAGGTGGAGGTGGTTTTGGTATTCCACCACTTTGTTTTTTCTGAACTGCAGCTACTTCAGCGGGAGTTAGGGTTCTAATTTTACCATCTTCTGATTTATGACTAGCAGGTTGTCCTTCTTTACCATAGTATCCACCACCTAAATGGACTAATCCCATTTTTTCAGCTTCACTCTCTTCGTTAAAATATGTTCTGGTAAATTCTTCAAACATTTCTTCCATTGCAACTCTACCAAGTATTTCTGCAATTGGGTTATATAACTCATTTGTTGGATGTTCGGTTTCATGCCGTGTAGGATGTGGTTCTGGTCTCATCTCATACGATGGCTTTGTATTATTACTCTCATCCGTTGAACCCGTTGGTGCCCCATTAATGTATCCTCCTGGAAGATTTAATCCAGTTCCTATACCACCTGGAAAACCATTTTCATTCAATTTACCTGTTATCATACCGAATACATCTTTATTAAATTTTGGATATGCTTTTAAGAATCCTTTCTTTTTAGATTCATCATCTCCACTACCCAACCAATTACGAACATCTGTTCCACTAATTGGATTTGATTCAGCAGGAACGGCATACACATATCCAATTTCATTGTATCCGTATCCAGCTTTTTCTTTATATGGTTTAAAATATTTACCAGCTAATCTATCTGCGTCCTTTTCTCCAACTGCTGCTACATACGCAGTAGTTTTACCATCAAATTGAGATAATATTTCTTTTGGAGCATACGGATTCCGAACTTGAACTATCTTATCTTTCGGTATTCCAAACATTGTAGTAATTATTGTTACCTTCTCATCAAAATTAAAAGGAGATTTAGGACCCGATGTATCATTGGAGGTTCCAATATATACATTTGATTTTCCAAATTTTTGAGCAAGTTTTAAATAAGAAACATAATGCCCTTTATGGAATGGTTGGAAACGACCTGAATATACTACTACGGTCTTTTTTACTACTGGTTTATCTTTTTCGTTCAAATTCATACATATAAATATAACTAAATAAGAGTCTTATCAAAAGATACTCCTAAAAATTTTAATATTAATTGCATTTCGGTATTATTTTCTATATGTCCAAATGAATCTTTACCATATTTTAGAAACAAATTCTGGTTATAAATACATATTTCTTTTACATTGTTTAGAAATTCATCCTTTTCTTCTTTACTCTTACTAGAAAATTTAGTAATTTCATCTTGAATTAATCTCAATCTAGCGAAATCATCACATTCCGTATCATAACTCTCATCAATATACGGATTAAAAGTTTTAAATCCAAATCTGTTTCTTAAATATTCCAATGATTTTGCAGGTCCTGCCAATATAAATGGTTGACAATGCCCCAGTGGTTTAAATATTTTTTCAGATAAATATCCAGTTGGAAATTTCACAAATATATCATCAGGTCCTTTGGATTGAAAAAATGCAGACTCGGTCACAATACTAATATATGAATTTAGGTAGATGTTTTTATCTTCAAACCCAAATCCGGCTATTTTAGTTAAATCAGGTATATCCAATAAAGATGATGTTTCTTTTATTAATTTTCCAAATTCTTCATTTTTATCGTGAATATACATTTCTTCTACAATATTTTGTGTATAGAATTTGTTATCCCATGATACTAAATTTTTTTCTAATCCTATTTTATGTAAATGGCTCAATAGTAATAATCTATGTAATTTCCAATGTCGTGATAATAGTAGAAAATCTTTTTTATCTCTCCCGATACTCTGTTCAAATTCTTTGGATGTTGCAATTGTGGATACTCCTGATTTAATATTACCAACTTGAGATTCGTATGAACCTTCACCCCAATAACGATAACCTGGATTAGTTAATACATTATTAAATTCTTGAGATTTAGCAACCATATTTAATGAATAATCGGCTACATTGTATTTTACTCCTAATTTTTCAAAATTCTTTTTTAATTTAAAATCTGCGAATAAAAAATAAACTTTTTCTTCAGGTATTTCTTTATCTCGTATATTTTTAATCAATCTTTCAAAATTTTCTATTTCAAATCCTTCACCACCATCTATTATATAATTAAAAAATAAATTACCATTTCCGTTTTTTATTTCATCAATTGCAATTTTAGACATAAAATTTAAACCAAATTCGTGTATTGAGTGATTTCCAAAAAATTGGTTTAGATTGCCAAATGGCTCTACAATGTAAAACCAATTGTAATTTATACCTCGTTTTCTATCTTCTTTTATTTGGTAAATTGATTTCTTTTCGGCATATCTTTCATAAAAATTACTATTATAAACTGCCCAATCACAATTCCATCTTTTAGAAAAAAATGCACCTGAATTTGAAAAATCAAAATCAGATGCGTTATATATTGTATTTATATATTTTGGATTCATACAATTTGGTAATTCACCATTGTATGTCATTACATCATATCCAAATATTAATTTGTTATTCAACATTAAATTACATTTTTATTTTTTCTAAAAAACTTTTCAATTCAGTTTTAACAAATTTCCTATTTGAATATGGTGAAGCATGCTGCCAGTAATTATTAGTTTTAAAATAATCCAAAATATCATCAATGTTTCGTTTTCCATTATCCCATAGAGTTCTATATTCTTGCCAAATTAGATTAGGAACCTCATCTCTATCTGATACTTCATCAAAGTTATAATTTTGTATACACCATTCAACTTGTCCTCCAAATTTTGTAACATTTTCTTTTTCATAAAACCAAAATTTATCTAAATCTATTAAATCGTAGAGATATTTAACATACGGTTTATTATTATATTGTGGGTTTATATCACTTTCCCATGTATGGGGTATATATTTTTCCATTAAAACATGCCAAGCTTGGTCTTTTTTACTACCACTTGGTGAAAATAATGGAAATCTATCATCAGTTGTATACTCTATCGAAAAATTATTATGCATTGTAAAACATTTATAATCTATACCATGTGTTTTACAAAAGTATTGTAATAATAATATATTTTTAAAATATTCAATTAATCTTTCATCCACCGAAAAAACATGGTCTACATAATCATCAAAATAATCAATAGAACGAACATTAACATGAGATGAGTGATACCCACCCGCTAATATGAAATATCCATGCTCTCCTGCATATTTTTTAGGAACATCAATAAAATCATTTATGTGAGCAAAATCTTCTACAATTGGTAAATTCTTATCTCTCTCTTTTACAAAGGTTCTGTTTAACTCATAACCTTTTTCAGTTTGTTTTACATTTGATATAAATGCAGAATTTCTAGACCATGCAGACCATTGTACTATAACTGATATATCCGAAGCAGCTATTCCCTCTTTTAAAAGTTTATCAATCCCATATATCGTAGATTGAGTTATAACATTGTTATCGTTTGTGGGACATCCGTAGTTTAATACTTTTAAATCAGGGTTTTCTTCTTGTATAAAATGGGGCCACTTCCATTGTGAAATATGGTCATCCATAAAGTCATCAGCAGTTCCTGTTATTCCTAATCTTCTAAATTGACGTGTAAACGAACACCCATTTGTAATTATATGTTTCATATTATAATTTATTCCAAATATTGTGTATAGGTGTTTTGTATACACCTTCTATAAAGTTTTTGTAATTTGATTTTGAAAAATGATAATAATCTTTATTAAATTCGGATAATTCTTTCATACTCATTTGCATAACTTTTGTTGTAAAATTTTGTACCTCCATCATCCTATCATCGTTATTTTCTATATTATCGTACTCAAAATTCCAAAAATCGTAAGAATATTTAACTCCTCTTTCTTCCAACATTTTAATAGTATTTGGCTTTGATATTAAAATAAATGGATGACCTAACAAAGTTGGTTTCATTATTTTTTCTGAAATGTTGTTCCAAGTTTTATAAGTTTTTTTAGAACCATTATTTCCAGCAGCATCGTAAAAACGAGTTTCTGCAACTATTTCAAAACAAGTATCTAAATATGTAATTAAATTAGGATTACCTTGAATTAGTTCATATTGTCGCCTATTAAAAATATCGTGGTCAAGTGCTCTTGGCAATAATTTTAAAACTTCAAAAGAATTGAATTCTTTTTCATATTCTTCCGGAACCAAATCTTTAAAAATATCAATATCAAAATCTAATCCAGTGCAAGACCATATAAATTCATTTAAATGGTTATTTTGATATAAAAATTCTAAATATTTTATTTTATGAATACGAGTATGTCCTACATAATAAAATCCTTTAAATTTAGGCCAAAAATTAAAATGAGTTGATTTTAATTTTTTATATGCTTCGTATTGACTAGGAATGGCCTTGTCTTCTTTTATATGATGATACGCCAATTCTTCAAAATATAAATGATTTTGTCTATTTTGAATTAAATTCTTCGTTAGAAAATATATAGGTTTATCAGTTAAAGATTCTATTGTATCCAAGTCTTCTTCTGATATTTCTTGATTGTCATAGGTTGAAAAATCAATAAATACATTTTTACAATTTACTGATTTTAAAAATTGATATAAGAATTCTGTAAAACTTTCATTTACATCTACAACATCAAATGTTATAAATAAATTAACATCAGAGGTTAAATCTGTAAAATTGATTATATCAATCTTTTCATACGAATGTAACGAATGAACTAATTCAGAAAATGGGTCAAGTGGCTTTATATCATGTATTATATTATAAGAATTATTTTTTCTTATTACACTAATAAACGTACATTTTTTCATATCTTAAAATGATTTGTACACAAAAGGGTCTCTTTTTTTGAGTTCTTCTAATTTCTTTTTAAGACGTTTTTTCAATTTATAATTTTCATATTTTTTAACAAAATATGAAATAACGGGTAGTTCTTTAATTTTCATTTTCTAGTGTTTTAAGTAGATTATCAAATTTTTTAGTTCCAAAATGTTTCCAAGGTACATTAAATACTGAATATGGTTTCCAATTTATGCCAGTATTTATGAAATTAAATTCTGCAGTACTTCTAGTGTTTTTATCTATCTGTTCCTCCGTTGGATTTGTAAGTAATGTTTTTGCATAATCACCTTTTATCCAAAAAAAGTTACCAGCGTAAACTTCACAATTCCACATTGGTTCATTTAAAAATATACCAACAGTATTATACTCTGTATTTTTTAATATATCTATACATTCTTGATTTTTTTCTATTAAATAGTACTCCATCGCACGTTTCCAATAAAGTGAATTTTTTTCATAAATTAATCTATGTTTCATATATTCATCCGTTGGTTTATACGATTCATCTTTATTTACCAATTCGTGCGATGCTCCTTTAGTATGTAAATATAAAATACAGTCATCATCTTCAAATGTGTCTTTATCTTTTATAATAAAATCCAAAGTAGACCATTCGTTTGGTAATGTGTGTTCACTTATTATAAAGTTTCTTATTATATAATCGTTTTCTATTGGTAGAATTTCTTTTGATAACCAATCATAAATTTGACTACTACAATCAGCTTTAGATATTCTATCTTGTCTACCAGGAGTTGTTATTATTATATTTACTTTTGGTCTACATTTAAAACTATTCTGAATATAGTTAATTTGTTGTTTAACTATATCAAAAGTGGTTTTAAAAGAATAAATATGATAATATATATGTACCATTATTTATTATATAATTGAGGATATTCCACTAATATAACTATACCTCCGTTTGTATTAAAATAATTATATGCAGTTTCAACTTCTTCAGCTGTTTTCAAATCAAAGAATGTAATATTTTTACAAATAGATTTAAATTCTTCAAAATAATTTGCTTTGTGTTGATGACCAGGATCCAATGGTTCATCCGAACCCTTACCCACTCTAATAAGTATATCTACATTTTTTCCCGTCATCAATTGATATTTATCTAAATGATTTACTAATTGATTTGTAGCGGATATTATAAAATCCCATCTTGGATAAAATGATACAACCGTTTTCCCAGTCATTGCCATTCCTAAACTCATACCCATTTGAGTTTCTTCCATAACTGGAACTTCAATCATTTTTTCTTTTGGAACATCCGTTAATGTGGTACTCATAGGATTACCAGGATAAACTATTTGTTGTCCTATAAAAACTACATCATCTGCTTTACCTAATTCAGTCATAGCAGATGATATTGCTTTTTTATATTCAGTTATTTCCATATTATGGTCTTGAATCTGGGTTATATTGATGTTTGTTAGCTTTATACCACTCAATAGTTTCTTTTAGGGCTTCTGTTAAATTTCTTTTTGGTTTCCACCCTAAATCATTAATCTTTTTAGAAGACAATAATCTGATAGGAATCATTGGTGCTTTATTATTGACATATTCAATTGGATTTGTATTGTTATCCAATTCTTTAATCGTTGCAAGTGTTTCGTTTACTGTAAATCCCTCACCATAACATACATTAAAGATATCGTATGTATCATTGTTTTCTGCTACAAATATAAAACCATCTGCCATATCTTCAACGTGTAGTAAATCTCTTACTTCAGTACCATCACCCCAAACTGGAATAGGATTCAATCCATCTGCTACCTTACGGATGTTTGCAGGAGTAACGTGGCACTTTTCAAAATCAAACTTATCATTAGGTCCAAATGCGTTTGAAGGTCTAACAATCAAACATTGCATTGGTTCATGAATCTGATTTGAAAAGAAATCACATAACATTTCACCATATCTTTTCATACCACCAACTGCTTTATAAACAGGTAACATTGGTGTTGCATGAACATTAATATCTTCAGTACAAAATTCAGTACCCATATCTGGATAAGTTGTATTTGATGATATAAATAAGAATTTACGAACTTTGTTTTTCCAACTTTGTTCCATTAAATTCACATTCATCTCTACATTTGGAGTAACGTGCAATAGTGGATTGAATTTAGTATCTAATGCATTTGAAGTATTTGCTGCACAATGAAATACCACATCCACATCTTTACTAATCAATTCACAAAACTCTGCATTTTGCAAATCTCCTTTAATGTGTTCTACTTCTGATGTTCCTTCAAAATCATTTCTCAAATCTCTGCTAAATGATGTTGACCGAAGGTTTCTATAACCCTTTGCATGTAATAACCTTAATAAATGTGAACCTATAAATCCACTTGCTCCTGTAACTAAAATTTTGTCTGTTTTTTTCATAACTTATTTTTATTTAAATATATCCCATTTCAAAACTACATCATTTACGAATTTTCTAGCTAAAATGGATGATGTATGCCCATACCAGCTTCTGTTTAAGTATTTTCGTTGGTCCGCTTCATCCAATCCATTTAATTCCCTCCATAATACTTTGGGTAAATTATAATTTCCATCGGATAAATCTTCATTAAAATTTCTAATTGACCATTCAATTATACCTCCCTTTTTATGTTTATTTTCTTCTTCAAAGAACCAAAAATATTTATCAAAATCCAATCTATCAGCATATATTTTAACGTATGGATTTTCATCTGCCAATGATGTATCATTCCAAGTGTTACATATAATTTTTTCTTTTATAATACAATCGTATGTATCTGAATTTATACGCTTCCGTTCTTCATTGTAAGATGGTGGTGTTTTACTTTCATCTAAATAACTTTTTGAAAAATTATTATTCATTTGAAATGATTTTATTTTAGTTACACCTACTGATTCTAAATACGAAAATAATCCAATTATAGAATCAAACCAGTCGATATATCGTTCTTCTTTTGATAATACTTTACTCGCATAAGTTAATGCAAACTCATCCATTTTATCAGGATTAAAAGTTTCATTATAATATCCACCTGTTAAATAAAAATATCCATGTTGGTATGCATTTTTTTTAGAATCCCATTGAATAAAATCATTAGTATGTGGAGGTGAGTCGTTTTTTTCTATGAAATTTTTTAAACAATTATTATTTTTATCATAAATTTTAGGAGAAATAAACCAAGATGTACGGGTTAAAGATGTCCATTGTGGTATTACAATAATATTTTCAGGCTTTACTCCTTTATTAAAAATTAAATCGTTTACTTTATAAAATATAGACCTGCAAATAGTTTTGTTATCATTTGTAATTGCACCATAATTATGAAATTCATAATCATTTTTAGGTAAAATTCTCCACAACCAATGAAACCATGTATAATGGTCTTTATCATCCTCTTTCCATCTATCTTCCGATTTATTATACGGGTCGATATTTGGTCTAAAATTGGAGGTAAATGAACACCCACTACCTACTATATGAATTTTATTTTCCATAATGAAATATACGAATAATTTTTAAAAAAAACAAATTACAATCTACTTTTGTATTCTAAAATTGATTTTTTTAATCCCTCTTTCAATGTAGTTTGTGGTAAGATTCCGTATTGTTTTTGTTTTTTAGAACCTAAACATCTAATAGGGTCTCCGTTTGTTTTTGTAGAATCCCAAACTATGTTTTTAGTTTTACCTGTAATTTCAGTATAACATTCGACAATGGTTTCAATTGTATCTTTAATCGATACTGCTTCTGCACATCCAAAGTTGATAATATCTCTAACTTCTTTTTTAACCACATCAATCGATGCCTGTGCTACATCATCCCCAAATACAAAATCTCTTTTGGATGAACCATCACCCCAACAAACCATATCATCTCCCTCTACATTGAATAACTTCCAAATGTTAGAAGAGATTACAGTTGCATCTTGTGCAAAGTTATCGTTTGTTCCATAGATGTTAGAAGGTCTAATTACTGTCCAATTATTCCAACCATACTGAACTCTTAATGAATCCAATGTAAGTTCTCCCATTCTCTTTGTCCAACCCGGATGCCAATCTAAACGAGATGGAGTTGATGCCCAAGTTTCTTCCTGGTTCCAAGTATCTTCTTCATTCATTACATCTGCTGGTTTATAAACCCCAACCGATGAAAGGTATACAAACCAATCAACCTTTGCATCAAATGATGCTTTAATCATATTGGTATTAAACATCAACATTGGGAATAGATAATCGGCAGGACAAGTTGATGACCTTGCTGGTGAACCCTTTACTCCCGCAATATGTAATACAATATTAATATTATCTAACTTAAATAAATTCTCACAATGTGAAAGATACGTTAGGTCAGTTTTAACCAATTCTAATTTATCACCATATTGTCCTTTTAAAAAATTTAGATTTTCACTAAATTTTAAATCAACTGCATATACTTTTGCAGCACCTTCTTCTAAACATTTTCTAACTGTTGGTAACCCTACTAACCCGTTAGCTCCAGTTACAATAACTTTTTTTCCTGTAAATTTCATTATATGTGTTTTTTTAAATTTTCTATAAACATTGGTTTTTGTGCAAATTTTAATGCGAAGTTTCTATTATATTCCAAAATTGGCGTTAATATTGATATATACCAATTATGTATTTCTTCCAACGGTATTTCTGATAATCTTTTTATTTCTTTACAAATCAACTCAAATCGTTTTGCATCATCATATTCATTATCATAACTTTCATCTATAAACCCATCAAAGGTTTTGAAACCCAACTCTTTTATATATTTTAAATATTCAGGTGCACCTACTAAAATAAATGGTTGTAAAACTACCATTGGATTTATTATTTTTTCTGTTGGGAAAATATCATTTTTAAAATTAGTTTCGGTTACTATGTGTATATATGAATCTGTATATATTTCTTTTTTGTATGCACGAAGCACTTCAAATGACTCTTTTTCAGATTCACTCAAACACATTGTATCCATTTCAATTGGTAATTTATTTATAAAAGAAGAAATTGAAGTTCTTAATTTATTTCTTAAATCATACTGCAATCCATCAATTAATTGAATTCTATCATCATGTTTTAAAAGAAAAGATGCGTATGTTTTATCCCATAAATTTTCTGCTTCAAAAAAACATCCTAATGTAAATCTGTGTGGTTTGTTAGAATTTCTATTTGGACAAACAAAATATTTATTTCTTTTAACACTAACATCGGATAGAGTTAACCATTCGGTTTTATATCCTAATGTATGATTTGGTTGAGCTTTTAAATCATCCAATTTTTTACAACTTGATATTAACAAATTATTTTCGAAATAAAAAGTAAACCCCATATTTTTAATATCAGGATGTAATTCAAATAAATTAGAGGTTCCTCCAAAAAATATAAAATTTGATTCATTTAACCCTATATATTTTATTTCTTCGGATAATTTTTTTAAAAAATTAAAATCAGAAAAGGGTTCATGTGATATATTGATAACAAAAACTAATTTATTTATTTTCGCCAATTCTATTGCATATTTCGATACAACATTTTTAAAATTAACCCGATATTTAAGACCATCTGAATCGTAGACCGTATCATCTGCCAAAAAGTTATGATTACCATATATTTCTATTGGATAAAACAAAATATCTCCATTATAATTTTTAGTATCTAACTTATCTAATATTACATATTTTCCACCTAATTTATTTAATATATTTCCTCTTAATTCGGAATGGCTTGATGCAAAATTAAATTTGCTTCTAACAATAGAAAAGAAATCTTGAGAATCTATAGTATCGGCATAATCATACAATTTAGTGTTCCATGCATTTGGATACACCATTTTTCTTTTAAAATCATACCTATCGTATGCCAATGTTATCATATATTATTGTAATATTTAATTTCTATATATTTTTTTAATATTATTTCGTACATAATAGTTATCATGATAAAAACTATTAAACAATCCTTCATTTTGTATACCACTTTTCATACACATTAAATCAAAAAGATTATCTGAAAAATGTTGCAGTATTTCGGATTCTTCAATTTCAAATGATAACATATCAATTACAAATTGTTTTATACCATTTACTATTTTTACTTTATCATTGAAATGTTCTTGGTTTTCACTATTATCTTCATTTATAAATTGACCATCAATTATATCTATATAAGTTCCAACTTTATCGGTGAATACTGATTCAAAAAAAATAATATTATTTTTAAAATAACATTTTTCAAAATCATAAAAACCTTTTGTATTTTTTAAATCGATATTTCCTTTGTAGGTTATATATCTACCTTTTAAATCTAAATTAAATGTTTTTTGTAAATAATATTGAGTACTTCCTTGATATCCACTATCAATCATATATAGATTTTTACAATTTCCAATTGTAGCATCAATATATTTTTTATATTCATTTCTTAATACCTGCGATTTTCCTAATATATCGGAAATACATTGATTTAAGTTTGGTAATCTTTGTAATGTATCAATTTTAATATGATTTTCTATAAAATTATTTAAGCCAAATCTGTGTTTAAGCAATTCAGAAAGAGTACCTTCATATCGGTGAAGATTGAATGATTCGTATACATCTTCTTCGGAAACATACGAAGATAATGATGCTAACTTTCTTGATGTTTTAAAATATACTGAATTTGGTAGATGATATTTCTCTTTAAATAATTGATATATTTCATTAAGAAAATATCCTTCTCGTGAATTAAATAGGATTAAATCACCATCCTTTACTTCATCTTTTAACCAAAAAAGGTAATTAAAGACAAGTGGGCCGAAGAAAATATATCCAAGTTCTTCCAATGATTTTGGATTTCCAAAATCTTTATCCTTCAATAAATAATTTGAAATATCTCTTATTGTTCTCATTATAAGTAAACTTTAAATGAAGGTATGCCAAGTGAAATCCACAAATCAATTATTTCTTGTTTATCATCAAAAGCACAAAATACTTCATCATCAATAAAATCAACATACATATTTCTTTTTAATTCCACATCCTTAATGTAATGATTTTCTTCACTTCGCATGTGTAATCTATCGTAGAAAATAGTATAATTCTCTAACCAATCTTTAGTAGATTCTTCTATTGAGTCTGGTCTACTAGTTAGTAATACGATTTCATATTTATCAAACAAACGATTTACAATATCAATCATTGGATAGTTTGGTTCATCTGACATTACATTTTTATAATCATATAAAATATCCCAATCTACACTATCATCAAGTTTAGTTGCAAGTTGATATCTCTTTTTATTTATTGCAAGAGTATTATCTATATCAACTATTACAATCATTTTCGTAAACCTTGTTCTTTATAACTTACAGGTACTTTGATTCCTGTATTACACCCATTACAATTATCACAAAATGTAATGTATCCAAGTTCGGTAAAGCCCAAATCAAACTTAATCAAATCTTCGGATGAAACATCGGATAGATTTACATAGTCATTATCGTTTAATGGAAATAATTTTGTAAGTACTGCAGATGTATTTAAATGACAATAGTAAAACTTACCATCGTTTAATCCTCTAAATGGAGCAGTACATGAATCAAAATGGTCAATGAGTTCCTCTTCACTCATATTATTTTTGATTCTTAAATCTCCAAAATCATACCACTCAATATTATTTCTAACATAGTGATTGATATTATTCTCTTGGTAAGTTCCTAAAACTCTATCAACTTTACTTTTTAGTTTTTCTAATTTGTTTGAGTAATTACTTACACTTAAAATAACATTGTTGTTTTTTAATATTTCTAGTATTTCTTCTTTAGGTAGAACGGTGCCATTAGTTGTTATTATAAACTTATCAATTTTATCTGAATACTTTTCTAAAATATATTCAATAATATCTTTAATGTTTGGATGTAGAAATGGTTCACCCCCAACTAAATGGAAAATACTTACATAATCAACAAGATTAAAATATGAATCAATATCACTTAAAATGATTTGAATATCTCTATGTTTTGGTAGTTCGTAATGAGGTATAAACATATTACAAAACGAACATGCTAAATTACATTTTTCAGTTACCAAAACATCGGTTTGAAATATATGAACTTTTTGTTTTAAAACGAATGGCCAAATAGATGCTATATTTTTATACCAAGTATATTTTATACCTCTCTTATCAAGATAATCTTTATAGTATTGTTTATATTCATCTGATGTAATGATAACATTATCTCCATTAGATTCAAAATTATCAATATGAATTAACTTTAAATTTTCTCGTGTATTAGTTAAATTTTTAGATTGGTGATAAAATGAACTAATTTCATTTACATTCAATACATTTGATTCATCTTTAACATCGTGGTCAACTATACATTTAATCTTTAGAACATCATTACCCAATAGATAATCTACACTCCTAATAAATTGGACACACTCTTTACTGGCACCAAATAGTACATATTCTTTTTCAATATCCCATTCAGATATGAATTTATTAAAGTTGTGTAGATTTGGGTTGTATTTCATATTATTAAAATACTATCCATTTTCCAGTTCCATAGTGAGGATATTTTGATTCGTATGTATAATGTATTACATCGGATGGTATATTTCTTTTAACATTCCAAGTTGCTTCGGTTGGGGTGTAAGTAGATACTCCATTATCTTCTACAACAAATACAATCGGTAAATCAAAATTTCTAGCATATTTATGAACTTCATAAAATAACCCACTTTCAAAACTCATATCACCAATAAAACACCAAACTTTTTCATCACTACCTTTGGCTTTAATTCCCATTGCTACACCCAATGCGATAGATAGAGTTCCACCTACAATAGCAGATGCATAAAATTTTTCATCTATATTACATAGGGTAATTGATTTACCATTGAGAATTTCATCTTCAATCCATTTTGGAGAAATACCATGTAAAAGTGCATGATAATGAGACCTCCAAGTTGAAAACACCCAATCATTTGCTGATATTTTTTTGAATATCTCTATGAGTTGTTCTTCATTTCCATTTGATAGATGAATCGGTCCTCTAATTTTACCCTCTTCCCAATGAGATACAATTAAATTTTCAAAATCAATCAAATCTTGAGGTGTAAATGTGGTGTCTACCTCATTTAAACTTTTATATTTTTCTAAATTCTGTATCATAATTTGTCTTTTAAGTATTCTGCTATTTTATTTCCAATTAATCTATGTCCCTCTAGTGATTTATGTGTATCATTTGATTTTTTAAATACATCTCTTATTAATAATTTATTATCACAAATATATCTACCCATAGATTTATTTTCATATAATATTATATTTTTATATTTTTTTAAGTAAGTAATATTATCAATATCTAATTTTTCAGGAATAGTGTTAAATGATAAATCAACCCAAGGAGCCCAAAACAATTTTATATTTTTTTCTTTAAAATAAGAATTATATAATTCCATATTATTTAAGAATTTATTAAATTCATATTCTTCATTATGACAATATTTTAAATTTAAATTATGGAGTTGATGTAATGGCATCCATTCATCCTTATTTCTATATGGCCAATCTCCTACTTCAGAAGCGTTTACACTAAAAAATTGTTGAAATGGTTCATACCAATAAAATTTTCTAGCATAAAATGATGGTTGTACTATAAAAATATCATCAGATTTAGTTGTTGATTCGTTTACTACTTCAAACAATTTTTTTAAAATTGCTTCATTTGAATTGGCCCCAATTGCATAATTTTTAGTTTCTACATTTAAAATATTACCAACTATTGCAGAGTATCTATTGGATTCTTTATACATCCTAATTTCTTCAGCTTGCTCTGAAATATTATCACTTATATTATAATTTTTACCTGTAATAAAATTGTAATAATCAAAATTATCCAATCCTCCACCTTCGGTAAAACTACAACCAAAAAAATGTATTGTCATATTATCTATCTCTTTTTTGTAATATTGGATTATTTGTTGGCCATTCCATTTGGTATTCCGGGTCATTCCATTTTACCACACCTTGCTCTCCCGCATCAACATATCCATCTGCATAAAATAAATTATAATGAAACATACAATCCGTTAATGCGTAATGTCCATTCGCAAATCCAGGTGGAACTAATACCTGATTTCTTAATCTTTCTGAAATTATGTAGGATTCCCAATCTCCATAAGTGGGAGAATCTTTTCTCATATCCAATACAACCAAATAGATATCACCTACAGCTGTCTGAACTAACTTCCAAGTTTTATTATCCCAATGTAACCCTCTTAATACACCTTTATACGAACGAGAAAATCTACCATGTATCTCACATCCATCACCCACATATCTCATAACAGGATGCTCCTTTGAATGATATGTTGTAAATATTTCACCTCTATATTCTCTGAATACCGATGGTTGAAATTGTGGAACTTCTAATCCGAAAGTTTTTGATGGAGTAACTTGAAACTCATCCCATTTATTACTCATATTATGTTTGATTTGCGTACCCTAATGGAAACCCATTTCTAAATTCAGCTCCCATTTTGGGAACAATCATTTGGTATCCCTGAATTAATTGTTTTATACCTCTATCTAAATCCCATTCTGGCACCCATCCAGTTCCCTCTAGCTTTGAGTTAGAAACTATGTAATCTCTCTTATCGGGGTCTTCATAATAATCGTTGTATGCTATTGCAAAATCCCTCACGTGAGATTGTATCTTTTCTAATAGTTCTTGCTTTGAAAGATTTGCCGAACTTAACCCTACATTGAAAACTTCACCTTTGTATGTATCGTAATTTTCTAACATAAAAAGGAATGAGGATGCCACATCTTCAACATGAATAAAGTTTCGTTTAAAATTCTTTTCAAATACAACAATGTATTTATCTGTAATTGCTTTATAAGTAAAGTCATTAACTAATAAATCGGTTCGCATTCTCGGTGATACTCCAAATACAGTTGCTAAACGGAATGCAATCGCCGATGTATTTTCTCTCAAAAAGTTTTCAGCATCACACTTTGTTTGCCCATAAACTGAAATAGGAGTAAGTGGGGATTTTTCGGTACATTCCGTTTGCCCAACTCCAACTCCATATCCACTATTTGTATTTGGATATAAAATCTTTTTATCTTTGGCAAATCTTACAATATTAACAATTTGGTCAAAATTAATTTCTTTTGCCAATTTAGGGTCAGCTGCACACGCAGGAAATCCTACAATTGCCGCCAATGGGATAATAACATCTGCATTTTTACACAATATCTCTAATTCAGTTATATTCCGAACATCTCCATAAATAAATTTAAAGTTTGGATTGGATGTATATTGTAATAAAGAAGTTTGATTGAATAATAATTTA
>Ga0164293_10001577_pt1 | contig 19068 bp, 19 predicted proteins | sample GEODES118metaG_FD_111487 | JGI IMG/M metagenome (GOLD analysis project Ga0164293, IMG submission 111487) | Eutrophic lake water microbial communities from Lake Mendota, Wisconsin, USA - GEODES118 metaG | ecosystem: Environmental > Aquatic > Freshwater > Lake | place: USA: Lake Mendota...
GGGTACATGCATTTGCTACGTTACCGATATATTGTTTCACGAAGCTGTGTGTACGGCTAAGGGTGATTCGATAGCCAAAAAGCAGATTCAACATCAGCAAGAGCGGAAGTCGCAAGCGCTGTAACCGGGTTTGCTGTTTGATTATCAGGAGAAACGCTGCTGCCACCGCAAACGATAGCAGCAGTATCAATAAGGGCGTTAATAAACCCATGTCGGGATAGGACAAACCCAATCCGATTCCCAATCCCAATGGCAGCAGCAACCTGAAGAAAGGAAATGCGCCCGGGTTCATACATTAAGATTGATTAGCAGGAGCGCTGTAGCAGACGCTTAAATTCAGCAGCTGACTCCTGTTTGCGCTGCCAGTTTTTTTCATAGTAATGTTTGTCAAAAATCTCCATGGCATGCACGGTATCGCGACTGTAGCCCATTTCATCGAGAAATTCCATAAACAGCTCAGTATTACCACCAAACAACTGATTAATGTACTCAAAACGGCGGGTGAAAGAGATCTGGGATGCAATCTGTTCAGAAGTAATACGAGGCGGCTTAAAATCATGCTGCTCCTGTAACTGCTCAGACGGCTCATGGGTATCAATCTGAGCATCCAGCGGTAATTCAGTTTGTATCGGCTCTTCTTCAGCCACTACTCCAATGACCGGCTCTGTTGCTGCAGGGATCTCTACTATTTCTTCTTCTGCCAATACAGGTTCTGCAGGCGGTTCGGCCTGTAATTCGGGTAATGTCTCTTCCATTAACGGCTCCTCGAAAATCGGTGTGGAAATAATTTCTTCTTCCGGCCGGGTTACTTCCGGCGTTGTAATTTCCGGTTCGACAATCTCTTCAGCTTCATCAACATGGACAGATACCTCATCAGATTGCGTTTCAAATACGGGAATTGACGTTTGATAAACCTCACCTGTCTGTACTGCCATATCACCATTGAGGTATAATTCAGCCGCCAGTGAGCGAATTTTAATTAAATCTTCAAGTCTGTAAAAGATTTTGTTTTCCTTTTGTTCGGGTTGGTTTAATATTGCCAATTCATTAAGAATTAACCGGATTTTTTCTGAAACTTTGTTTTCCATATAGAAGCGGCAGCAATTTACAACAAACAGAGCGATTGTATGAGTGATTTTACGATAATCTATGGCAGTATGTTTTCGGGAAAAACCACCCGACTAATAGAGGAATACAACCACAGTACACTTCCGGATACGGAAAAAATTGCCATAAAACCCTTGCTGGACAATCGATATGCAGCGCACAGAATCAGCAGCCATGGCGGACTGCAACTGCCCGGGCACAGGGTTCCAAAGCCGAAGAAATTTATCCCATTTGCACCGATTCTATCAAAGAAGTCTACATCGACGAAATACAGTTTCTGGGAAAAACCATACCTGATGTGGTATTAGGGATTTTAATGCAGGGTATTAAAGTGGTGGCTTCCGGCCTGGACCGCGATTATCTGGGAAGGCCCTTTGGCGAAATGCCCCGGCTCATGCGAATGGCCAACAATAAAATTCAATTGCAGGCAAAATGTTTTGTTTGTGGCAAAGCGGCACACTACACTTATCGCACCGCAGGCAACGAAGATTTGGTACTTGTAGGACATACAGACATGTATGAATCTCGCTGCAAAGCCCATTGGGAAGAGGGAATGGGACAACCCCTACCCGAATGGTAAAAACGCCATTGGCAACAGTGCATCCAGCCACCATCGATAGGTGTTTTGCCTGAATTTTGTTTCCAAACTGCATATCAGAAGCACAAGCACACCATACACGGCAGCACCCCAGCCCCTTGGAACATTATAAAACCAGGCCATTATTATTCCTGCACCGGACACCATCAGTAAAAATGAAATAATCACTCCCTTTTTCAATCCGGCATTAAACAAATTGACATTACCCAGCCCTTCGTCCTTTTTGCGCTCTAAAAAAGAAAATGCCATTACATTACACAGGCAAACCAACACCGGCATCGCAGTTTCCAGGTCAGCTGCAGGGAAATTGATGGCAAAACCGACCGACAGTGAAATGAGAAACCATTTCATTATGGCGGTAAACCGGCCATTGCCCCAAAAACGCAGTGCAAAATAAATAGCCCCAATCAAAGTGGTAGGCCAGAATTTGTGCATAAAACCATTAAAGGAAGAAGCAAATCCGTGTAAAACCATCAAACCTGCAAAGGCCAGTGCGGAAATCACAATCAATGCCAAATACCATCCGGTAAACACAGTGAGGTTTGCCTGTTTAATCCTTCTCAGGTCAAAAAAATGATCGATGCTATAATACCCCAGTGTGGCAAAAAATAACAAACCGCAATTCAAATCCGGCTGCTGCACAAGTGCATAACAAATCGATACTGCCCAGGCGGTAATAAAAACACCAACCAGCTCGGTTTTGGGATAGAAAAACAAATAGTTAATTTTTAAGGGCAACAATGGAACCTAAACCTGGAATGGCCCTGCGGAGTGTTTCTTCGATACCGGCAGTCATGGTCATTTCACTCATTTCGCAATGGCTGCAGGCACCGGTGAGCCGCAACACAACATCACCTTCTTCCTTAACCTCCACCAGCTCTACATCGCCACCATCTGCCTGCAGATATGGCCTAATGCTATTGAGTGCTTCTTCTATGCGGAGGTTCAATGTCTGGTCTTCTGCCATAGCGATGATGTACAAAGATATTAACCGGCGCTTGAATTCACAATACTTACCCTGCGTGCTACTTCAGCGGCCAACGTTAAATAGGGTTTAAACACCGCTGCAGTTTCATTGATGCGCCCTTCATCTGCCATAGCCCTGTAATCCTGCACCAGTGGCAATTCTCCCAAAAAGTCAATTCCGGTTTCTTCTGCCAGTCGCCTTCCACCGCCTTGCCCGAAGATGTAATACTTTTTTTCGGGCATATCATCAGGCACAAAATACGACATATTCTCTACCACCCCCAATATGGGCTTGGCAATAGAAGGCATTTTAAACATCGATACGGCACGCCTGGCATCTGCCATTGCCACCTCCTGCGGAGTGGTAACCAGTACCAGTCCGGTTAAGGGCACCATCTGGCTCAGGGTAATCTGTACATCTCCTGTTCCGGGGGGCAAATCAATAATCAGATAATCCAGATTTCCCCATTCCGTGTCGTTGATAAACTGCCTGAATGCACTGCTAATCATAGGACCGCGCCAAACAATGGCCTGATCGGGAGCAGCCATAAATCCGATACTCAGTAACTTAATACCTTGTTTTTCAATAGGCACTATCCACTGCTTCCCCTCCCGCTCAATCATAGGGGGGGCTTCTTTCACTCCAAACATGGTAGGAATGGAAGGACCATAGATATCTGCATCAAGCAACCCAACCGTAGCCCCGGAATGACGGAGCGCCAGTGCCAGCGAAACGGCTACGGAGCTCTTTCCAACGCCCCCCTTACCACTTCCCACCGCGATTACGTTTTTCACACCCGGCAATACAGCATCTGCCGCCCGGGTGCTGCTTACCCGGCTGGTAACGTTTATTTCTACCGGAATTGCCGAATCCACCATCATGCGAATGGCGGTTTTACATGCATTTACCATCATGTCTTTCATCGGACATGCAGGCGTGGTAAGTACCAGATCAAACGCAATTTTGTCAGTAATACTTAACTGCTGTATCATGCCTAGTGTAACCAGATCTTTTTTTAAATCCGGGTCATCCACATGGCTTAGTGCAGCCAGTACTTTTTCTTCAGTAATCATGATTTTCTTTTGAAAACACTAACCAATCTGCCAAAAAAACGTTTTTCAAATTCCCAAAAAAACCGAAACTGACCAAACAGTGCACCATACAACAACAATACTGCGTTATAAATGGGCAGAATAAACCAGTAGTAAGTATAGGTAAACCATTTCTCATTGGCCCAGTCAAATTCTGCTTTAAGAAAGCGCCTAAGAAACATGATGGTGGTACCTGTGAGGGCAAAAACACACAAAATTATCCATACTTTTCCGGCTGATTCTACATTCCAGCGCCGCTTCAGGTTATCAATCCAGGACACGGAGCAAAGGTAATCTTTATTTACGGGTTGACCTTAACGCATCAGGTAAATTACCCCTACCTGCTCTTTAAAAGAAGCATCACCTTTGGTGGCTCGCAGCTTCAGCTCTTCGCCACCGTCTTTAACGGTAACTTTATAAAAATAGGTACCATTCGCCAGTCTGTCTCCAAACTGGTCGGTCCCGTCCCATGTCCAGTCCGTGATATTATTACCAATACGCAGATTTCCGAGTTCCTCTTTGCTCACCTCTTTCACTACGCGGCCCTCAACATTCATGATTTTCACACGAATCTCTTCGGGTATGCGCGTTCCCGTGAGGGTAAACACAAAGCGCATTTTACTGGTAAACGGATTGGGATATGGATAGAACCGTGTTACCGTCTTTTCTCTCACTACATTGAAACTTATTTCATAATCGTTGCGTCCCGCCTGATTACCCGAATAATCCCAGCTCTGCACCTTAAGTATGTAATTTCCGTCGGCCAGATCTAAAGGTCTATATTCCATGCTTGCGCGGTTTTGCCTACTATTCGCAGGGGAATAAACCAGCTCCTGGCCACTTACCTGCTCAAAGCTGCCGGAGCCCGGCTTCTTGATAAACAGCATCATCTTTTGTGAATCAGACTGCAACAAATGCTGATTTTCATCTTTGCTGCTCACCAAAATGAACGGTGACGGGCTCACAATTTCACCATTCATGATGTGTTTCCCGTCAAATGTTACATCCAACAGCGGATTGATAACATCTTTCTGTACATAAAAATTAAGAAGGGCCGCATTGTTAGCCATGGTTAACTCCGGCTGTTTAAAACCGGCATTAAACGCAATTTGGAGGGCATAGGGGCCGCTCAAACCCAGGGTGGGGAGTGCTTCCCTGAAAACCAATATCGAGTCCGGCTGCAGGGCTGCAAACCGCATTTTTCCTGCTTTTATTTCCGTACGGGTAACCTTGTGAAACATCTTGAATTCCATGTCAATACTGTCCCTGAAACTTACCTTACTGATGTTTTTAAATGGCAACACAATGCGGAAAGTATCGCCTTCATACAGCGTATCGTTATAAAACTTATATCCTGCAAGGGGAGCCGGGTAAAGCGTACCTTCGGGAACGGGGGCATGGGTAACGCGCCAGTGCAGCAGATTGGGGGCTGTATTGCCGGCCAGATCCGTAAACTGCCCCTTTAAATAAATATACTTGAATTTTTGGGTATTGACAGCAGAAAAATCGTGTTGGGTAAGCACTGAATCCGATACCAGCAGCGGCTGCTCATTTCCTCCGGTATCGACGCCATACACCGAAATATCAAACTTATCGCTCTCCGCCTTGGGTATCCGGGTCAGTATAGGTCTTGAATACAATGATCCAAAACGGTCAACAGGCCCGATTCGTTCACTCTTCATGTAGCCGGTATTGGCATCTCCAAGCATATCTCCTTCCACTCCCACATAGGCAGCAACTGACCCAAACGTATGTTTTTCCTGCGCGGTGCCGGGTTTGCTGCCTTTCTTACCCAGACATACCCACATGGCGTCAGCGGTGCGGTATTGAGCACTGTCAAATATATTGCTGCCAATTTCATTGAGTGCTTCCATTACTTCGGGCTTCCAGGTATTGGCAAAATTTTGCCTTCTGCTGAATATGGTTACATAGTTGCTATCCGGCAGCGCATTGATAAAATTGATAAACTTATCCTGTTCAGACTCCAGATTCATTTGAAAAGCATAGTATAGCTGTTCATCGATATTATGCCCCAAGGTGCTCCACAGGGCTCCGGGCCAGCAATCCGGCCAGACTTTGGAGGGATCAACCGCTTCACGCAATAATTTTTTTCCGTTCCAGGGTATGGCTACCAATCCTTCCTTACAAACACCCCAGTTCATATCCTGTCCGCCAAATCCACCCTCCTTTACCCCTTTATTGGGATGGTACATGTACTGACAGTCAATATAAATTTTCTTGAGGACCTTCTTAAATCTCAAACTTTTTGTGGCTGAATCAACCGTTAGTCCGGAGAGTACATTTTCGGAAACCGGTTTCACATATTGCCAGTGCACATTTTGCATCCATCCCTCCTGGTGGCCTTTAATATAGGTAAATGAACCGGTCTGCCAGCCCCCTCCCTCATTTACGGAAGCACTGATACGGGCCCTCCAGTAGTAAGGAAGGGTATCTTTCAGCAGCGGCAATTTCACTGACCATTGAGCCATTATGGGTCGATTCAACGGCTTTCCCTGCTTTTCAAGGGAAATAAGTAAGGGACTGTTAAATCGCGGGGTGGTGTCAATTTCAAAATAATAATCTTCATTTTGCTTAAACACATCCCCTGCCTGCGCAACCAGCGTCACAGTATCTCTGCCCCAAATGGCAAAATTCTTCGGTGAAACCAGATTTACCCCATTGCCGGGTATGTAGCGCTTTAGGGTAGCTGCGTTGTTGAGGTAGGTATATTCGTCAGGATTTTTTTCCTTATTGATGGTCACATTAAAGAAGTTTTCGCCCTTTACCTGAACATCTTTTGATGCCACCCGTATGAAAAGAGTATCTTCAAAACCGCGCTGGGTGGCACGGGTACCGTAATATCTTTTGGTCACTCCATCAGGGTATGTCCACTGAAGGTTTACGGAAAAACTGTCTTTAATACCCCGTCCGTAATTGCGTAGCACCACACCCACATCAAAACTATCCATCAGTGCAAATGCATTCTCAGGTTTCAGAAAAATGCTCTCACTGCCAATACTCAAATCAGGAAGCTGCGGGGTGTATACGGCAACCGCAGGATCTCCCTGTAAAAACAATTGTCTGGCGTGAATTTTATTCAGCGAAGACGAGGGGTTTTGCCACCTGGCCAACATGGTTTTGAGCACACCACCCAGGGTTTTATTAGGGGTTGAATCAAAATAAATTTCATAAAAATATCGCATTTGTGAACTGATGGTATACAATTCACTGAGCGAAACCTGACCCATAAAGGCAATAGCACCTTTCTTCTCCCCACGAAAAATACGCTCACCCAAACCCTTTTGTGTAGTAGGCAAAGCAGGATTCCCTACCTGACATCCATTGAAATAACAAATGGGATATTTACCCTCGTTCAGGTATTTTTCCGGAGTGCCCATGTCAATGTCAGTAACGGAAAGACTGCCATGCCCCAGGAATGAAATCAGACTGGTTCCGCTGTTGATGCGGCTTACAATTTTATCTTTAAAATTAGGATCCACAATCCCTACCGAGGATTTTGAAAACTGGGTAACTACACCGGCAAAGGGGTCCCCTTCAGGATATACGCGAAGGCCATCTACTATATTTTTGATGATATTGGTTTCGTTGGCATTGGAGCCACCGCTTAAGTGAAGCACCTGTTTTTGCCATTCCTGATAATTGTTTTCCGGCCGGATATATCCTTTTAGTTTATCCAGATAAATACTGATATCCTTTGCACTGTCCGCAGGAATGCGCCCGGTAGCAATGGCCGGCTCCATGGGCTTGGCATTTCCCAATCCTGAGGTAAACATCCAGTCACTGACAGGATGACCAATGGTAGGTACATGATTAAATTTCTGGAGTGGGCGTAACTGATTTAATCCATTGCCCCGGTTGTAGGCATTATCATATCCTCGCCCAATCACTAGTAAAAACCTGGGCTGTGATGAAGGGCTGCTCTTTTCAATCAGAAACTTACAGTAATTTCGGATGGCCAGTGGGTGGGGTAATCCAAAACTGAAATAATCATACAGATTTTGCACCAGGTTCAACTGCACACTGTATCGGTTTTCACGCAGCGCCTTGTAATCATTGAGTTCGCCTTTGGGACTAACCAATGACCGACTGGAGACCATCAAAAACTCACAATTACCTACGTGAAAATTATAATTAATTTGAGATACTGTATCCATCCTGAAAAATGGCAACATCTCCACACGGCTTTCATCAATCAGGGAAATGCGGCCCCTCAGAGGCATAGGCGGCACAACCACACTCAGACTGCGGGTAGTCGCATCAACATTGCCTGTATAGCGGAGTGCATTAACTTCATCATAGAAAACAGGCGCATTCTGGCTTGCCTTACCATAGTTATTCCAAACTTCCTGATGGGCGGCAAACGCGGTATCCTCGTAGAAAAAGTATCGGGATGAGTCTTTGAAATCATTTTTTCGCGGGTAGTCAAGAATGGTATGAGAATGACCATACATGCTGCTTTTGGCACCGTTCACCAGCTGAGGGTTGAACAGCAGAAACGACTGGTCCTGCCCCATGTCTGATGTATTTATGCTTATCCGCTGTGTTATTGGCATTACTCCCAGAAATGTCGTATCCGAAAGCAGCTTCTTACCGTTGCCATCCACGCTAATTTGCATGGTGAATCGGTTATTGGGCAAAGTACTGCCCGCGGGAGGAGGCGTATGGGCCGTCAAACCGGCCTCCAGTGTCGCCATTGGGCCCTGAGAACTCAAATCGGGATGCTTTAATATGACTGAATACTGGCTTGGTGCCCAGAAATAATCGCCTACAAAGCCCTCACCTGCCATGTATTCACTGTAAAAAACCGCATGACTGCCCAAAGCCATATAATCGCCCTCACAATAATTAATGTCCGGGGCATATACAAACCTGCTGATGTGGTAATTGCGTGCAGGCATCGAGGAAACACCATTGAATGCCGTGAATCTCAGGTTTTTTCTTCCCGGCCTGAGGGTAAAGAAATATACATTGGTGTCTGACATCATGTTTTTTAACTGATGCCGCTGATGTTCGGGCTTATCATACAAACCCTGATCTATTTCTCCGCTTGCAGGATGACCCACAAACTCTATGTAATCAAATGCATCCAGCCGGTTATTTGAATTCTGATCATAGATATACACCGGAATTTGCCTGCCCATATTGTACATGGCAAAGTCTGAGATGGGAATATTATTGAGAAACAAGCCCCTTGAAGTAAACCAGGGTTCAATAGAAAAATAACCCAGCCGATAGACATTATCCTTCCAGATTTTGATTTTGCCATGGAACTGTGTCCAATCTATCCACTCATTGCCGTAGGTTTGCGAGAAGCAATTCGGTAAACCGGAAAGAGCCAATGAAATTAACAGGGCAAACTTTCTGAACCGAGATTTCATACTACAAAATTATGGAAAATATTCCAATTAAAAGTCAAAAAAAAGCCACTTTGGTCATGATGCCAATGCCTCTGGGCAGCATGTCTGCAGACAGCATGTTTCATCGTGAATTCGAATCTCACATCACCGAAATTCATTGCTGGGTTGTAGAAAATGCGCGCACTTTCAGGCGCTTTGTTTCGTCACTTAAGCTTTCCATAGATATTGAAAAACTCAACATTTTTGAATTATACAGGGATTATGATAAAATTTCCCTGATTCAATTTTTGAATGACAACATACGAAATGGCAACATTGGGGTGGCCAGTGAAGCAGGGGTGCCGGGCATGGCAGATCCCGGAGCTGAGATTGCCTCCTGGGCGCACGGGCAGGACATTCCCGTAATCTCGGTTACCGGTCCGTCCAGCTTGCTGCTGGCACTTAGTGGAAGCGGGCTTAACGGACAGCAATTCTGCTTTCATGGGTATGCACCGGTTAAGGAAGAAGAACTGCGAACTTTTGTAGGGAAATTGGGGAAAGATTGCGAAAAAACCGGCTACACACAGGCGCTGATAGAGGCACCCTACCGATCAGACCGGTTACTGATACATTTGTTGGGCATCCTGAATGATTCCTTAAAAATATGCATTGCCTGCAATCTGCATGAAACTGACGGATTTATCAAAACACAGACCGTAGCTGCATGGAAAGCATCCAAAGTCACATTAGGGAAAAAACCCTGCATTTTCCTTGTCGGGAGATAGCGTCATTTAATTCCGAAATCATTGTACCTTTGTTGCGAAAAACCTATATCATTTCATGGTAAACGATATCTTCAAAAAAGTAGTAAACCGCATGGGCCCTCTGGGCGAGCATGCTGACGACGCCCACGGTTATTTCACCTTTCCAAAACTGGAGGGTCCTATCGGTCCTCGCATGATGTTCAACGGAAAAATGAAGTTGAACTGGAGCTTAAACAACTATCTCGGGTTGGCAAATCACCCTGAGGTAATAAAAGCAGATGCCGATGCGGCTGCACAGTTCGGAATGGCTTATCCCATGGGTGCTCGCATGATGAGCGGCAACAGCAATTACCACGAACAATTGGAAAAAGACCTGGCAGATTTTATTGGCAAACCCGATGTAATTCTGCTCAATTTCGGATATCAGGGGGTGGTTTCAGCCATTGACGCCCTGGTGGACCGTCACGATATTATTGTGTACGATGCCGAATCTCATGCCTGTATTATCGATGGTATGCGTTTGCACATCGGTAAACGGTTTATGTTTCAGCACAACAATATTGAAAGTCTGGAGAAACAACTCAATCATGCCACAAAGCTGGCCGAAAAAACCGGTGGTGGTATCATGGTGATAACAGAGGGGGTTTTTGGTATGAGCGGCTCTCAGGGCAAACTCAAAGAAATTGTTGCACTCAAAGAAAAGTTCAATTTCCGTTTGTTTGTAGACGATGCACACGGTTTTGGCACAATGGGCAAAACCGGCGCCGGCACAGGTGAAGAGCAAAACTGCATGGACGGTATTGATGTATATTTCAGCACATTTGCCAAAAGTATGGCCGGCATTGGCGCCTTCATTGGTGCCGAAGCACAAATTATAAAGTACCTGCGCTACAACATGCGCAGTCAGATTTATGCCAAGGCCCTGCCCATGCCTATGACTGTGGGTTCCATCAAGCGCCTGGAACTGATTCGTACACGTCCTGAATTAAAAGATAATCTTTGGAAAATTGTAAATGCGCTGCAGGGCGGCCTGCGTGAGGCCGGTTTCAATATTGGCATTACTACAACCCCTGTTACCCCTGTTCTGCTCAACGGCACCATACCCGAGGCAACCCACATGACTTTTGATCTGCGTGAGAATTTCGATATTTTCTGCAGCATCGTGGTTTATCCGGTGGTTCCCAAGGGAGTGATTATGCTTCGTCTTATTCCTACAGCGGTTCACACCCTTGAAGACGTAGCTGAAACCATCAGTGCCTTCAAAGCCATTAAGCATAAGCTGGATAGCGGACAATACCGTCAGGAAAAACTCGCTACGGCAAAAAATTAATACGCTATGCAAAATCAAGGCCCCGGCAAGTGGCTGTCTCTAACCAGGAGCGAATATGCCGGGGCTTTTTTTATGCTGATTATAGCCATTGTTCTGGCCCTTATCCCTGCCCTGCTGGGCTCTGAAAAGCAGGATTCCATTCTTTATCAAACAGATAGTCTGCAACGGGCAGTGCTTATTTCAAGACACATGGCTGCTACAGATTCGTTTTTTAAAAAGAAAAGAACAAGAGTCACCCCCTGGAAACGACTAAAACAGGAAGACCTGGAAAATATGGGATTATCTGCGGATGAGGCAAACCGGGTGTATCAAAAAATCAGATTTGGGTATCAATTCGCATCGCTTTCGGAACTCAGTAAGGAAACAGGCATTGACACAACTGTTCTGAAAAACGCTATTGCCAATCCCTCATATCGTAGCAACAAAACCAAAGAACTCAGAATTATTGAATTGAACGGCTGCGATACTTCAGATCTGATTGCATTGCCGGGTATAGGTAGCAAAACCGCTGCCAGAATTATCCGTTTTCGCGATGCACTGGGTGGCTTTTACCAAAAAGAACAAATCTTGGAAACACGCTTTACAGATACCGCTGTGCTGCAACAACTGCTACCATATTTACGAATCAACACGACCTTACTGCGTAAAATCCCCATGCAGTCAGCCGGTCTCGAACTGCTGAAGAAACATCCATACCTAAGCGAAAAACAGGCGCGGATAATCATTGCATTTCGCAATCAACACGGTCGATTAACCGAACAGCATCTCAAAGAAATTAAAATCATTTCCGATGCTGAACTGACGAGACTGCTACCTTACCTGGATTTCAACGAATAATCTAAATTGTTTACCCAAATGTGATTTTGTGTACACATACATGTAACACAGATACGTAATTTTGCAGAATTATATGGAATTTACTTCAGATGAAAATGTGACAATGATTAGGCAGACCGTAAGGGACTTTGCCGAAAAAAACATTAAACCCCATTTTATGGAATGGGATGAAAGTCAGGAATTTCCTGTACACATTTTCAAAGCGTTGGGAGAACTCGGTCTGATGGGCGTTCTGGTACCTGAAGAATACGGCGGATCGGGGCTGGGCTACCATGAGTATGTGGCTGCCATTGAAGAACTAGCCAAGGTTTGCGGCAGCATCGGATTGAGCATGGCCGCACACAACAGTTTGTGCACAGGCCATATCATGATGTTTGGCAATGAAGAACAAAAAAAGAACTGGTTGCCAAAACTGGCAACAGGAGAATGGATAGGGGCATGGGGACTCACAGAGGCCAATACCGGCTCCGATGCATTAAGGATGCAGTGCGTGGCAAAAAAAGACGGCAATGACTGGATTCTGAATGGAACCAAAAACTGGATAACCCACGGAATTACAGGCAATATAGCCGTCGTACTCGCCCGAACCGGCGATTTACTGGATAGCCATGGCATAACGGCTTTTGTTGTAGAAAGAGGCACTCCGGGTTTCAAGGGGGGTAAAAAAGAGAATAAGCTGGGTATGCGCGCCAGTGAAACTGCTGAGCTCATCTTTGAAGATTGCCGGATTCCTGATGCCAACCGCCTGGGCAATGTAGGTGATGGATTTATTCAGGCCATGAAGATTTTGGACGGTGGCCGAATTTCCATAGCAGCATTGTCACTGGGCATCGCCAAAGGCGCCTATGAGGCCAGCGTTAAATACAGTAAAGAGCGTCAGCAATTTGGTCAACCCATCGCAAATTTCCAGGCCATTGGCTTCAAACTGGCCGATATGGCCACCCGGATCGAAGCTGCAGATCTCCTCACACACCAGGCCGCCAATCTTAAAAACAAAGGAAAAAGTATCAATAAAGAGAGCGCCATGGCCAAGTATTATGCCAGCGAAGTCAGTGTTTTTTGCAGCAATGAGGCCGTTCAAATCTTCGGCGGATACGGATATACCAAGGATTTCCCTGTTGAAAAATTTTATCGTGACTGCAAGCTATGCACCATCGGTGAAGGTACCAGCGAGATTCAAAAACTGGTTATAAGCAGAGCGGTTTTGAAGTCGTAAATATTTTGAAATTTGAATATTTTTTGTTATATTTGCACTCCCAAAAAAGAAAGTAGGTAGGAAAAAAACATGATACTTATCAACGTAAAAGAAAGCGATTCGCTAGACAAAGCGCTGAAGAAATTCAAAAAGAAGTTCGAGAAGACCGGCGTAGTAAAAGAACTTCGGGCTCGTCAATCTTTTGAGAAGCCCTGCATCACCAAGCGCATGCAAAAGATTCGTGCTGCGTATCGTCAGCAGATGCAGCGCCAGGAAATGGAACCTTAAATATTTAGTTATACAAATTAAAAAGCCGCTTATAGCGGCTTTTTTTATGCATCCAACAGGTATGCTGCTTTGCGAATTTCATGAACACCATTGCAGGTTAAAGCATACACAAAACCCGGCATCAGACTGTAAGCCCCTACATTACCGTTTTTATCCATGGCCAGCAGGCAAACCTGTTTCCCTTTGGCGGCCTCACCACGCCTACGATAATAACGCTTAATAACTGCCTCGCAGGCAGACTGCGCACCCTTACCGCTGCGCATGGCCTCCACCACACTGTGAGAAGCCGCGATACGAATCATCTCTTCTCCTAGTCCGGAACAGGTGGCTCCGCCAACCTCCCCGTCCACATACAGCCCCGCACCGATAATGGGTGAATCTCCTACCCTGCCATGCATTTTCCAGGCCATTCCACTGGTGGTACAAACCCCCGAAAGGCGATTTTGCCTGTCAAGGGCCAGCATTCCAATGGTATCATGATTTAGCTCCCAGTTTGGAGACGGCGAATATTCAGATTTCTTGAGCCATTCCTTCCAGGCGGCCTCGGCCTGGGCTGTGAGTAAATTCTCTTTTTTAAAACCTTGCTCCAGCGCAAACTTCAGCGCTCCCTCTCCTGTGAGCATAACATGCGGTGTTTTTTCCATAACCTGCCTTGCCACAGCCGCAGGGTGCATGATATGCTCAAGACATGCCACTGAACCGCAATTCAGCTGCTCATCCATGACGCATGCATCCAGCGTCACTCTTCCGTCTCTGTCTGGGAAACCACCCAAACCCACCGTATTGATGGCTGGATCTTTTTCCGGAATCGCAACACCTGCCACAACAGCATCCAAAGAATACCCACCTTTGACCAACAGCTCCCATGCCGCAGCATTGGCTTCCAAGCCAAAATCCCAGGTAGATACCACCACCGGAGCTTTGGTTTTTAATTTACCCTGAGACCGGGCTTCACCCAGCATACCGGCTAATGAAACCGCACCGGTTAGCTTTAAAAAGTCTTTTCTGGACAGCATGCGGACGAAGTTATTTGTTTTTTCCAGATTTACCCGTCTTGCACTGGGGTTTATGCACATGGGTTCATAAATAATTGCAATAAAAAAAGCTTGGCACCGTTTGATTTGTATTAATGCATGCATCTGCTGTGGATTTTCTGGATTATCTGGCACTGAACCGGCGTATGTCAGTTCATACGGTTGCTGCCTATGAAAACGACTTGCAGCAGTTTGAAACCATTTGTCAAAAAGAGGGATTAACCTTACTAACCGGACTCAACGCGATGACCGTCAGGGGCTGGATGGCCGAACTCATGCAATCGGGATTGCAGGCAAGGACTGTGTATCGAAAAATTTCAGTTCTTCGCTCTTTTACCCGATATCTCCGCAAGCAGGGTATCCTCAAAAGCGATCCGCTTTCCAAAATCAGTCTGCCTAAAATGCCCAAACGCATTGTACAGGATATACCTGCGAGGGATTTGCAAAATATGTTTACCCATTTCCCATGGGAAGAACAGGAAACCGGACAGCGTGACCGATTGCTGTTACTATTGTTTTATTCCACCGGAATGCGTCTGAGTGAGCTTGCTGCCATACATTGCGGCGATGTAGACCTTAACCGTAAAACGGTACAGGTAACAGGGAAGCGGAACAAACAAAGATTGATTCCATTGCACGATGAAATGATGGAAGGACTGAGAGCATGGATGCAAGGCCGAAAAGGATTGCTGTTTGCACTGGAAAACGGCAAGCCCATGTACCGAATGTATATATACCGGCTGGTAAACCAATACTTAAGAATGTTTAGCGATGCCCTAAAGACAAGTCCGCATGTGCTTCGACATTCATTTGCAACGCACATGTTAAATAATGGCGCTCAACTTATGGCCATCAAAGAAATTCTTGGTCATGCCAGTCTGGCCGCAACACAGGTCTACACCAAAAACAATTTTGAAAAGCTGAAGAAAATTCACGCCTTGCACCCAAGAAACTAAAATCAGTCGGATTTTCTGGCATATTCGTCTACAGACTGACACAAATCATCAAATTCAGCGTTATCTTTAAGTAAATTGTTGTTTGTATTGTTTTCGGCAATACAACAAAATCGATAATACGTAACACCATGAATATTCATTTTCAAACCATTGGCCTAAAAGCAGAACCGAAGATTATGGATGTAATCTCCGGTAAGCTGGAAAGATTAAACCGCATGTATCAGCGCATGCAGGAAGTAAAGGTGATTCTAAAGGAAGAAAAATCAGACACCAAGCGGAACAAAACGCTGGAAATCCGTGTAAAAGTACCTGAAAAAGAGCTGTTTGTTATGCAACAGGATACCTCATTTGAAAATGCCGCAGACGGGGCAGTGAATGCCTTAAAACAGCAGATATCCCGCCTAAAGGGAAAGTTACAGGATCATTAATCTATAGTAGCCAGCACCTTTAGCTCTATGGCTATGGGTGTGGGCAGACAATTGATTTCCAGGGTGGTTCTGCAAGGCGGATTATTGGCAAAATACTCTGCCCACAAGCGATTGTAGGTTTTAAAATCATCCTTCATATTGGTGAGAAAAACGGTTACGTCAATGATGTTTTCCCACTTAGTGCCTGCATCTTCCAGTATCCAGCGCACATTCTGAAAAACGCTCCTGCATTGTGTTTCTATATCATAAGAAACGATGTTTCCATTTTCGTCCAGTTCTACCCCCGGAATCTTCTTGGTGCCTTTTTCACGGGGACCTACACCGCTTAAATATAAAAGATTGCCAACACGCCTCGCATGCGGGTAAAGCCCTACGGGCTCGGGAGCTTTGCCTGAATTGATAATGTCATTCATGATAATTTCAGGTCACGAAGTTACAATCGGCGTAAGATTTTGCGTTGCATTTCAATCGCAAATTTCTATTTGCTCTGTAAAGGAAATTCCCATTTCTTCCAGACGGGGTAAAATCTGCTTATACCAGTAATCACTTACAGGAATCACCACACCACATTCAGAACAATTTCCGGACAACACCAGTTCAACACCCAGAGCGAGCGGCAGACCCACGGTTTTGGCCATGGCTGTATACATATCGTCCTCACCCGTCACACACAGCATGGAATGAAATTTCTGTTTTCGGCCATCTTTTACAAATCCGATACTGTGATACATTACAACCTCATCACAATCTCCGGGCATCAGCTTCCACTTTTCAAGCAACACAGCTTCCAGCACTTCAGCGGCATTATTAACTTTGGAATCAAAAGGCCGGGTGCTTTCCAGATTCAAATAATCAAACCAAACGGCCTGTTCTTCACTGATCCATCGATTTTTTAGCAACCAGTCTGATAGTTGCTGTTGTGATTTTTTACCGGTAAGGGCACAGCATAAATCATTAACAGAATTTATGTTTTGTGGAAGTAGTGACAGCGCATCTGTGAAACCCAGCGAAACCAAGACCTGCCAGTTTTTGCAGAAATTCCCGCGTCTCAGCGTCCCCCGAAAAATTGTATCCGTGTCATCCAGCTTATATAACGATTGATAAGTTAGACTGTCGCGGTTTGCATAGGCATCAAATTCACCCAGTCCCGGAATGGAAAGGGTTTTTGCCTCGGCAAAAAGGCGGTGCCATGGAATACTTCTCAACTGCTTTTGCTGCCTATAAATACTGTTGCCGCCCTGCCCTGACAACACTACGTTGCGGGGATTCCAGCTGAATTTATATTTCCAGGGATTGTCAGTACAGTATTTTTCAGCTATCAGTCCCCCGCAATAACTCTCAAAGGAGGTAATTTCACCACCATCTGCCCGAATCTCATCCATGGCCTTCATGGCACTTAAGTGATCAATGCCCGGATCCAGGCCCAGTTCATTCAAGAAAACCAATCCGGCATTTCCGGCGGCTTCATCCATATCACGCATGGCTTCACCCACATAAGAAGCAGAGGCAAAATGGCTCTTGTATTTCAAACACATGGCTGCCACTGTAGGATGCATGGGGGGCGGAAGCAATGAAACCACCATTTCTTTGCCTGCAATCAGCAACTCAAGTGCATCCGGATCTGAGGCGTTTATTATTTTACGCTCAAGCTGCAAATCAAAAGTGTGTTTATCCAGTTCCTTTTGGCTGGAATCACACACCGTGAGAGACCGGTCAGTTTTATGGCAAAATTCAGTCAGTTGCATCAAAAGAAAACGAGAACTTCTGCCTGCACCGAGCACTAAAATCCCACTATTCATTGGAACCTCCGGCCTTTTGGCGCTGTCTTGCCATTTCAAACATCATCAGTGCTGCGGCGGTTGATACATTCAGACTGTCAACGCTGCCATACATAGGAATGTTCACATTGATACCTGCAGACCTCCAGAAATCACTCAGGCCGGTACTCTCCGTCCCCACAACCACCGCTGAAGGGCGGGTTAAATCCTGATCCCAGATGCTAACCGAATTATCCATAAACGTGGTATACACCGAAACTTTTTGTTCTCTTAAAAAATGCAGGGCCTCATCCGGTTTCATTACAAGCACCGGAACGCTAAAAACACACCCCACGCTACTTCTTATGACATTGGGATTATAAATATCTACTGCAGGATCACACAAAATAACCGCAGTAGTGCCTGAAGCATCCGCGCTTCTCAGCAGCGCCCCTAAATTGCCGGGTTTTTCAACGGATTCGGCAATCACATAAAAAGGATTGGCCTGTTGAGTAAGCGAAATTTGCGTTGTTTTTTTTGCCTCAACAACTGCTACTGCATTTTTTACACCGGATCGGTATGCCAGTTTATCCATGATTTCCCCGGAAACCGATAACAACTCTACATCTGGCTTAAGTGGATGAAACCATGCACTAAGTTCCTCCTGGGAAATATCTTTTTCACAAAAAAATAGTCTTTTAAAGGTGAAACCCTCTTTAAGGCACATCTTTAATTCATTCAGACCTTCGGCCACAAAGAGCCCGCTGGTTTTACGCAATCGACTTTTTTCAAGCAGCTGCAAGGTTTCCTTGACCAAAGGATTTTGCAGACTGCTAATGTGCTTCATGGGGTAATGGCTGTTCAGGCATTTTTAACCGACATCGGATTAGCATACCAGGTACCTGCCTTTACCGTGCCGGTAACAAAACCTTTTAGCGTTTTCCCGAGCAATGGCTGATTTACGCCCTTGCTGTAATTGAATGACGGCTCAAAAATCCATTCTGTGGTAGGACTGAACAGGGTAATATCTGCCGGTTGCCCCGGATTGAGACTCACCCTGGGCAGACCCATCAGTTTCCTGGGACCGGAAGAAAGCGTGGCGGCAATCAGATTCAAATCGGGTTTTCCCCCGCCTGTAACGGCCTGAAGTACGGTTTGTACAGCTGAGGCTCCCCATCCGGCATATTCAAATTCTACGGCCTTATTTTCAATATCCTGGGCATGATGATTGCTCATTACTGCATCGATAGTGCCATCGGTCAGGCCCTGCCATAGTGCCATTCGGTCTCTTTCAGATCTATAGGGGGGCAAAACCTTGTAATTTTCATCAAACGAAGCAAGATTTTCGTCTGTAAACAA
>Ga0164293_10001578_pt1 | contig 19057 bp, 21 predicted proteins | sample GEODES118metaG_FD_111487 | JGI IMG/M metagenome (GOLD analysis project Ga0164293, IMG submission 111487) | Eutrophic lake water microbial communities from Lake Mendota, Wisconsin, USA - GEODES118 metaG | ecosystem: Environmental > Aquatic > Freshwater > Lake | place: USA: Lake Mendota...
CAAGGAACTCAGCCACCTCGGCGAGCCGATCGACAGCGCCGTGCTCATTTGCTCCGACGACACGGCGGCATTGCGGGTGGTCAGTGAGATGATCGAGCGTATTCCCGGATGTCGACCCCTCGATGCCGGTGAACTGTCGAATGCAACCGCGATCGAGGCGTTCACGGCGGTGCTCCTGCAGTTGAACGTTCGCTACAAGACCCGCGTTGCGCCTCGCCTCAGCGGAATCAAGGGAGATCCACGGGCGTGATGAGGCTTTACGACACGGCGCGTGACGCGGTGGTGGCTTTCGAGCCCGGGCCCACCGTTCTCATGTACACCTGCGGAATCACGCCCTACGACGCGACTCATCTCGGCCATGCCGCCACCTTCATGGCTTACGACATCCTGCAGCGGCGTCTCATCGATCTCGGCCACGAGGTCAAATGCGTGCGCAACGTCACCGACGTCGACGACCCGCTCTTCGCCAAGGCGCGGGAACTCGGTGTGCACTATCTCGATCTCGCCGCGGGTGAAGAGGCGCGGTTCGAAGCCGACATGGCGGCATTGGAGATGTTGCCGATGTACAGCACCCCGAGGGCATCGTCGGCCATCGCCGACATCCGCGGGTTCATCGGCATGGTGCTCGACCGCGGCTATGCCTACCAAGCGGGCGGCAACGTCTATTTCGACGTCTCGAAGTTCCCGTCTTTCGGGTCGGTGTCGCACTACAGCGAAGAGACGATGGTCGAACTCGCACGTCAGCGCGGCGGCAACGTCGAGGATCCGAACAAGCGACATCCGCTCGATTTCGTCCTGTGGCAGACGAGCACCGGGGACGAGCCTGCGTGGGACACCATGTGGGGCGCCGGTCGACCCGGTTGGCACATCGAATGTTCGGCTCTGGCCCTGCGTGAACTCGGTACCACGATCGATCTCCACGGTGGGGGCAGCGACCTCATCTTCCCGCACCACGAGTGTGAGCGGGCCCAGTCGGAGGCCGCAACCGGGGTGCCCTTCGTGAAGCATTGGATGCACGTGGCGATGGTGTCGATGGACGGCCACAAGATGTCGAAGAGCCTCGGGAACCTCGTCTTCGTCGACGCACTGCGTCGGGAGTGGGACCCGCGGGTGATCCGGCTCGGGATCATCGCCCACCAATACCGCCGCGAATGGGAGTGGAACACCGAGATCATGCCCACGGCCCAGCGTCGCTTGGACGCGTGGGTCGCGGCCAGCACCGGTGGGGGCAACGGGGAGGATGTCTTGAACGCGGTTCGGGAGCGTCTCGACGACGACCTCGACACCCCGGGCGCGCTCGCGGTCATCGATGCAGCAGCAGGAGGGGGCGTCGATGTGACGGATGCCGCAGGCCTCTTGGGCGTCCGTCTGGATGCCCGATAGGGCTCCGGATCAGCGGTGCAAACCGTTCACCCATATTTGACAAAAAAACTCTTTCGCACACGAAAATGCCGTCGTAGTCTCTGCGCATCGTGGACCGTGAAGAGGGTGTCGAGCAACCGAGAACGAGTGTCGAGCCGGTGCAGTTCCGTGGCGCCGGTGATCTTCAACGCCGTACTCGCAAGGTGCTCCGAGGTCCGTCGAAACTTCTGTGGCGTTTCACTCTCGAGGGTTTCGATCGTCTCCCCGAGACCGGGCCGGCGATTCTGTGTCCGAACCACGTGAGTTTTCTCGACAGTGCCTTTTTGATGATGCACGTCCCACGCAACATCAGCTTCGTCGGAAAAGCGGAGTATCTGGATTCGTGGAAGACGAAGTACCTCTTTCCGGCAATGGGAATGATTCCGATCGATCGGTCGGGTGGCGACAAGAGTGCGGCCGCGCTCGAGGCAGCCGAAGCGGTCTTGCGCAGGGGAGAGTTGTTCGGCATCTTCCCTGAAGGAACTCGCAGTCGAGACGGGATGCTGTACAAGGGTCGAACGGGTGCCGCTCGGCTCGCGTTGAAACTCGGTTGTCCGATCTTTCCCGTCGGCATCGTGGGAACCCGCGAGATTCAACCCCCCGATGCGGTGATTCCGAAGGTGCACTTTCCGCGCTTCGACATGCACTGCCGGATCACGATCGGGAGGCCGATCGACGTGGCCCGGTACGCCGGTCGCAGCGCTGACCATCTCGTGTTGAGGGAGATCACCGACGAGTTGATGTTCGAGATCCGCGACCTGACAGGCCAGGAATACCGCAACACGTATGCGTCGAAGACGCCCGCTGACACGACGCCGACGCGGAACGAGCCACCGACCGACATCACGAAAAGGGACTCGCTCGACATCGCCTGAGTCGTAGACTCTCGGCGCTATGTCGCTTCTCACCGTCACCCTCCCGGATGGGTCCGCTCGCGAGCTTCCCGCGGGTTCGACCGTGGCGGACCTCGCCAAGAGCATTGGCTCACGTCTCGCCAAGGCCGCCGTTGCCGGCGTCGTCAACGGTGCGGAAACCGATCTCACGTCTCCTCTTTCCGACGGCGCATCGGTTGCAATCGTCACGGTCGACACCGACCAGGGTCGTCACGTTTTGCGGCACTCCACCGCCCACGTCCTCGCCCAGGCGGTGACGCAGTTGTTCCCCGGTGCCAAGTTCTCCATCGGTCCGGCCATCGAGGACGGCTTCTACTACGACTTCGATCTCCCCGATGGGCGCACCTTCTCCGATGCCGACCTCGAGGCCATCACGGCGAAGATGCGCGAGATCGTTTCTGCTGACCAACCTTTCGTCCGCTCGGAGGTCAGTGTCGACGAGGCGCTGAAACTGTTCGCCGACCAGCCCTACAAGTGCGAGATCATCGAGCGCGTGACGTCCGGGGTCGCCGACGGTGTCGACGCCGACGAGGTGGGCAGTGGCGAGACCATCAGTGTGTATCGCAACACCCCAGAGTTCGTCGACCTGTGTCGCGGGCCCCACGTACCCAGCACCTCTCGCCTCGGACACTTTGCGTTGATGAAGGTGGCGGGTGCCTACTGGCGATCCTCGGACAAGGGGCCCATGTTGCAGCGCATCTACGGCACCGCGTGGGAGTCGAAAGTGGCGCTCGAAGAACACCTGCACCGGCTCGCCGAGGCAGAAAAGCGCGACCATCGTCGCCTTGCGGTGGAACAGGACCTCTTGTCCTTCCCGTCGGCACTCGGTGGCGGACTCGCTGTGTGGCATCCGAAGGGCGCGATCGTGCGCAAGTTGATGGAGGACTACAGCCGCGAGCGTCACCAGAACGGCGGCTATCAGTTCGTCTTCACTCCGCACCTGGCCAACGCCAACCTCTTTGCGACGTCGGGTCACCTCGACTTCTACAAGGACGGCATGTACCCGCCCATGGAGATGGACAACGGCACGTACTACCCGAAGCCGATGAACTGCCCGATGCACTGTCTCATCTTCGACAGCCGCCAGCGCAGCTACCGAGAACTGCCGCTGCGTCTTTTCGAGTTGGGCACGGTGTACCGCTACGAGCGCGCCGGAACCTTGCACGGTCTCCTGCGCATCCGTGGATTCACCCAGGACGACAGCCACATTTACTGCACCGAAGACCAGATGGCCGACGAGATCACCTCGCTGCTCGACTTCGTGATGTCGGTGCTGCGTCGTTTCGGCTTCGAAGATTTCGAGTTCAACCTTTCCACGCGCGACCCGCAGAAGTCGGTCGGCTCCGACGAAATATGGGAAAAGGCCACCGCGGCGCTGCGCGAGGCACTCGACCGTCACGGCGTGCAGTACAAGATCAAGGAAGGCGATGCTGCCTTCTACGGTCCGAAGATCGACATCGACGTGCGCGACGCGATCGGTCGTAAGTGGCAGTTGTCGACCATCCAGTGCGACTTCAACCTTCCCGAACGATTCAAACTGGAATACGTCGGTGCCGATTCGGGTCGACACCGTCCGATCATGTTGCACCGTGCACTCTTCGGTTCCGTCGAACGGTTCTTCGGTGTCCTTCTCGAGCACTACGCAGGTGCCCTGCCGGCATGGCTTGCTCCGGTGCAGGTACGGCTGTTGCCCGTTGCCTCTGCGCACGAGGCTTACGCCGCGCAGGTCAGAGACGCGTTGCAGGCGGCGGGATTCCGCGTCGACGTCGTGCATGCCGAGGACCAGTTGGGCAAGCGCATTCGCAACGCGAAGTTGGAGAAGATCCCCCATGTTCTCGTGGTCGGCGACGACGACGTGGCCAACGGCACGGTCGGTGACAACCCGCGCGGTGGCGAAGTCGAACGCGACGTTCCCCTCGCGAAGTTCGTCGAGCGACTCTCCGCAGAGATCGCAGAGAACACCGCACCGCATGCTTGAACATCTGTGGAACGGCTGGCGTGCCGCCTATGTCCAGAAGTGGGAGGAAACGGCCGGTACCGCACCGCCTCCGGGCGGTGGGTCGGTGTTCACGCGCATCCTCGCCAGTGGATTGACCGACGAAGAGGCCAACATCGTCAAACGGGGGACGACGTGCTTCGTCATTCTCAACGCGTTTCCCTACGCATCGGGACATCTTCTCGTCCTGCCGTACCGTGAGGTGGCCGACCTCGAGGATCTCACTGCAGAGGAGACGGCGGAGCTGTGGTCGTTGGTCACGGATGCGGTGCGAGTCGTGAAAGGGGTCTACGCCCCTCAGGCCCTGAACGTCGGCATCAACCTCGGTCCTGCGGCGGGTGGGAGCATCTCGCAGCACCTGCACGTCCACGTTGTGCCGCGTTGGGTGGGGGACTCCAACTTCATGACTGCGGTGGCCAACACGCGAACCCTTCCCGAGCCACTCGTGGATTCGGCTTCAAAATTACGCAAGGGCTTCGCCAGCCTTTAGGGTGACGGCGTGAGCAACGGCGGCAACGGCGACGAGATCCGGGACGAACTTCCCGACGATCTGAACATCACTGCGTTCTCGGGCGCCTACGAGTTTCCCGACAACAGCCGACGCCGGATCCCCGGATACATGTACGTCGCGCTCGCGGCGATCTGCCTCGCGATCTACCTCTTCGGTTCCGAGTCGAGTGCTCTCGTCAACGAAGGTTGGCTCGGCGCGGCCATTCTTCTCGCCGTGGTGGGCATCTTCAGCATCACATCCGGATGGAGGATGTCGATCGACGAAAAACAGGCACTCGTCCTCGCGACTCGGGCAGTCGGTTTCCCGGTCGGCCACGCGTCCGCACAACAGGTCTGGCGGGGCCTGCGCAGTCGACCCACGTGGCGCGTCTTTTGCTACAGCGCCGAGGAACCCCCACAGAGGCGCGGTCTCGTGCTGGTCGACGCGGTCAACGGAACGGTCGTCGAGAAACTCACCGAAGCCAACCCCGACCTCGACGGCAACTGACGTCACCCCACTTCCCGGTTGCCATACGCCCTGCGGGTCTGCGTCGGGGTTAGCCTGACCCCATGTTCGACGGAAGTTTCAAGACGCAGGTCGAGCGTGCGGTGAAGCCCATGGGGGAGTCGCTGCGTCGCGCGGGCGTCACCCCCGACGTACTCACCGTCGTCGGTCTCCTGTTGGCGGTTGCCGCCGCCGTTGCCGTGGGAATGGGTGCTTTGCGTGCCGGTCTCGTTCTCGTCATCCTCGCCGCATTGCCTGACCTGCTCGACGGTGCCGTGGCCAAGGCCGGCAACCTCGCAAGCCAACGTGGTGCCTTCTTCGACTCGGTGATCGATCGTGTCACCGACGGCTTTCTGCTCGGCGGCATCGCTTGGTACCTCACCTCGCGCGATGGCGGACACATCGCCATCCTGCCGATGGCCGTGATGGGCGTCTCGGCCACCATCAGCTACGAGCGGGCCAAGGCCGAATCGCTCGGACTGCAGGCCAAGGGTGGGCTCATGGAGCGTGCCGAGCGCATCATTCTCCTGTGCGTCGGACTGCTCTTCGACTCGGCTCTGGTGCCGATCCTCTGGGTGATGCTCGTGCTCACGTCGGTCACGGCGATCCAGCGCTTCGTGAAGGTCTGGAAGCAGGCCGCGGTGGCTCCGATTGCCGAGGTCAAGATCGAACAACGCCAGATGCGTCGTCAGTCGCGCAAGGCCGCTCGCTACGAGCGTCGTGTGCAACAGCGCCGTCGCAACTCGCGCTGATCAGCGGTCTCCGTGGCCACTTTCCGCAACGCTGCATCCGATGCTTTCACCGTTGGTTCGTATCGCCTGGCATCGCTGCTCGCGCAGGTGACTCCGGGGCCCATGGCCCATGCAACCGCGCGGATGATCGGCTTCACCGCGGCGGCATCGCTGCAATCGCGTCGCGCACTGATCGAGCGTCACATCCGTCGGGCGCGACCCGACTTCACCTCGTCGCAAGTGCGCCGGGCCGTGCAGGGGGCCTTTGATTCGTACGCCCGGTACTACGTGGAGAGCTTTCGTCTGCCGAGCCTCTCGTCGCGCACGGTGGCCAAGACATTCACTCTCGAGGGATTTCATCGTGTGGAAGAGGGGATCGCCGCGGGCAGTGGGGTCATTCTCGCCCTGCCGCATCTCGGCGGGTGGGAGTGGGCCGGGCGTTGGCTCTGCGACCAGGGCTATCAGTGCACGGTCGTGGTCGAGGCTCTCGAACCGCCGGAACTCTTCGAGTGGTTCACCGATCTGCGCAGCGAACTCGGAATGAACGTGGTTCCCCTCGGCCCGGGTGTGGCGACTGCGGTGTTGAAGGCACTCCGCGACAATCACGTGGTGTGTCTCCTGTGCGACAGGGATCTCCAGGGTGATGGAATCCCCGTGACGTTCTTCGGCGAGGAGACGACGTTGCCCGCGGGGCCGGTCACTCTTGCCCTGCGCAGCGGTTCGCCCGTTCTCCCGGTGGGGGTCTACTTCACCGACCGGTACAACGGACACCATGCGATCGTGCGGCCGTCGCTCGCGATTCCGACCGATGGTCGCCTGCGCGAGAACGTCGCCGCCGGCACACAAGCACTTGCGAAGGAGTTGGAGTTGCTCATCGCCCGGGCGCCTGAACAGTGGCACATGTTCCAGCCGAACTGGCCGAGCGATCCGGGGTACAGCGACCGCTTCGCAGGAAACAGCAAGACCTGAGGGCTGGTGACCTCGTTCGTCAGCGGTAGGCGGAGATGAGTTCGCCGATGGCCTTGGCCTGGCCACCCGACGTCGACGACATGACCGCGATCGGCGTGACGCCGGCGTCGTACCACGCCGCAATGCCGTCGCGAATGCGATCGACGGACCCGCTCAACGTGCAGTCGTCGAGCCATGCATCCGACATCGCCGAGGCAAGTTCGTCGCGACGGTCCGAGGCGAGAAGTTCCTCGATGCGGTCCATCTCTTCTCCGTAACCTGCGGCACGCCAATAGTTGCGGTAGTTGGGCAGGATGACGTACCCGAGCAGGGTCTTGCGGTTCACGGCGCGGGCGGCTTCGATGTCGTCGTCGATCACTGTCGGGATCATGTTCGACATGAAAAAGCCGTCGGGGATCTCTGCCGAATGGGCGGAGATCTGTTGCGGCATGTAGCGCAGTGATGCGTTGGCCCAGATCGCGCCACCGGCGATCTCCGTGGCAAGGGCGAACATCCGGTCGCGAAGCGTCGCGAGATACACCGGAGGAAGCGCGCCGGAGAAACGCTCCTGTTTGCGCATGCCCTCGACATAGTTGCGGATGTCGGACAGAGGCTTGCCCGTCTCGACGCCGAGGCGCTGGACCACGGGGCCGTGGCTGACTCCGATCCCGAATCCGAATCGCCCGTCCGACAGTTCGTGGATGTGGGCGACCGTGTTGGCTGCTTCGACCGGGTGGTTGTAGTAGATGGGCTGGATCGAGGTCCAGAATCTGATGCGCTGCGTCGAATGCGCGAGAGAAACGCACAGACCGAGCGTGCCTCCGAGGCTCGGACAGGCGAGTCCGGCAAAGCCACGCGAATCGAGTTCTCCGGCCAGCTCGAGGATGGCGTTGCGCTTCGTCGCCGTGGCGACGACCGAAACGGCAGGAAGAGCGGTGTCGACGGGAGAGTCGTTGTGGCGAGACATGGAGGGCACCGTACCCGACGCTCGCTACGGTGGGGTCGTGTTGCGCATCGGCATGCTCTGCCCCTACAGCTTGACCCTTCCGGGTGGGGTGCAGATGCAGGTTCTCGGTCTCGCCCGCGAATTGCGAGCGATGGGGCACGAGGTGCGAGTGCTCGGCCCGTGCGACGGAGCGCCACCCGAACCGTTCGTCACACCGCTCGGCAACAGCCTTCCCACGGCGGCCAACGGTTCGATTGCACCCCTCGCCCCCGACGCGTCGGCCGCGTTGCGCACGATCAGGGCGTTGAACGACGAGGGATTCGATGTCATCCACCTGCACGAGCCCATTGCTCCGGGTGCCACGATGACGGCTCTCTTGTTGCGGCTGGCGCCGACGGTGGGCACGTTCCATGCCGCGGGAGACTCGACCAGTTATCGCATGCTCAACCGTGCGGTGCGGTGGCTCGCATCTCGGATCGACGTTCGTGTGGCGGTGTCGAAGGACGCCGAACTCTTGGCGAGCCGCTATCTCGGCGGTGAGTATCGGCTTCTCGGAAACGGAATCGAGTTGGCGCGATACGTCGGTGACACCGCAGACGAGGCCGTCGTGAAGGAGGTTCGTCCGACCATCTTCTTCGTCGGGCGTCACGAACCGCGCAAAGGTCTCGACGTGTTGCTGCGATCTTTGCAGTATCTCCCCTCCGATGTTCAGGTGTGGGTGGCCTCCGACGGCACCGACACCGAGCGGCTGAAGGCCGAGTTCGCCGGTGACGATCGCATCGTCTGGCTCGGTCGGATCTCCGACGCCGAGAAGATCCGTCGGATGCGAACAGCGTCGGTGTTCTGTGCGCCCGCGTTGCACGGCGAGTCGTTCGGCGTCGTCCTTCTCGAGGCCATGGCGGCTGGGACGCCCGTCGTGGCGAGCGACATCGACGGGTACCAGAACGTGGCAACCGACGACGTCGACGCACTCCTCGTCGAACCGGGTGAACCGCGTGCCCTTGCCGCGGCGCTCGCTCGGGTGATGACCAATCCACGTCTGTCGCAACGACTCGTCGAAGCCGGCCTCGAACGGGTCGAGAGATCCTCGATGCGGACCCTCGCCGAGGAGTACGTGGAGATCTACGAGGAAGCGATCGAGATCGGCCGCGGGCGCAGAGACGACTACGCCACTCGGATCGGCGGGAAGGGACTCGAACCCACCCGTATGCTGAAACGCATGGAGAAGCGGCTTCTCGGTCGCCAACAGTGACATCGGCCATCCACCGAAAAACATCGAAGTCCCAGAAGCAACGAAGTCCCAGAAGTAAGGCACATCATGAGCACAACTCTTCCCGCGCGATCGACGGCTCGGTCGTCCTCGTTCCTTGGTACGTCGATCTTCGGCGCATCGTCGGCCCTGCGTGTCCACCTGATGAAGGCATTCGGGGCCATCGGATGCGTCGTCGGCGCGGTTCTCGGTCTCGTCATTCTGAAGGTGGTCGGCCTGATCGTCGTCGGTCTTGTCGGCGCTGTTGCCGGGGTCTTCGTCGGCTCCGCCACGGCCGCGTCGTTCTCGCGTCGTGCACTCGACATCGTGCGATCGTCCGTCACGGCTTTCGAGGCCGAGCCGGCAGAGGAACCTCGCCTCTTCAATCTGGTCGAGAGTTTGTCGGTCGTTGCCGGTGTTTCGATGCCGCGCGTGTCGGTCACCGCGCCCGAGGCGTCACCCTCCGGGGCGATGAACGTGATGGTGCTCGTCGATCCTGCGGGTGCGTCCGATGCGGAGATCGTGGTGACTGCGGATCTCGCCCGGGGAATGTCGCGGATCGCCCTCGAGGGTGTCGTGGCGACATCGATGGCGCGAATCAAGTCGGGGCACCTCGAGGCCCAGGTCGAGGCCGCCGCTCTCACGATCGAAGGTCCGTGGTTCGTGACGAAGCGAGTTCGCGAGCGCATCGTCCACGAAGCGAATGCAGCGGTCGACATGTTCGACATCGACGTGCGAGCGTGCGGCTACACGCGGTTTCCGCCCGGTCTGGCCGAGGCCTACGAGGCAATGGACGCTGCGACAACGGTCACGTCGGCTGCCCCGGAGTCGTGTGATTCCTTGTGGCTGGCGTCTCCGCGGCCGACGAACGGCTCACGCAATGACGCCACCGCTGCGACATCGGGTTCTACAGTGGGGCAACGTGACGGTGAGAGAGTGACTCTCGCCGAGCGCATTGCTCTACTCAGGGAGATCTAACGATGTCATCAACCCTCGCACGTCGCCTTCGTCCTCGTTCGGCAGCCCTCGCCATCGTCGGCGTAGTCGTCCTCGGCGCCTGCGGTGGCGGTGGATCCTCCGAAGACACCGCGACCGACGTTTCCTTCGGCGACGGAGTCCTCTCTTCGACCTTGCCCGGACCCACCACCACGTTGCCGGCACCCGAAGTGATGCCGCTCACCGGCCTGCCGATCGAAGATGCAGAGGCGGCGGTGCGACCGGCCATGGCCGCAAAGATCGACAATCACCCGAAGGCTCGCCCGCAGTCAGGTCTCAACACGGCCGACATCGTCTACGAAGAAAACGTCGAGCAACTCACGCGATTCGCCGCGGTGTTCCATTCGGCGATTCCGAAGGAAGTGGGTCCGATCCGCAGCGGTCGTACCCAGGACATCTCGATTCTCACTCCCTACATCAATCCGTTGTTCGTGTGGAGCGGTGGCAACGCCAAGACCACGGCACTCATTCGCAAGTCCACGTTGGTCGACCTGAGCGCCAGCGTCGCCTACAAGCAGGGTGGATATCGCCGCGAGTCGTCCCGCAAGGCGCCGCACAACCTCTACGCGGATCCCGCCGCCATCTACAAGCTGACACCGCAGGGAGCCACACGCCCGCCGCAACAGTTCGAGTACCGCGGCGCGAGCGACGCCATGCCCTCCAGCGCCACTGCATCAGCCGGTTCGCTGATCAGCATGGACGGAGTCAAGGTCACGTGGTTGTGGAGCTCCACCGACGGCAACTACATGCGCAGCCAGGACAAGGACAAGCACATGGATGCCGACGGTTCGCAGGTCAATGCGAAGAACGTCGTCGTCCTGTTCGTCGCCTACAAGCCGAGCAAGGCCGACCCGCGTAGCCCCGAGGCTCAGACCATCGGCGAGGGTGAGGCCTGGGTGTACACCAACGGTTCGCTGGTCAAGGGCAAGTGGTCGCGTACCAAGGAGACCGACGTCATCGCCATCACCGACGCGGCCGGAGCGGCGATCAAACTGACGCCGGGCCGCACATGGGTCGAGTTCCCGCGAGTCGGCAAGGCGCTCGACGTTCCGGCCGGTTCGGATCCCACCAAACTCAAGTTCCCGTGAGTCCCCGTCGGGAGTTCGTCGGTACGCTACGCGCATGACTCCGCAGACTGGATCCGCAGGCACCTTCCGCGTCAAGCGCGGTCTCGCCGAGATGCTGAAGGGCGGCGTCATCATGGACGTCGTCACCCCCGAACAGGCCAAGATCGCCGAGGACGCCGGAGCCTGCGCCGTCATGGCTCTCGAACGGGTGCCTGCCGACATCCGACGTGACGGCGGTGTCGCGCGCATGAGCGATCCCGAGATGATCGAGGGCATCAAGGCAACCGTCAGCATCCCGGTCATGGCCAAGGCGCGCATCGGGCATTTCGTCGAGGCCCAGATTCTCCAGGCGCTCGGTGTCGACTTCGTCGACGAGTCCGAGGTCCTCACCCCGGCCGACGAAACCCACCACATCGACAAGTTCGGTTTCACCGTGCCGTTCGTGTGCGGCGCCACGAATCTCGGTGAGGCATTGCGACGCATCAGCGAAGGTGCCGCCATGATCCGTTCCAAAGGCGAAGCCGGCACGGGGAACATCGTCGAAGCCGTCCGTCACCTGCGCAACATCCTGGGCGACATCCGCAAGATCACACAGGCCGACTCGGCCGAGCTCTTCGACTGGGCCAAGCGTCTCCAGGCGCCGTTGCCTCTGGTCCAAGAGATCGCCGAGACCGGAACCCTGCCGGTGCCCCTCTTCTGCGCAGGTGGTATCGCCACACCTGCCGACGCAGCGCTCGCCATGCAACTCGGTGCTCAGGCCGTGTTCGTGGGGTCCGGGATCTTCAAGAGCGATGATCCTGCACCGCGTGCCAAGGCCATCGTGGAGGCCACCACGCATTTCCGTGATGCGGACATCCTGGCCAAGGTCAGCCGCGGTCTCGGAGCGCCGATGACCGGAATCGGAATGGACGAGATCAACCAGCGCTACGCGGAGCGTGGCTGGTGAACTCGTCCGGGAGGCCCCCAGGGGGCGGTGGACATGTCGCAGACGAAAGCCGTCGTCGGTGTGCTCGCACTCCAAGGAGCCTTCAGCGCGCACGCTGATCTTCTCGTCGCTCTCGGTGTCGATGTCGTCGAGGTGCGGCTGCCCCGCGAACTCGACTCCGTCGACGCCCTGGTCATGCCGGGCGGCGAGTCGACCACCATGTCGCAGTTGCTCGAGTCGAGTGGGCTTTTCGCGGCGATCCACGATCGCATCGAACGTGGCATGCCGGTGATGGGCACCTGCGCAGGGCTCATCTTGTTGGCTCGGACGGTCCTCGATGGTCGCAGCGATCAGCGCAGTTTCGCCACCCTCGACATCGTCGTGCGACGTAATGCCTACGGTCGCCAGATCGACAGCTTCGAAGCCGACATTCCGGTCGACGGCATGGACATGCCGTTCACTGCAGTGTTCATTCGTGCCCCACAGATCGAAGACGTGGGTTCCGATGTCCGTGTGCTGGCGCGGTACGAAGGTGCCCCGGTCGTCGTGGCTACGGACCGCGTCATCGGGATGGCTTTCCATCCCGAACTCACCGGAGACGTGCGTCTCCACCAGATGTTCGTCGAAATGATCAGCCGTTCACCGGTTCGGTGAATCAGAGGAGAGAGTCATGTCAGGTCATTCCAAATGGGCAACCATCAAGCACAAGAAGGCTGCCGTCGACAAGGCCCGCGGGAAACTGTTCGCCAAGTTGTCGCGTCAGATCGAAGTCGCCGCGCGTGACGGCGGGGGAGATCCCGACTCGAATGCGGCGCTGCGCACGATGATCCTGAAGGCGAAGGCGGCGCAGATGACGAACGACGCCATCGACCGTGCCGTCAAGCGTGGCACCGGCGAGACCACGGGTGCGAACTACGAATCCATCACCTACGAGGGATACGCGCCGGGTGGAGTTGCGTTGCTCATCGACGTGCTCACCGACAATCGCAACCGGACCAGCGGTGACGTTCGTGCGGTCTTTTCCAAGCACGGTGGTGCCATGGCGGAACCGGGCGCGGTGGGCTGGCAATTCTCGCGAAAGGGCATCATCATCGTCGATGGATCCGCATCGGAGGACGACGTGATGGCTGCTGCACTCGAGGCCGGCGCCGAGGACATCTCGGCAGACGGCGACGCGTGGAAGGTGACCACCGATCCTTCCGACGTTTGGGACGTGAAGGCCGCATTGGAGGCCGCGAAGTTGTCGGTCTTGTCGGCGGAGAGCACGATGGTGTCGTCGAACACCGTTCCCGTCGAGAGTCTCGACGATGCGAAGAAGATTTTGCGTATCCTCGATGCGTTGGAGGACAACGACGACATCCAGGACGTCTATTCGAACTTCGACATGTCCGATGACATCATGCAGGAGGCCTCGTCATGAGCATTTCCGTCGGTGATACCGCCCCCGACTTCACGTTGCCCGCAACGGGAGGTCGTTCGATCAGTCTCTCCGATTTCCGCGGACAGCCCGTGGTCATCGTCTTCTACCCGGGTGACGACACGCCGGTCTGTACGAAGCAACTTTGCAGTTACAACAACGAGCTCGCCCAGTTCGCCGACGTCGGGGCCCAGGTCCTGGCGATTTCGGCCCAGGACATCGAGAGCCACGAGCGTTTCGCAGCGAAACACCAGTTCACCTTCCCCCTGCTGTCGGACACCGACAAGGCCGTGGCGGGGAAGTACGGCACGCTCGGTCCGCTCGGTTTTCCGCGGCGCAGCGTCTTCGTCGTCGATGCCCAGGGTGTGGTGCGCTACGCCCATAAGGCCATTGCCGGCTTGACCTTCCGGTCGGTCGACGAACTGGTGGGCGCGGTCAAAGCCGCCACGTGAGCCCCATCCGGGGCTAGGATTGAACATATGTTCGCCTCGGGAGACGCCCCTGTGCACGCCTCGCCGGAGGCCCCGGTACTCGGTATCGACCCGGGTCTCACGCGCTGTGGCTATGCCGTCGTCGCCCGAGTGGTCGAACCCGGTCAGCGTCCCGGGGTACGGGCTCTCGCGCTCGGCGTGTTGCGTACCGCCACCACGGATCCGCTGGCCGACCGCTTGGCGCAAATCCACGACGACGTCGAGGCTCTTCTCGACCAATTCAGACCGGGTGCCGTCGCCGTCGAGCAGGTGTTCTTTCAGTCCAACGTTCGCACTGCCATGAGCGTTGCTCAGGTCAGTGGCGTGGTCCTGGCCGCCGCGGCACGTCGTGGGTGTCCCGTGGTGCAGTACACGCCGAGTCAGGTGAAGAGCACCATCGCCGGATGGGGTGGTGCCGACAAAGTGCAGGTGCAGCGGATGGTGCAGATGCGTCTGGGTCTGTCGACAATGCCAAAGCCCGCCGACGCGGCCGATGCGGCCGCGCTCGCGTTGTGTCATTTCTCCATGTCGGTGCCACTGACCGCGGCGCGTGCTGGAACGGTGGCGTCGTGATCGGTTCTCTGCGCGGCACGGTCCTCGAACGCACGGCACCCTCCCAGGTGCTGGTGGAAGTGAACGGTGTCGGCTATCTCGTCACGGTGACACCGCGTGTCTTTGCCGAACTCGAACCCACCACCACCTGTTTTCTGCACGTCCATCATCAGGTCCGGGAAGATGCCCAGACGCTGTTCGGGTTCACCTCCCGTGACGAGCGCGAGTGTTTCCAAATTCTCATCGGCGCTCATGGTGTGGGTCCGGCGATGGCCATGGCCATCCTCGGCACCCATTCGCCGCGCGGACTGCACAACGTCGTCGTCACCTCCGACATCGCCGCGCTCACCATGGTTCCCGGTGTCGGCAAGAAGACTGCAGAGCGCCTGTTGGTCGAGTTGCGAGGCAAGTTCGACTTGTTCGATCTTCCCAGCTCGGTCGGAGGTGTGGCGGGCGGCGGATCGCGAGTTGCCGACCTGCGCGAGGCATTGGTGGGCCTCGGTTACGACAACGACGAAATCCGCGCGGTGCTTTCCGAGATGAACCCGTCCGACGACGTTCCCGTCGAGCAGAACCTGCGCGAGGCGCTCGCCATTCTGGGGGCCCGCCGTGCGTGACGAGTTCGTCGATCCGAAGATGCTCGATCCCATTGCCGCTCCCGAGGAGTTGGCACCGGAGTCAGAGGAGAGCGGCCTGCGTCCACGACTGCTCGACGAATTCGTCGGCCAGCGCGAGCTGAAGGAACATCTACGCATCGTTCTCACGGCGGCTCGTCAGCGCGGTCAGGCGGCCGATCACGTTCTGTTGGCGGGTCCTCCGGGTCTCGGCAAGACCACGATGGCCTGCATCATCGCCGAGGAGATGGGTGCCCAGTTGCACGTCACGTCGGGTCCGGCACTCGAACGAGCCGGAGATCTCGCGGCCATCCTCACGAAGTTGGGTGAGCGTGACGTTCTCTTCATCGACGAGATCCATCGTCTCTCGCGCCCCGTCGAAGAGATTCTCTATCCGGCCATGGAGGACTTCCAGATCGACATCGTGGTGGGCAAGGGGCCGGCGGCCTCGTCGATCCGACTTTCCTTGCCGCGCTTCACCCTGGTTGGTGCCACCACACGCACGGGAATGATCACCGGCCCGCTGCGTGATCGTTTCGGTCTCGTCAGCCGGCTCGACTTCTACGACGAAGACGAACTCACGGCGATCGTCACCCGTGCCGCCGGAATTCTCGCGATACCGATCGACCACGAGGGTGCGGCGCACATCGCCGGTCGGAGCCGGGGAACTCCTCGTATCGCCAACCGTCTGCTGCGCCGCGTCCGCGACTTCGCCCAGGTCAAGGGCAACGGCGTCGTCGATTCGGCAACCGCTCAAGAGGCCCTGCGCGTCTTCGGTGTCGATGAACGAGGCCTCGACAAAGTCGACCGGGCCATTCTCTCGGCACTGTGTCGTCAGTTCGGTGGAGGCCCGGTCGGTCTCACCACGCTTGCCATCAGCGTCAGCGAACAGCCCGACACGGTCGAAGACGTCTACGAGCCGTTCCTCATCCAACAGGGATTCCTCTCGCGCACTCCGCGGGGTCGCATCGCCTTGCCGGCGGCCTATTCGCACCTCGGCATGACATTGCCCCTCTGATCGCCGCGTCGCAGCCACACACGGCTCGAGGATTTGTAGCCTCTGTCCGGTGCGCCTCGAGGACATCGACTACGACCTGCCCGAGGAACTGATTGCTCAGCATCCCATCGAGCCGCGCGACTCCGCCCGTTTGCTCGTGTCTCTCGGCGATCAGGTCGAGCATCGTCGCGTGCGTGATCTCGTCGACTACTTCGGAGAGGGTGACCTTTTCGTGGTGAACGACACGAGGGTGTTGCCCGCACGCGTGATGCTCGAACGAAAGACGGGCGGCAAGGTCGAGGTGTTGCTCCTCGAATCACTCGATGCTGCTCGCGAGACGTGGGAGGCACTCGTGCGCCCCGGTCGCAAGGTGAAGCCGGGGGAGAAGTTGCTCGACGCAGCCGGACGTGCTTTCGTCGAAGTCGAGGGGCGCAGCGAAGCGGGCGACACCTTCGTCGTGCGGTTGCTGCGCGGCGACACTGCGAGCGCTCGTCTGGCCGCGCTCGACGCAGTGGGCGTGATGCCGCTGCCGCCGTACATCACGGCCACGCTCGAGGATCGCGACCGTTACCAGACCGTCTATGCCCGCGAGGCACGCTCCGCAGCGGCCCCGACTGCTGGTCTGCACTTCACGCCGGAGCTGATCGAACTGTTGCGCGCGCGTGGTGTCGAGTTCGCAACGGTCGAACTGGTGGTCGGCCTCGACACGTTCAAGCCGATCGAGGCAGAGAATCCCCTCGAACACGTCATCCACACCGAGTACTACAACGTGCCCGCCGAGACGTGGGAAGCGGTTCGGCGAGCGCAACGCGTCGTGGCCGTGGGAACCACCTCGACGCGCGCCCTCGAATCGGTGGCGACACGCGGCGAACTTCACGGTCGCACCGACCTCTTCGTCACGCCCGGGTACGAATGGAAGGCGGTCGACGTGATGATGACCAACTTCCACATGCCGCGCACCAGCCTGTTGCTGATGATCCAGTCGTTCATCGGTGATCGATGGCGCGACCTCTACGCTGAGGCGGTGAATCAGCACTATCGCTTCTTGTCGTTCGGCGACGCGATGTTGTTGGCCCGTGCCGATCAGGCGGGTGGCTGATGCATCCCGTCGAGTTCGTGGAAGAAGCCGTCGATGGTGCGGCGCGTGCCGGTCGGGCCACCACGGCCCGCGGCACCTATCTCACCCCGTGTTTCATGCCGGTAGGTACCCGTGGAGCAGTGCGCTACATGAGCGCCGCGGACTACGAGGAACTCGGAGCGCAGATCGTGCTCGGCAACACCTACCACCTCATGTTGCGTCCGGGAGCAGATCTCGTGGCCGAGATGGGAGGCCTCGGCAGGTTCAGCGGTTGGAACGGACACACGCTCACCGACTCGGGCGGATTCCAGGTGTTCTCGCTCGAACCGAAGGTCGACGACGACGGAGTCACCTTCAAGTCCACCTACGACGGCACCATCGTGCGCTACACGCCGGAGAACGCCGTCGAGGTTCAGCAGTTGCTCGGTGCCGACATCCAGATGATTCTCGACGTGTGCCCGCCACTCCCGTCGCCGCCGGAGGTCATCGAGCTGGCACTCGAACGCACGACCGAGTGGGCCAAGCGGGGTAGGGCACACCACTCACGTCCCGACCAGTCGCTTTTCGGCATCGTGCAAGGCGGCATCTCGCCGGAACTGCGCGAGCAGAGTGCCATCGCCACGGCCGCGCTCGAGTTCGACGGCTACGGCATCGGCGGTCTGTCGGTCGGTGAGACCCGCGAGGAGATGCTGCCCGCTCTCGCCGCAGCCCTTGGTCAACTGCCGCGCACCCGTCCGCGTTACCTCATGGGAGTGGGCGATCCGGCCTCGCTCGTGGAAGCCGTGGCGCTCGGGGTCGATCAGTTCGATTGCGTCCTGCAGACCCGCCTCGGTCGTCACGGCACGGCACTCACCTCCACCGGCAAGGTGCACATGAAGAACGCCCAGCACGCGCGTGACGAGTCCCCGCTGGATGCGTCCTGCCGTTGCGACGTCTGCCGGAGACACTCACGAGCCTTCATTCGGCACCTTTTCCAGACGGGGGAGCCAACCGCCGCCCGCCTGCTCTCGTATCACAACGTCGCCTGGACGTTGAATCTGATGGCCGACATGCGCGCCGCGATCCTCGCCGGCACGTTCCAGGACTTCCGAGCGCATGTAATGGGAGTCTGGGGGCGTTGATGGCTACGCTTTCGCCCATGTTGTCCAGTGCTGTCGGCATCCTTGCCGCCGAAGAGTCGAGCGGTGGCGGCGGAGCCGCTTTCCAGCTCGTCTTTTTCGCCCTCATCTTCGTCGCCATGTACTTCCTCCTCATCCGGCCGCAACGTCGCCGGGCTCGGGAGGCCCAGAACCTGCAGTCGAGCATCTCGGAGAACGACGAGGTCCTTCTGAATTCCGGTATCTACGGGTTCGTCACCGCCATCGACGGTGACGTGATTTGGGTCGACATCGCCGACAACGTGGAGATCCGCGTCAACAAGAGCGCCATCGCTCGTCGGATCAACGCCTCTGCCGAACCCGCCGGGGGAGCCAAGTCAGACAACGATTCCGACAAGTAGTTCCATCCGTGCGTCGTCGTCTTCTTTTTTCTCTCATCGGCATCGTCGTCGTTGCTGTCTCGGCACTGTCGGCCAACCTCATCGCGGGCAACAGCCCGACACTGGGCCTCGATCTTCAGGGCGGAGTATCGGTCACGCTCGAACCGATCGGTGACTACGACTCCGAGTCGCTCGACGTCGCCGTCGAGGTGATTCGCCAGCGTGTCGACTCCCTCGGAGTCGCCGAACCGGAGATCATCCGACAGGGTGAGACCGTCGTGGTCAACCTTCCCGGCGTCAAAGAGC
>Ga0164293_10001579_pt1 | contig 19057 bp, 18 predicted proteins | sample GEODES118metaG_FD_111487 | JGI IMG/M metagenome (GOLD analysis project Ga0164293, IMG submission 111487) | Eutrophic lake water microbial communities from Lake Mendota, Wisconsin, USA - GEODES118 metaG | ecosystem: Environmental > Aquatic > Freshwater > Lake | place: USA: Lake Mendota...
ACGTGTACTCCAAAAGCTAAAGCGCGATGCCGAAGCGTATCTTGGCGAAACCGTTACCGATGCAGTGATTACCGTTCCCGCATACTTTAGCGACGCACAACGTCAAGCAACGAAAGAAGCTGGCGAGATTGCAGGACTTAACGTTCTTCGCATTATCAACGAGCCAACAGCAGCAGCGCTTGCATATGGTCTCGATAAGGGCGATAAGGAACAGACAATTCTTGTCTTCGACCTTGGTGGCGGAACATTCGACGTATCACTTCTAGAAATCGGTGATGGCATCGTCGAAGTTAAAGCAACCAACGGAGATAACCAACTTGGTGGCGATGACTGGGATGAAAAACTAGTTAATCACCTTGTCACAACCTTTAAAAGCAAGAATGGCATCGACTTAACAAAAGATAAGATGGCGATGCAACGCATTCGCGAAGCTGCAGAGAAGGCGAAGATTGAACTCTCCTCCTCACAGCAAACATCAATCAATCTTCCTTACATCACCGTAGATGCTGAGAAGAACCCACTCTTCCTCGATGAAACAATCACTCGCGCACAATTCCAACAAATGAGCGCAGATCTGCTCAATCGTTGCAAGGTGCCTTTCCAAGCAGTTCTCAAAGATGCAGGAATCCCGATTAACAAGATTGATCACGTCGTTCTCGTCGGTGGTTCAACTCGTATGCCGGCAGTTGTTGATCTTGTAAAAGAGCTCACTGGTGGCCGCGAACCAAATAAGGGCGTGAACCCAGATGAGGTTGTCGCTGTAGGTGCAGCGCTCCAAGCAGGAGTTCTTAAGGGCGAGGTGAAGGATGTACTCCTTCTCGATGTCACGCCGCTATCCCTTGGTATCGAAACTAAGGGCGGCATCATGACCAAGCTCATCGAGCGAAACACCACCATCCCAACAAAGCGAAGTGAAATCTTCACAACTGCCGATGACAATCAACCAGCAGTGCAGATCCAGGTCTTCCAGGGTGAGCGCGAGATGGCTGCCTACAACAAAAAGCTCGGCATGTTCGAGTTAACCGGCCTGCCACCTGCACCACGTGGCGTGCCACAGATTGAAGTGACTTTCGATATCGATGCGAACGGAATCGTCCATGTATCGGCAAAGGATCTAGGAACGGGTAAAGAGCAGAGCATGACCATCACCGGTGGATCTGCGCTACCAAAGGATGAGATTGATCGCATGATGCGTGAAGCAGAATCACACGCTGAAGAAGATAAGTCTCGCCGTGAAGAGGCTGAGATTCGAAACAATGGTGATTCACTCGTCTACCAGACCGAGAAATTCATCGCCGATAACTCCGAGAAGCTAAGCCAAGGCGAACTCGCTACAAAGAAGAGTGAAGTCGAGAGCGCATTAGCCGAACTCAAAGAAGCGCTGAAAGGTGCAGATTTCCCTGCTATCAAGAGCGCGACCGAGAAGGTTGCAACTATTAGCCAAACGCTAGGTGCAGCGCTTTATGAAGCAAATGCCGCAACCGCTTCATCTGATAAGCCAGCGGAAGATGGCGTGGAAGATGCAGAGATCGTCGAAGAGAAATGAGCGACGAGAGTAATTCGGTAGTAGCAGAGCAAAGCGCCCCGGAAGAAAATTCCGAGGGCGCTAGCTCTGTATCTGAAGCGGCGCCCGTTGATCCAGTCGCAGCGCTGACCAATGATCTGCAGCGCTTGCAAGCGGAGTATCAAAATTACCGGAAGCGAGTAGACAGAGATCGCGCACTTGCCAGCGAATTGGCGCTCGCCGCAATTTTAGTTGAGCTACTTCCAGTACTTGATGACCTTGATCGCGCTCGCGAACATAGTGAATTAGAGGGCGGATTTAAATCTGTTGCAGAACAGATCGAACGGACTGTTGAGAAACTTGGTTTAACCAAATTCGGTGAGGCTGGAACGCCATTCGATCCGCAAATACACGAAGCGCTTATGCATCTGACCTCTACTGATGTGAGCGAGTCGACTGCGACGCAAATCTTGCAGCCTGGTTATAAGTTAAAAGAGCGCGTGCTGCGTCCAGCCCGGGTTGCAGTAACAGATCCGGAGTAACAGGAATTCAATGGCTGCCAAGGACTTATACGAGAAGGATTACTACGGCATTCTTGGCGTGGAAAAAAACGCAGATGGCGAGATCATTAAAAAGCGTTATCGGAAGCTTGCTCGCGAACTTCATCCCGATAAAACCAAAGGTGATAAGACCTTAGAGGAGCGTTTTAAAGCGGTTTCTGAGGCCTACGACATTCTCTCTGACGACAAGAAACGCGCCGAATACGATCAGGCCCGCACCTTGTATCAACAAGGTGGTATTCCAAACGGAGGCTTCCAAGGAAATTTCTCCGCAGGTGGCTTTGGAGATCTTGGCGATATCTTCGGGAATCTTTTTGGTGGACAGGCGCGTGGTCCGCGACGAGGCGCAGATATGCAGGCTAACGCCACAATTTCCTTTCGCGAATCTATCAATGGCACGCAACTGACATTTAATTCACCAAGTGGTCCAGTCACAACAAAAATTCCGGCAGGAGTTAACGATGGTGCGCGAATACGTGTGCGCGGAAAAGGCGCCAAGGGTGAAGCGGGACCAGGCGATCTGTACATCACTGTAAATGTTTCTGGCCATTCCATTTTCTCCAGGCGTGAAGAGAACATTCTCATCACTCTTCCAGTTTCATTTCCAGAGGCTGCACTAGGAGCAGATGTTCCAGTGCCTACGCTCTCTGGTGAAGAGGTGACGTTACGTTTGCCCGCAGGAACTGCAAATGGAAAAGTGCTACGTATTAAAGGCCGAGGCATTGCACGTAAAGATGGCAGCGCTGGTGATTTGCTTGTCACGATTGAAGTAACTGTGCCGCAACGGGTTGATGGCAAAGCGAAGAAAGCGCTCGAGAGTTATCAAGCAGAGACTGAAGGCGCCGATCCGCGAAGTGATTTCCGGAAGCGAGCGCAATCATGAGCAATCCCGGTAAAGAGCTTGGTGATGAGACCCCTGTTTATGTCATTTCCGTTGCTGCAGAATTGGCAGGAATGCATCCGCAGACGCTGCGCCAATATGATCGTTTAGGTTTAGTTTCACCGGGCCGTTCGAGTGGGCGCGGTCGCCGCTACTCGCTCCGCGACATCGTGCTTTTGCGGAGTATCGGAAAACTCACCAATGATGGAATCAATTTGGCGGGAATCGCTCGAATTATGGAGCTGGAGGAGACAGTCGCGCGCCTTGATAACGAAGTAGCCAAACTTCGTCATGAAGTCGATGCCCTGCTCGCGGAAAACCCACCAAAGTCGCTTGTGATATATCGCCCTGAAAATCAATAGGATTACGCACTATGAGCGCACGCGAAAATCTCTTGAATGAAATTAAATCGAAGGCTGTAGTACATGGCAAAGTAATCCTCTCAAGTGGCAAAGAGGCTGATTACTACGTTGATTTACGTCGAGTTACTTTGGATTCGGTAGCAGCGCCGTTAGTAGGCGAAGTAATGCTCGATGCAACGAGCCAATTTGAGTATGACGCTGTTGGTGGCTTAACTCTTGGTGCAGATCCAGTTGCAACAGCGATGTTGCATGCGGCACATATGCGTGGCAGGAAGTTAGACGCGTTTGTGGTTCGAAAGAGTGAGAAGCAACATGGCTTGCAGCGTCGGATCGAAGGTCCTGACGTCAAAGGCCGTCGCGTTCTTGCGGTAGAGGACACATCAACGACAGGCGGCTCAGTCTTAACAGCCGTCGAAGCGCTGCAAGAAGCTGGCGCAATTGTGGTTGGCGTTGCTGTGATTGTCGATCGAGGTGCGGGACCGAAAGTAAAAGAAGCAAACCTTCCATATATCGCCGCCTTCACGCTCAGCGATCTCGGACTCTCTTAAAACTAATCCCGCTTCTTTTTCAGTAACTCGCGCGCTATCGGAACCATGCTAATTAGAATTAGCGCTGCAACAATTGGAAGTAAGTATTTATCAATTGATCCGGCTACGCGTTCACCAAGTAGATAACCAACAATCAAGATTGACGAAGTCCAAATCACTGCGCTCAGAGCATTCCAAAAAGTAAATCGCTTCTTATCCATTTTCAAAATACCAGCAAGCGGGCTCATGAGCGTACGAACGATTGGAACGTAACGCCCGAAGATGATTGCTTTCCCTGGACCGTATCGATTGAACCAATGCTCCGCGTATCGAACTCGCTCTTGATTAAAAATACGACCATCAGGTCGATTAAAGAGCGATCTTCCGTACCGCACACCGATGTAATAACCCAATTCAGAGCCAAGAAATGCAGCGATAGGGCAGAAGACCAGGAGCGCGGTAAGTGAGAGTTGAAAGCCCAGCGCATCAGTTCCGGCCGCTAGACCCGCGACAAATAACAGCGAGTCGCCAGGCAGCACGATGCCAATGAGCAGACCTACTTCGACAAAGAGGGTGACTACCACTCCAAGGGTCCCAAGGCCGGTCACAATCGCTTCAGGGTTAAGGAAGTCGGCAAGGGTCATAACGTCACCCTAACGCGCTCGGCGCGTAATTTTCCCAACGGCGCAATATGTGAAAGTATGGGGCGTAAGCCTTCCTGAGCTACCAGCGAAGATTTACATCTATTTGGCTCCAGCTCAGTTTCACTCTCTGAGGAAAGGCTTAAAAGATGCCAGCGATTGTTCTGCTTGGTGCCCAATGGGGCGATGAGGGTAAAGGTAAAGCCACAGATATTTTAGGCGACCGAGTTGATTACGTTGTTCGCTATCAAGGTGGAAATAATGCAGGACACACTGTTGTAATCGGCGATCAAAAGTATGCGCTCCACTTACTCCCTTCAGGAATTCTTAGTCCAAATGTTGTACCTGTTATTGGTAACGGGGTTGTCATCGATCCAGCCGTCCTACTTGAAGAAATAAAAGGACTTAATGACCGTGGTATCGACACCTCAAAATTGGTGATTAGCTCTAATGCTCATCTCATCACGCCATATCACCGCACCATCGATAAAGTCTCTGAACGCTTTCTTGGTAAAGCGAAAATTGGTACAACTGGTCGAGGTATTGGTCCAGCGTATGCAGACAAAATCAGCCGCATCGGAATTCGCGTACAAGATCTCTTTGATGAATCGATTCTTAAGAAAAAAATCGAAGGCGCACTTCGCGATAAGAACCAAGTTTTAACGAAAGTCTTCAATCGGAAAGATATGCAGGCGCAGGAGATACTCGACGAATATCGAGGTTACGCAGAAATTCTCCGCCCATACATGGCCGATACGGCTTTGCTACTTAATAACGCACTGGAAGAAGGAAAAACTGTCCTTCTTGAAGGATCACAAGGCACACTCCTTGATGTTGATCATGGCACCTATCCATTTGTCACTTCAAGCAATCCAACTGCAGGCGGTGCATGCACAGGTTCGGGAATTGGACCAACGAAGATTGAGCGCGTCATTGGCATCGTAAAGGCCTACACAACGCGAGTTGGCTCTGGCCCATTCCCCACTGAACTTGAAAATGAAGATGGCGAGAAGTTGCGGACAATCGGACACGAATACGGAACAACAACCGGACGCAATCGCCGCTGTGGCTGGTACGACGCACCAATCGCACGATTTGCGGTGCGTATCAATGGTCTTACCGACTTCTTCTTAACCAAGCTTGATGTACTTACCGGCTGGGAGAAGATCCCGGTATGTGTTGCGTACGAAATAGATGGTAAGCGCGTTGAAGAAGTTCCATCATCACAAACAGATTTTCATCATGCGATACCCATTTATGAATATCTCCCAGGTTGGAGTGAAGACATCTCCAAAGCGCGGGACATTGCTGATCTTCCGAAAAATGCTCGAGATTACATAGCATTCTTAGAGGAAATCTCTGGTGCGCCTATGAGCGCAATCGGAGTTGGCCCAGGACGAGATGAAACCATCGTGACGAGGGATCTACTCAAGAGATGAGAGTCCTTCTGATTGGAAGCGGAGCGCGAGAACATGCACTCGCATATTCGCTCAAGTCAGATGCGTCTGTCACTGAACTTCATGTCGCTCCAGGAAATCCAGGAATTAGCGAACTAGCTACCGTTCATTCTGTTACAGCTGACGATCCACAGAGCGTCGCCACGTTAGCGCAAAACATCAAAGCTGAACTGGTCATTATTGGACCAGAAGCGCCACTGATTGCGGGAGTTGCTGATGCGGTTCGCGCAATAGGCATTCCATGTTTTGGTCCCTCGAAGGCGGCTGCCCAACTTGAAGGATCGAAAAGTTTTGCGAAAGAAATTATGGCTAGCGCAGGAGTACCAACTGCGCAATCGATGACCTGTGTTACGCAGGAGGAGATAGAGCGTGCTCTCGATACTTTTGGAGCGCCATATGTAGTGAAGAATGATGGGCTTGCCGCAGGCAAGGGGGTGGTGGTTACCAGCGATCGCACCGCCGCGCTTACTCATGCGCTTGCCTGTGGGAAAGTAGTGATTGAGGAATATCTCGATGGTCCGGAGATCTCCCTTTTTGGTATTTCAGATGGCAGCACTGTTATTGGCATGGAACCTGCGCAAGATTTCAAGCGCGTTTTCGATGGTGATGAAGGTCCAAATACTGGTGGGATGGGCGCTTACTCACCACTTCCGTGGGCGCCAGCTGACATCATTTCTCGGACCGAGAAAGAAGTTCTCATTCCCACAATTAAGGCGATGGCTGAGCGAGGTACGCCATTTATTGGGTTGCTCTATGCAGGGTTAGCCATGACCTCTCGTGGAATTCGCGTTATCGAATTCAACGCTCGCTTTGGTGATCCCGAAACTGAAGTTTTATTGCCACGTTTACAGACGCCGTTAGCGCAACTCCTGCTCGCAGCTGCAACAGAGAAGCTCGCAGCGCACCCGCCGCTGCAATGGTCGAAAAAAGAGGCGGTAACAATAGTTTTAGCATCTGAGGGATATCCAGAGAATCCGAGGGTGGGCAGAGCAGTGACTGGAATTAACGAGCACAACGATGTGATTATTTTCCATGCCGGCACGGTTGTGGAGGCAGATCAGCTTCATTCAGCAGGCGGCAGGGTTCTTACTGTCACGGGATTGGGTGATGATTTAACTACCGCTCGAGAAAATGGATATCGCGCTCTCTCACAGATATCCCTTCTGGGTAGCCATTATCGAAAAGATATTGCTCTTACTGCGTCAATCGCACAGAAGGAGGCCTAAGTGGTCGAGAATAACGCTATGAACATCTCATCAACTCTTGCAACTCGATACGCAAGTAACGAGATGTGCGCGATTTGGGCTCCTGAAGCAAAAATAATTCTGGAACGCAAACTCTGGATTGCAGTGCTCAAAGCACAAAAGGAACTTGGCCTAGCAATCGAAGCGAAGGCAATCTCTGATTACGAAAAAGTTATTGAGAAGGTTGATTTATCTTCGATTGATGCGCGTGAAAAAAGCCTTCGCCACGATGTAAAAGCCCGCATCGAAGAGTTCAACGCTCTTGCTGGGCACGAAATTATTCACTCTGGTATGACAAGTCGCGACCTAACCGAATCTGTCGAGGCACTTCAGATTAAGACTGCTCTGCAATTGATCCGTAATAAGTACGTTGCGCTCCTGGCGGGTTTTGCTAGTCGCGCAGGAGAGTTCATCGATCAACCTATTGCTGGCCGATCCCACAATGTTCCTGCTCAAGTCACCACGGTCGGCAAAAGATTCGCAACTTTCGCAGAAGAGGGACTGTTTGCTTTTAATCGCTTAGAAGAGCTCCTCGCGCGACTTCCACTTCGGGGGTTAAAGGGGCCAGTGGGAACAGCTCAAGATGCACTGGATCTTTTCAATGGGGATGCACATAAATTGGCCGAGCTCGATGGAAAAGTCGCTTCCCATTTGGGTTTTGAGAACGTTCTAGATTCGGTGGGCCAGATCTATCCTCGTTCATTTGATTTTGATGTTGTATCAGCGCTTCTGCAATTAGCCGCAGCTCCTTCGAATATGGCAACAACGCTTCGCCTAATGGCAGGCGCAGAACTTGCAACAGAAGGATTCCAAAAGGGGCAAGTGGGATCTTCTGCGATGCCACACAAAATGAATGCGCGCTCGAGCGAGCGAATAAATGGATTTACTGTCCTACTTCGTGGCTATTGCGTTTCACTATCTGAACTTGCTGGCTCACAGTGGAATGAAGGCGATGTCGCGTGCAGCGTAGTCCGCCGAGTTGCGCTCCCAGATTCCTTCTATGCAATCGATGGATTACTTGAGACAGCGCTAACAGTTCTTGCGGAGCTGGGAATTTTTGAGAGCGCAATTACTGCAGAACTCAATCGCAACCTTCCGTTCTTAGCGACAACAAAGATTCTGATGGCAGCAGTTAAGAAAGGCATCGGACGTGAGAGCGCACACGAGGTTATAAAAGAGCATTCGCTTGCTACCGTTGTAAATATTCGAAGTGGTGGCGAGAATGATTTACTAGCTCGGATTGCCGATGATGCGCGAATTCCACTTGATTTAACTGAGTTAAATGCGCTCATCGCATCGCCACTTGATTTCACTGGAATTGCGCGTAACCAGACGCTCCAGGTTATTGCAAAAGTCGCGGAAGTTACTGCGCGCTATCCAAAAGCTTCGAGTTATCAGCCTGGTGCAATTCGGTGATTGGTTGGCGCCCACTAAAAAGTGGCAAAGTACGAGATTTATTTATCAATGACCGAAATGAGATTCTCCTTGTTGCCTCCGACCGAATCAGCGCATACGACTGGATTATGCCCACGCCAATTCCAGAAAAAGGCAAACTCTTAACGCAACTTTCATTATTTTGGTTCGACAAACTCTCGAGCATTATTTCTAATCATGTTATTTCTACCGATGTTCCTGCGGAAGTTGCAGGGCGTGCGATTATCTGTAAATCGCTCGAAATTTTTCCTGTTGAGTGTGTTGCGCGAGGTTATCTCACTGGTTCTGGATGGAGTGAGTACAAAAGCTCGCAGAGCGTGTGCGGGATCTCCCTCCCGGCTGGATTATTAGATGGCTCTGAACTTCCCGAACCGATATTTACTCCCGCGACCAAAGCGGAGGTAGGGCTCCACGATGAGAACATCTCGTTTACGGAAACCGAATCAGTGATTGGGGGTGTTCACGCTCGCGAGCTACGTCGACTGACTCTTGAGTTGTACACATCAGCGCGCGAATATGCGCGGACTCGGAGCATCATCATCGCTGACACCAAATTTGAATTCGGCCTCGATAACGCAGGGAAAATCACGCTTGCTGACGAAGCGCTCACACCAGATTCCTCACGATTTTGGCCGGCAGAGAGTTGGCGCCCAGGGCAGGTTCAGCCTTCTTACGATAAACAGTATCTGCGCGATTGGTTGACCAGCATTGGGTGGGATAAACAAAGCCCGCCGCCGCCATTGCCAGATGAGATCGTGGAGAAGACGAGAGCGCGTTACGGTGAGGCGTACGCCGCATTGACTGGAGAGAAATTTAGATAGGTCAGCGCTACCGGAGCTATAGGATGGTGCTGTGGCGAGAGTAATTGTTGATGTAGTTCTCAAAGATGAGATTCTTGATCCGCAAGGTGATGCAATCTCACGAGCGCTGCCGCGGATGGGGTTTTCGTTTACTCCTACCGCCGTTCGACAAGGAAAAAGCTTCATCCTCTCCCTAGATCATGCGCCAAGCGCATCCGAACTTAAAGAAATTGAAAACGCTGCAGCTACGCTCCTTTCGAACCCTGTCATTGAGACGTTCACGATTCGGGTGGAGAATTAATGCGGGTTGGCGTCGTCACCTTCCCAGGAACACTTGATGATCATGATGCTGCGCGAGCGGTGAAATACGCCGGTGGCGAGCCAGTTTCTTTATGGCATGGTGATACTGACCTCAAAGACGTTGCAGGTGTAATTCTTCCTGGTGGTTTTTCTTACGGAGATTATTTGCGATGTGGTGCAATCGCACGTTTCTCACCAATTATGAGTTCAATTATCCCAGCAGCTGAAAACGGGCTACCAGTTCTTGGAATCTGTAATGGCTTCCAAGTACTCTGCGAATCTCACCTTCTGCCTGGTGCGCTCACTCGAAATGTTGGCCTGCACTTCTTATGCCGAGATCAAGAGATTGAAATCGTGAACACCCAGAGCGCGTGGAGCGGTGATTTCACAAGAGGGCAGCGAATTACTATTCCATTGAAAAATGGTGAAGGTTCGTATCAGTGTGACGATAAAACTTTGCAAGAACTTGAAGAGAATAACCAAGTGATTGCTCGGTATGTAGGCATTAATCCCAACGGCTCACGAAATGCAATTGCTGGTATCACTAATAAACAAGGCAATGTCGTGGGAATTATGCCGCATCCGGAGCATGCAATAGATGCTCTCACTGGTCCAAGCGCAGCGGGATTGGCTTTCTTCACTTCTTTGGTCAGAGCGCGGGTGTAACAATGGCGTTAGACACTGTAGGTATTGCCACGAATTCACCTGACACCCAACAACCGTGGCGAGAACTTGGATTGAAAGAAGATGAGTACCAACGGATTCGAGAAATTCTTAATCGGCGGCCAACCTCCAGCGAGTTAGCAATGTATTCGGTGATGTGGAGCGAGCACTGCTCGTATAAATCATCGAAAGTACACCTTCGCCAATTTGGGGAGAAAGCACCGAAATCTGATGCATTATTGGTAGGTATCGGGGAGAACGCTGGCGTGGTCGATGTAGGTCAAGGGTATGCGGTGACCTTCAAAGTCGAATCCCATAACCATCCTTCATTTATCGAACCGTATCAAGGTGCAGCAACGGGTGTCGGTGGCATCGTACGAGATATCTTGACGATGGGCGCTCGACCAGTAGCCATTTTAGATCCGCTCCGTTTTGGTCCTGCGGATGCACCAGATACCAAACGCGTTTTACCTGGCGTGATTGCAGGTATCGGTGGGTATGGTAATTGCATCGGAGTTCCCACGGTTGGTGGCGAAGTGATCTTCGATAAATCATATCTAGGCAATCCATTGGTTAATGCGCTCTGCGTTGGTGTAATGAAACATGAAGATATAAAACTGGCAAAAGCTTCGGGCGCTGGCAACCTTGTCGTGCTCTTTGGTGCGAAGACTGGTGGCGATGGAATCGGTGGCGTCTCCGTTCTCGCCAGTGAAACTTTTAGCGAGAAGAAACCAACGAAACGTCCAGCTGTGCAGGTGGGTGATCCTTTTACCGAGAAAGTTCTCATTGAATGCTCGCTGGAAATTTTCAAAGAAGATCTTGTCGTGGGAATTCAGGACCTTGGCGGAGCAGGTCTCTCGTGCGCAACGAGCGAACTTGCCTCGGCAGGTACCGGTGGCATGCGCATTGAGCTAGACCGAGTGCCCCTGCGCGATGCCAATCTTTCACCAGAAGAGATTCTTATGAGTGAATCTCAAGAGCGAATGTGTGCAATCGTTCCGCCAGCAAAGATTGATAGGTTTCTTGAAATTTGTGAGAAATGGGATGTTGTCGCAACAGTCATTGGTGAAGTGACTTCAGGCGAGCATTTGGAAATCACCTGGCATGGTGAGTTAATTGTTGATGTTCCCCCGCGCACTGTCGCGCACGATGGACCGGTGTATAACCGACCCTATAAAAGACCGGAAAATCAGGGGGATTTGTGCGCTGATGCAGCGGAGAATCTTCCTCGCCCTTCCAGTGAAGCTGAGCTAGCCGAAACGATTCTAAAGATTATCTCTTCGCCGAACATGGCAGATAAGACATGGATTACTGAGCAATACGACAAGTACGTTCAAGGAAATACAGTCGCAGCTGGACCAAGCGATGCTGCCGTGATCCGTATCGATGAAGAGAGCTTTTTAGGAGTTGCTGTCGCCACTGATTGCAATGGCAGATTCTGCAAACTCGATCCCTATCAAGGAACTCAACTTGCATTAGCAGAGGCCTTTCGAAATGTTGCTGTTACTGGCGCCAAACCCCTAGCTATAACGAATTGCTTGAACTTTGGTTCACCAGAAGATCCAGGAGTTATGTGGCAATTTGCCGAGAGCGTGCGCGCACTTGCCGATGGCGCGCTTGAGATGGGCTTACCCGTAACGGGCGGGAACGTCTCGTTCTATAACCAAACAGGTGATGTTGCAATTGTGCCAACTCCAGTGATTGGAATCTTGGGCGTGATTGATGATGTGCGCAAAGCAATTTCTTATAAATTTACGGGTGCGAAAGAACTAATCCTCCTCGGTGAAACGTTAGAAGAGTTATCAGGTGGGGAATGGGCTGATGGCTGCGGCCATCTCGGAGGAGTTCCACCGCGAGTGAATCTTCAAAAGGAGATTGTGCTTGCAGACTTTATTCATGCGCAACGTGATTACATCGCCGCAGCGCATGATCTCTCGGATGGCGGCTTGGCGGTTGCGCTCATTGAGATGCTTTTGCAATCAAAGACTGGAGCCACGGTCTCAATTCATGGAGATCCATTTATGCATTTATTTAGCGAGAGTTCTGGGCGTATTCTTATTGCAGTGTCATCCGAAGATTCGAACTACGTGGTTGGTAAGGCTGCCGATGCTGGAATAACTACGACCAGATTAGGTAAGTCCGGTGGCGAAAACCTCGAGATATCTGGGGTTTTATCGCTCTCTATGCTCCACCTTCAAGAGGCGAATCAGAGGACTATTCCAGCCTTATTTAACGCTTAACTATTCCTTCTAACTCGGCGTACGCGGCATCAATTACATCCGTTACGGTCTTGTCGAGAATGAAACTGACTGGTCCGCGTTGGCGCATGCTAGTGAAGATGCCTTGCTTTACTAACAGATATTTTTCGACAGCAACGTATGAATCAAGCGTTGTTTGATAGGAAACCATTTTGGCAATCGGCGCATGAATTTCTGCTGCCCGCTTCATATCTCCTGATTCAAGAGCCTTCCATAGCGCGACCAAACCCCATGGAATTTCAGCGCCAGGCATCGTTCCTACAATGCCAATTGGATAGGTATCCATAAGATCTGCGCCGCCTTGTCCTTCAAATACTCGTGCGCGAGCATTGCTTGCATCTTTTAATTGCTGCAAGCGAGGAGCAACTGGTTTAGCTTCGGGTTTGAATTGCACGCGATCTTCACCATATTTATCAATCAGATCGACATATAACGAAATCTCAAGAGGATGCCCAACGTAGTTACTTGCATCTTGCACGATGACGGGAATCGAGACGCTCTCGATGATAGAGATGTAGTACTGAGCAATTTCACTTGAGAGCGGGGCAAAGGCACTTGGCGGAGTTGCCATGACAGCTGCAGCGCCATCTTCTTCAGCCCACTGTGCTAATTGTGTGGCAATTTTTGTGCTCTCAGCACCGACGCTTGTAACTAATGGAACGCGTCCGTTAGTCGACGCGATGACGCTCTGCGCCAACTCTCTTCGCTCATGGGCAGCAAGTCGCAGGACTTCAGAGACCATGGCCAGCACGAAACCGTCAACCTTGGTATCGATTAGCCAATCTATTTCTCTCTTTAATACATCATGATCGATGGAGTCGTCAGACTTGAAAGGGGTCGAAATTACAGTAAACACGCCATGAAGTGGTTTAGCCATTTAAATCTTTCGCTCCCTATTGCTTGTCTTGCACGTTAAGACGAGCTTGCCGCTCGCGCATGGTGCTAATGCTAATTTCTTTGCTTTCAACTGTATACAGAAGATTTTGCCTGGCCGAATCTACACTTTTATTATCCCTTTGACTAAAGAAAGTACCGTCACGAACGCCCAACTACTGGAGGGATAAATCGTCGATGTTCGGCGGTAGGGGCAGTGAGGAAATCTAAGTCACAGCCTTGATCGGGTTGGAGCACATGTTGTTGGTAGAGCAGCGGCCAGCCCCTCAGGTGTTCACTTGTAAAGCCTTTCCACTGCGCTTTACGTTCGGCCAACTCTTCATCGCTCACTTTTACATTGACTGTTCGCGCAGCAACATTTATCTCGATTATGTCTCCATTTTCGATCAATGCGAGCGGTCCACCAACGGCAGCTTCTGGTGAGACGTGGAGCAAGCAAACACCAAAAGATGTGCCAGACATTCTGGAATCAGTAATTCGAATCATGTCTTTTACCCCAGCCATCGCAAGTTTTTTCGGAATAGGAATCATTCCCCACTCGGGCATACCGGGAACGCCAACTGCACCGCAACCGCGTAGGATCAAAACCGAATCCTTAGTTACCGGAAGATCTGGATCTTCAAGTTTCGTGCGCATCTCCTCATACCCCTCAAAGATGAACGCTGGCCCTGAGTGATTGAATAATTCCGGCGAAGCTGCGGAAACCTTAAGTAGCGTTCCGTTTGGAGCGATGTTCCCTTTGAGTAGTGCAAATGCACCATCTTCGCGCAATGGATCGCCTACCTCACGCATCGCCTGATTTGGAATAATCTCCTTTGCTATCTCTTCTTTCCACGCTTTTCCAGTTGCGCAGAGCGCATCCAACTCCATGTGCTCTTCGATTCTCTTTAGTAATTGAGGTAAACCACCGGCGCTATGGAAATCTTGAATGAGAAATTTTCCAGAAGGTTCTACATCCGCCAGTACAGGAATACCTGTACCGAGAGAATTGATGTCGTCCACGGTGATCTCGCCGCCGATTCGCCCAGAGCAAGCGAAAATGTGGACTAGTGCATTCGTTGAACCGCCAATTGAGTGCAACAAACGGATGACATTTCTAAACGATGCTGGCGTGGAAATCTTTGCTGGCGTGAGGTCTTCTCGAACCATTTCAACGATTCGGGCACCTGATTTTCGAGCAGCTTCGCGCCGCTCATCTGTGTTAGCCGGGATAGTGGCGCTCCCTGGCAACATAAATCCGAGCATCTCTGTCATAAGTGCGACAGAACTTGCTGTTCCCATGGTGTTACATGAACCGAGGCCACAACTTAGACATTCTTCAAATTCACGCCACTCTTGATCAGACATGCGACCGGCGCGCCAATCGTCAAGCGCGCGCCAAAGATCTGTGCCAGTACCAATTTTTTTTCCTTTAAAAAATGGTGCAGGTCGCGCGCCCGCTGTCACCATGATCGTCGGTAGATTCGCACTTAACGCGCCCATCAGCGCACCTGGGACGCTCTTGTCGCAATTGGCAAGTAAAACGACGCCATCTAATGGGTAGGAGCGCAAGTTCTCTTCGATTTCGATAGATAACAAGTTGCGATAAAGCATGGCGCTTGCCTTCATGAGATCTTCGCCAAGGGAGATCACTGGAAATGCCACCGGAATTCCCCCGGCTTCCAGAATTCCAGCTTTCACATCGTCGACCAGTGCACGTAATGGCAGGTTGCACGGGTTTAAGTCGCTCGAAGAATCAGCGATACCTATTATTGGTTTCTTGTTGTCAGCGGGAACCTCGAGTCCAACAGATCGCATGACAACGCGGTGTGAAACAGCAGTTTCATCGTTGCCGTTGAACCATTCGCTACTTCGCATGAAAAACCTTCCGGATTGTGTAATTAGGCCTTGCCGAACGGAGTTTTGTATTACTACCCTCTCCATTCATAGTTCTCCTGTCAAGCGTTAAGGAAGTGAGATACCAGATGGTCACCAAGGAACGTTACAAAGTTGGCAGCGTTGCTCGAGCCCTCAGATTGGTCGACTTGATTGCAGCAGCTCCACAAAATGGTTTGACCTTAAGTGATCTCACGAAAGAACTAGGCGTGTCAAAGAGCACGGTATTCGCACTACTTCAAACTCTTATGGAAGCTGGCTATGTGCGACAAACAAAACCAGGGCCACGCTATCTGCCAGGAATCTCATTGGTCAGACTTGGCGATTTAGCTGGTGGACATTTACCAGTTGGCGAGGTTGCACAACCAATCATGCATCGACTTTCACGTGCGACCGGTTTAACAATACGAGTGTCTATTAATGATGGCGGACATCCCGTATTCGTCTCTCGCGTTGATGCACCAGGAAATATTCGATTCATGACGTTACTTGGGGCTCGCGAATTGCCTCATGTCTCTTCTGCAGGCAAAGCGATGCTTGCACAAATGAGCGATGCCGATATTGCTCAGGTAATTGAGCAGACAGGGCTTCCGAAGCGAACTAAGAACACTCGGACCGAACTATCTCAATTGATGAACGACATCAGGCGTATCCGTGCAATTGGTTTTGCAATTGACGATGAAGAAGACTGCGAAGGAATTTTCTGTATTGGAGCAGCATTCTTTGATCACAACGGACGATGCGCGGGTGCTATTTCGGCCACTGGCATCAAACGCGAACTTTCCCAACGGGCGGTGGAACAGTTAGGCCGCCAGGTTGTTGATGCTGCAGCCGAGATTACCTATGCGCTCGGTGGCAAAATCCGTAAACAGGCCTAAACCTGACTAGGATTTAGGGCATGGCGCGCCGACCTGATGGACAACTCACACATGAGGTCGATGGTGAAAAAGGGCCACAAGATGCTTGCGGGATTTTTGGAGTATGGGCTCCCGGCGAAGAGGTTGCCAAGTTATCGTTTTATGGTTTGTACGCCTTGCAACATCGTGGCCAAGAGTCGGCAGGAATAGCAGTTAGCGATGGCGAGCGTATTTTAGTTTACAAAGATATGGGATTGGTTGCACAGGTTTTTACCGAGAATGACCTTGCAGTGCTTACCGGAAAGATTGCAATTGGGCATACTCGGTACTCCACCACTGGATCGAGTAATTGGGCGAATGCACAGCCAACGCTTCGTTCTACCGATAATGGCACGCTTGCACTTGCACACAATGGAAACTTGACCAACACTGGCGATCTTGCCGAACGGTTCCATAAGAGCACGTCAGATTCACAGAATCATCTTCATGCAACTACCGATACCGAAATCATGACTGCATTGATTTCTCTCGAGAAAAGCGGCAGCGTCGAGGCAAATGCACTTTCAATCTTGCCAACGTTGCAAGGCGCCTTCTCGCTGATTTTTATGGATGAGAACACTCTCTATGCTGCACGAGATCGACACGGTATCCGCCCGCTTGTTATCGGCAAACTTGAAACTGGCTGGGTCGTAGCTAGTGAATCAGCAGCGCTAGACATTGTTGGCGCAAGTTTCATTCGTGAAGTCGAACCGGGTGAATTTATCGCAATTGATGAAGATGGCTTACGTTCGCATCACTGGACCACTCCAGAGCCTCGCGGTTGCATCTTTGAGTATGTATATCTCGCCCGTCCTGATACGACAATTGCCGGGCAGAGCGTGCACCCGGTTCGTGTTGCTATTGGTGAGCGGCTAGCAGCAGAACATCCCGTCGAAGCAGATCTCGTAATCCCTGTTCCAGAGTCAGGCACCCCAGCTGCGATTGGATATGCAAAGTATTCGAAAATTCCGTATGGCGCAGGGTTGGTGAAAAATTCCTATGTTGGCAGAACTTTCATTCAGCCAAGCCAAACAATCCGGCAACTTGGTATTAGGTTAAAACTCAATCCCCTCCGCGATGTAGTCGCAGGCAAGAAGATTGTGGTCGTCGATGATTCAATCGTGCGCGGAAACACCCAACGCGCGATCGTTCGGATGCTGCGCGAAGCTGGTGCAAGTGAGATTCACGTGCGCATCTCTTCGCCACCAGTGAAGTGGCCTTGTTATTTTGGTATTGATTTCGCTACTCGAGCTGAATTGATTGCTGCAGGGCTCGATATCGAGGAAATTCGACGATCTATCGGCGCGGATTCATTGGGGTATGTCTCGCTTGAAGGGTTGATCGAAGCGACAAATATCGCCGAATCAAAACTCTGCACCGCATGTTTTACTGGTAAATACCCAATGCCGATTCCTGAAGAGAGCAGCAATCTCAAACTGTTATTGGAAGAGGCATGAGTACATACGAGGCTGCTGGCGTAAGTATTGACGCTGGTGATCGCGCCGTTGAATTGATGAAAGCATCTATTGCTAAGGCACAACGTTCAGAAGTTTATGGGGGAATTGGTGGTTTCGCGGGGCTTTTTGATGCCAGCGCACTCAAGAAATTTCAGCGGCCGTTACTTGCTACATCCACCGATGGCGTTGGCACCAAAACTGAGATTGCCCGACAGCTAGGCGTTTACAACACGATAGGCGAAGATCTTGTGGCGATGGTCGTTGATGATTTAGTCGTGTGTGGAGCTGAACCGCTTTTTCTCACAGATTACATCGCAGTCGGAAAAGTAATTCCAGAGCGCATTGCAGAGTTAGTTTCTGGGATTGCTAACGGGTGTGCCAAGGCGCGAACGGCGCTTGTTGGTGGCGAAACAGCAGAGCATCCCCAACTACTTAAGGAAGATGAATTTGACATTGCAGGTGCTGCCACCGGCGTAGTTGAAGAAGAAAAACTTCTTGGTGCAGAGCGAGTAGCTATCGGTGATATCGCTATTGCTATTTCAAGTAGTGGAGTACATGCCAATGGTTTCTCCTTAGTTCGCCACATCATCAAAGAAAAAAAACTATCGCTCGATACAGAGATTGCAGAGCTCGGACAGACGCTTGGGCACGCGCTCCTTACCCCAACAACTATTTATGCAGCAGACCTTTTGGATCTCATCGCTGAAATTGAGGTTCATGCAATGGCGCATATAACCGGTGGCGGGCTAGCGGCAAATACCGAACGTGTTCTGCCAGTGTCGATGCAGCTAACTATCGATCGCGCGACGTGGGAGTTACCACCGTTATTTTCATACTTGCAAAACGTTGGTGGCGTACCCAACGAGGATCTCGAGCGGACCTTTAATTGCGGGGTCGGCATGGTGCTTCTTGTTCCAGCCAAATCGGTCACGGCGACCCTCGCCCGCCTTCGTCGCCAAGGCCATCAAGCCTGGGAATTGGGGGAGGTCGCGCCGTCCGACGGCGCCCGCTCTGGGGTTAAATTGGAAGGCGCCTTCCAAAACCGATAATCTCTCCCCACGAAACTTAGGAAATCCAGGTAAAACCTGGAGGCGACAGGTAAGGGGGTCACGCCATGGGGCGCGGCCGAGCTAAAGCCAAACAGACGAGAGTCGCACGCGACCTCAAATACTCCTCGCAAGATATCGATGTTGAGAAATTGGCTCGTGAATTACACGGTGAAAAGAGCGAGCGCGATAGTAAAGAGGATGATGATCCATTTGCTGAGGGTAATTACATTCCTCGGGCATAACGCCTAACGCATCC
>Ga0164293_10001580_pt1 | contig 19046 bp, 18 predicted proteins | sample GEODES118metaG_FD_111487 | JGI IMG/M metagenome (GOLD analysis project Ga0164293, IMG submission 111487) | Eutrophic lake water microbial communities from Lake Mendota, Wisconsin, USA - GEODES118 metaG | ecosystem: Environmental > Aquatic > Freshwater > Lake | place: USA: Lake Mendota...
GCCTCCTGCTCCTTCACGATCGCGATGATCTGCTCGTCCGAAAACCTGCTCCGCTTCATTCGTCCGTCTCCTCGAGAAACGGACTCTACTCAAAAATGGCACCAATTTAGGGGTGCACGTCAGTGCTGGAACGGCTCGGCCCCGGCCATTTGCTCTATTCGGGCCGCGCCTGAACAAAGAAAAAGCGGCGCTTCTCGGGGGAGAAGCGCCGCTCCGATCCAGCCCTTGCAGGGCCGGACCTATCCCTTACTTGCCGACGCGGTCGCGGTTCATCACCTTGGTCCACGCCTTGGCAAAATCGCTGACCATCTGCTTGTGGCCATCGGCAGCGCCATAGACTTCGGCCACCCCACGCAGTTCCGAATGGCTGCCGAACAGCAGATCCACCGGGCTTGCCGTCCACTTCTTGGCGCCCGTGGTACGGTCAACACCGTCGTACAGGCCTTCGGTGGCGGACTTCTGCCACTTGGTTGCCATGCCGAGCAGGCCCACGAACCAATCATTGGTCAGCACGCCCGGCTTGGCGGTGAACACGCCCACCTTGCTGGCGCCGGCGTTGGCATCCAGCACGCGCAGGCCGCCCACCAGCACGGTCATTTCCGGCACGGTCACGCCCAGCAGGTTGGCACGATCGATCAGGCCCTGCGTCGGGTTGTAGAAGCTGTCCGCCGTCCAATAGTTGCGGAAACCATCGGCCTTGGGCTCCAGCGCGGCAAAGCTGGCCACGTCGGTTTGCGCCTGTGACGCATCGGTGCGGCCCGGCGTGAAGTTCAGCGTGATCGCCACGCCGGCATCAGCCGCGGCCTTTTCCACCGCCGCATTGCCGGCCAGCACGATCAGATCGGCCATGCTGATTTTGCGGGCACCGACCTTGTTGAAATCGGCCTGCACCTTGCTCAGAACTGGAAGCACCTTGGCCAGTTCGGCCGGGTTGTTGATCGCCCAATCCTTCTGCGGGGCAAGACGGAGCCGGCCGCCGTTCACACCACCACGGCCATCGGTGCCGCGATAGGAGGCCGCTGCCGCCCAGGCGGTGCGGACGAGTTCCGGCACGGTCAGGCCGCTGGCCAGAACGTTCGCCTTCAGGGTCGCCACATCGGCGTCGTTCACCAGCGGGTGATCAACCGCCGGCACCGGATCCTGCCAGCTCAGCACTTCCTTGGGCGCATCCGGGCCGAGGTACCGGGCGCGCGGGCCCATGTCGCGGTGGGTCAGCTTGAACCAGGCGCGGGCAAAGGCATCTTCGAACGCCTTGGGGTTCTTCAACCAGTTCTGCGTGATCTTCTTGTAGGAAGGATCGGTGCGCAGCGCCAAGTCCGTCGTGAACATGATCGGCGCGTGATAAACGCCCTCGCGGTGGGCATCGGGCACGAACTTCTGGTCCTTGGCGTCCTTGGGCTCCCACTGGATCGCGCCGGCCGGGCTCTTGGTCTGCACCCATTCGAACCGATACAGATTTTCCAGATACTGCATCGTCCACTGGGTCGGGGCGGACGTCCACGCGCCTTCCAGGCCCGAGGTGATGGTATCGGCACCCTTGCCGCTGCCCATCTTGTTTTCCCAGCCAAAGCCCTGCTTTTCAATGGCTTCAGCGGCCGGCTCCTTGCCCACGTTGGTGGCGCTGCCGGCACCGTGCGCCTTGCCGAACGTGTGGCCACCGGCGATCAGCGCGGCGGTTTCCTCGTCGTTCATCGCCATGCGGCCAAAGGTTTCGCGGATGTCGTTGGCGGCCAGCTGCGGATCAGGCACGCCGTTCGGGCCTTCCGGGTTCACATAGATCAGGCCCATCTGCACGGCGCCCAGCGGGCCCGCCAGCTTGCGGCCGGCGCTGTAACGCTTGTCGTCCAGCATCTTGTTTTCCGGGCCCCAATAGACCTTGTCGGCTTCCCAATCATCGGTGCGGCCACCGGCAAAGCCGAACGGCTTGAAGCCCATGGTTTCAAGGCTCACGTTGCCGGCCAGCACCATCAGATCGGCCCAGCTCAGCGCGCGGCCATATTTGGCCTTCACCGGCCACAGCAGGCGGCGGGCCTTGTCGAGGTTGCCGTTGTCCGGCCACGAGTTCAGCGGTTCAAAGCGCTGCTGGCCACCACCGGCGCCGCCGCGGCCATCGGCGATGCGATAGGTACCGGCGCTGTGCCACGCCATGCGGATGAAGAACGGGCCATAGTTTCCATAATCGGCTGGCCACCAGGGCTGGCTGGTGGTGAGCACCTTGGCGATATCGGCCTTCACCGCCTTCAGATCGATCCTGGAGAATTCGGCGGCATAATCGAAATTCGGGCCGTAGGGATTGGATTGCGGCGCCTGCCCACGCAGCGGGGAGAGATCGACGAGTTCCGGCCACCAGAACTGCGGCGAGGTGTTGGTGTTCATGCTGGCCTCCATGGCGGTGGCGCTGCCGGCGCTCAGGCCAGCAATGGCCAGCGCGACGATCGATGCGAATGAACGTGACATCTGCGTGTTATCCCTCTCTTGCAATCCGGGGTTATCCCGATGTCACCGCCCATAGGCCCCGGCGTTCAAATCAAGAAATTGATTGTCCCTCGCGCTGCAATCGAAAAAATCGCTAAGCCAAAACGAAAAAGGGCCGGCCCTGCGGCCAGCCCCTTCACGTGCCCGCAGGAACCGCCGGATCAATCCTTGGCGCGTTCCACATAGCTGCTGTCGTCGGTGTTGATCACGATGCGGGTGCCGGCTTCGATGTGCGGCGGCACCATCACGCGGGCGCCGGATTCCACGATCGCCGGCTTGTAGCTCGACGATGCGGTCTGCCCCTTCACCACCGGCTCGGTCGAAAGGATGGCCATCGTCACGCGGGTCGGCAGGGTGATGGTGATGGCCTTGCCGTCGAACATCAGGATCTTGCACTCGGCATTTTCCTGCAAAAATCCGATACCATCGCCGATCATCGCCTCGGTCAGGCTGATCTGATCGTACGTCTCGTTGTTAATGAAGATATACTCGTCACCATCCTTGTAGAGATAATTGTGCGGCACTTCCTCCACGAACGCCTTTTCCAGGGTATCCGTGGTCTTCACCGTGATCACAGTCTTCACGCCATCGGTGATGCGGCGCATGTCGATGGTGGTGGTGGGCGTGCCCTTGCCGGGGCGGAAGGTTTCGGCCTTCAGCACGACATAGAGATGGCCATCCTCATGCTCGATGACCTGACCCTTGCGGAAATTGCTCGCGATTTCCTTGACCATAACTTCCCCTATGCGCGATGGCGCTGAAACATGCGCAGCCGTTAGGGCAAGGCGCTTGCCTTGTTCAAGGAAAATCATCTTGCCCCGCCCCTTCTGGCACGCCGACATCCACGCCGATCGCCGCCCGTTCCTGATCGGGAGGGGCCGCGTGAAAGCCGCGCTGGCCGGCTGGTTTGCTGATCAGGGTTTCATCACGGTGGAATGCGGCGCGGTGCAGATCAGCCCGGGCAACGAGACACATCTGCACGGCTTCCCCGTGCAATGGCGCCCCGAAGGCGGGAGCGAGCAAACACTCTACCTCCACACCAGCCCCGAATTCGCCGCCAAGAAACTGCTGGCCGCCGGCGAAACGATGATCGTCGATTTCGCCCGCGTCTGGCGCAATGGCGAACAGGGCCCGCTGCACAGCCCCGAATTCACCATGGTCGAATGGTATCGCGCTCATGCGGAGTGGACCGCGGTGATCGCCGACACGCTGGCCCTGGCCCGCACCGCGCAGGCTGCCGGCAACGGTCTGCTTTCATGGCGCGGCCGCACCTGCGATGCCATGGCCGAACCGGAAATGCTCAGTTGCGAACAAGCTTTCGCGCGCCACGCCGGCATCGATCTCGCTGCCTGCCTCGACAACCGCGACGCACTGGCCGCTGAAGTCGCCCGCATCGGCCTCGACGTGCGCGCCGACGACACGTGGAGCGACCTGTTCAGCAAGGTCATAGTGACCATCGAGCCGAAACTGGGCGACGGCCGCCTCAGCTTCCTCACCCACTATCCGGTCTGCGAAGCCGCGCTCGCCCGCCCCTGCCCCACCGATCCACGCTGGGCCGAACGCTTTGAAGCCTATGCTTGCGGCGTCGAACTGGCCAACGGCTTCGGCGAACTCACCGATGCGGCCGAGCAACGCCGCCGCTTCGTGGCCGATATGGACGAGAAACAGCGCCTCTACGGCCGCCGCTACCCCATCGACGAGGATTTCATCGCCGCCCTGGACCACATGCCGCCTGCCAGCGGCGTTGCGCTGGGCTTCGACCGCCTCGCCTTGCTGGCGCTGGGCGGCACCGATATCAGGCAGGTGATCTGGACGCCGTTCCCCGGCTGAAGAACCCCAGCTTCACCGCCGGCCCCATGAACAGCGCCACGAACACCGCATTACTCACCGCATTGAGCGGAAACCCCGTCGCCACCGACAGCACGCTATCCACCACAAGCCAGATCAACACCGCCCGGCTCAGCCCGCGCCACACCCCCACATCGGCCCCGCACGCGCGATACACGGCCAGCGTCGCACAGCCCCAGCCCAGCATCACCGCGCCCACCAAACTCACCGAAATCCGCATCCCAGGCGCATCAAAGTGAGACGCATCCACCACGCCACCGCTCACCACCCAATAAAACAGCCCCGCCCCCGCATCGAGCCCCGGCACCCCCGCCGCGGAAAACAAACACCCGAACCCAATTACCATCCACACCCAGGCGTGCAGGCAATTCTCCCAGAAAGCGTTTGTCATTGCCGGGTCTCCCTTGGCTGTTGATGGATCAAGGCTGCGCTCATAGGATGAGCGCCGCAATTACCGGATGGGTAGGGGCTGAACGCCCTTCGATCAGACCGGACTTCAGGGGGGAGACGCATCATGCTGCGAGCGGTTGGTCTTTGTGCTGCACTGCTGGCATCGGCGAGCGCGGGGGCCAGCGCGGCCCAGGAGGTTCCCGAAATCCGCTTCGACGCGGTTGATTTTCTGAAACCCCCGGCCGATCTGCACATGGGCGAAGTGGCCGGCGTCGCGCTGGGCAAGGCGGGCCAGGTTTACGTCTTCCAGCGCGGCAACACCCAGGGCCCGGCCTATGCTGCGGCCGCTGCCCAGCTGCTCGAATTCGATGCCAATGGGCGTTATGTGCGCGAAATCGGGCACAATCTCTACGCCTGGTCCTACGCCCATGCGACGCGCGTTGATGCCGGCGGCAATATCTGGGTGGCCGACAAGGGATCGAACATGGTGGTGAAATTCGCGCCCAGCGGACGCGTCGCCATGGTCTTTGGCCGCAAACCCGAAGCCAGCGATGAAAACGCGCGGCCCCTGGAACACCCCAAGCCGCCGCTGCCCGCTGTTGACGGCCAATTCCGCGAAGTGACCGACATGGCATGGGACAGCCAGGGCAACACCTATATCAGCGACGGCTACATCAATTCGCGCGTCGCCAAGGTGGCGCCCGATGGCCGCTGGCTGGGGAGCTGGGGCAGTTTCGGCAGCGCACCCGGCCAATTCAACACGCTGCATTCGATTGCCGTCGATGCGCGAGACGAAGTCTATGTCGCCGATCGCGGCAACCGGCGCATCCAGGTGTTCGATCCCGCCGGCACCCTGCTGCGGATCATCCAGATCAACGTCCCCTCCCCCGCGGATGCCCCAGTGGCAATCGGCAACCGCCCGGTCGTGCCCCCCGCCGGCCCAGACGCCGCAGGAACCAAGACGATGATGCCCGGCGCACCCTGGGCCCTGTGCATCACCCCGCGCGACAAGGCCGGCAAGCAGGTTCTGTATGTCGCCGATGCATGGCCCGGGCGCATCTACAAGCTGTCGCTCGATGGCAAGGTGCTGGGCTGGCTCGGCGGATCGGGCAAACAGATCAAACAGTTCGGCTGGATTCACGAGATCGCCTGCCCGTCAGATAATGAACTCTACGTCGCCGAACTGCTCAACTGGCGGCTGCAGAAGCTGACGCTGCGCCCTTAGGCGCAGAATGAACGGCGCATAGGACGAGAAAAGGACGTCAAGGCGCCAGATCATCCCTACCCTTACCTTCCACATTATTGCACGCCTGCGCCAACCTGCCATCATGCCTCGATGGCAACGCGCGCAGACATCCACGATCCCGGCCCGTTTGGCACCGCGTTGAAGGCGGCGCGCGCGGGGCGGCGGGTGAGCCAGCTGATGTTGTCGCTCGACGCCGGGGTGAGTGCGCGGCACTTGTCGTTCCTGGAATCCGGGCGGGCGATGCCGAGCCGGGAGATGGTGTTGACGCTGGCCGAAGCGCTGGCGCTGCCGTTGTCGGCGCGCAATCATCTGTTGGGTGCGGCGGGGTTTGCCTCGGCCTATCCCGCCTCACCGCTGGCGTCGGAGGCGATTGCGCCATTCCGGGCGATCCTTTCGCAGATGATGGGGAACCACGCGCCGTTCCCGGCGCTGCTGTGTGATCGGCACTGGAATGTGTTGGAGGCCAGCGCGTCGGCAGCGGCGATGCTCAGCCCCTTGCTGGAGGGGTGGAACGGGCCGCCCAACGTCTTCCGCCTCACCGCCTGCCACCCGCGGGCGCCCGAATTGATCGCCAATCTGCCCGAAGTGCTGCACGAAAGCCTGGAGCGGTTGGCGTTGGAGCAATCAGTGGCCGGCGATGATCCAGTGCTGGCCGATCTGATCGCCGTCACCCGGGCGGCGGCGGCGAAGCACCCCTATCGCGCCGCGCGCACCCGATCACCGGTGCTGCCGGTGGTGTTTCGCGGGCCGGCGGGTTTGATGAGCTTCCTGTCGGTGGTGGCCCAGTGCGGCACCAGCGAGGATGTCACCGTGCGGGATCTGCGGCTGGAGTTGCTGTTTCCGGCGGATGAGGCGACGCGAGCAGCATTCAGCTGACGCGGATCACGCACTTCCCCTCGATCAGCCCTTCCCCCATCGCCGCAAACGCCTCGCGCACGCCGGCCAGCGGCAATTCCAGCCCGATGTGCGGTTTCATGTGCACGGCTCGCGCATCAATCTCCTGGATATGCCGCACCCCGGCCGCCGGGTCCTGCCGGCCCTGCTCACCCGCCCGCACACCGATCAGGGCGATTTCCTTCAGCAGCAGGCGGTTCAAGGGCACGCTTTCCCCGCGCCCGCCGACGAAACCGATGATCGCGTAACGCCCACCGCGACGCAGGCATTTCACCAGCGGCATCACCAGCGGCCCGGCGACCGGATCGAACACCAGATCAATATCCTTCACCGGGATCTGCGGATGCTCACGATCGACCAGATAAGCCTCCTGCGCCCCAGCCTCGCGCGCCAGTTGCAGCCGCGCTTCGGATGACGCGACCGCCACCACCTGCGCCCCCATATGCACGGCCAACTGCACCGCCGCCCGACCCATACCGCCGCCAGCGCCGGTTACCAGCACACGCTCTCCGGGTTGCAGCCGCCCGCGCTCCACCAGCCCTACCCACGCCGTGAGCGCGCCCACGGTGAAGGCGGCGGCTTCGGCCATGGTCAGTCCCTGTGGGACCGGGCGCAGACCGCGCGCCGGCAGGGTTATGCGCTCTGCCATCAGGCCGCTGCGCGCGCCGAGCATCACCGCCTTGCCCAGCAGCGCCTCCGCGCCCGGACCGGCGGCAATCACGGTGCCGCTGCCTTCGGTGCCGGGGATGAACGGCAGTTCGGGTTTGAACTGGTAGCCGCCTTGCAGCATCAAATAATCGGGGAAGTTCAGGCTGGCATGGCTCACCGCCACCAGCACTTCGCCCGGCCCCGGTGCGTGAGGTTCCGGCCAATTATCGTGCAAGGCGAGGCCCGACAGATCGGGCGATAGGGTAGAACAGACGGCAGCGCGCATGGATCAGGCCCCGGTTCTCAAGCAATGAACTGCGGCTTGCGCCGCTCAACGAAGGCGGCGGCGCCTTCGGCGAAATCCTGGCCCGCAAACGCTGCGGCAAAGATCGCCAACGTTTCGGCATCGTCCGCTGTCTGCCCATCCAGCACGCGGCGCACAAAGCCCTTGGCCGCCTTGGTGGAATGGCGCGAGGCGGCGACGATGGCATCCTTGATGCAGGATGGCCCGCCGGCCAGCAGTTCCACCAGGCCAATGCGGCGCGCCTCATCGGCATCGAGCAATTGCCCGGAAAACAGCATGCGCTTGGCCTGCCCCGGCCCGACCAGATCGATCAGCAGTTTCACATCGTGCAGCGGATAGACGATGCCCAGTTTCGACGGCGTGATGCCGAACCGCGCCGAGGGCGTGGCGATGCGCAGATCACAAGCCAGCGCCAGCCCGCAGCCGCCGCCCACTGCATCGCCTTCCACCCAGGCGATGGTGGGCAAGGGAAAGCGCGTCAGATCATGCTGCGCCTTGTTGATCGCGGCCTGGTTGGCAGCCAGCCATTCGGCATCATCCTTGTTGGCCAGCAGCTCGGGAATATCGGCCCCGGCGCAGAACGCCCCGCCGGGATGCGCGGCCTGCACCAGCAACAAGCGCAGATCGGGCAGGCTGGCGGCCTGTTCCAACAGCCGCGGCAGCAAGTGCCACATGGCCAGCGTGAAGGCGTTGCGCTTGTCGGCGCGGTCGATCAGCAGCCGGGCGATGGGGCCATCATGTTCCAGGCGCAGGCTCATGGCGCGTCTCCCTGCAATGGCGGCACCGGGCCGGGCGTGTACGTCTCCCCGGCGAAGCGGATGGCCGGTGCGATGTGGACGCCGTGCAGCAGGCCGCGTTCAGCAATGTGCGGTTGGGCGAAGGCCTCGGCGAAATCCAGCACCGGGGCGTAGGCGACATCAAAATCGGCCATGAACGCGTCCCATTCATCGCGGCTGCGGGAGCGAAACGTCTCGCGAAGGAAGGCGATCAACGGGGCCTGCACCTCGCCGGCTTCCGCTTCGGCCAGTGCAATCAGATCGGACCGGCCCAGCGCGGTGAGCAGGGCGCGGGCGAACTTGATCTCGCGGCCACCCAGCACGACGTGGCGGCCATCGGCGGTTCCATAGACATTGTAGAACGCCGCCCCGCCCAAAGATCGCTGATTGTCCGAACGCGGGCTTGGACCGCCCACCAACGCGCTGCCGGCAATATGCGCGCCCCACGGCAACAGGCTGTTGAACATGGCGATATCGATGTAATCGCCCTTCCCGGTCTTCTCGCGGCCTATCAACGCCATCAATACCGCGGCCAGCCCGGTGAGCCCTGCCGCCACGTCGGCTGCCGGCACGCCGGGCACCGCTGGCGTGCCATCAGGGCCATCATTCACGCTCAGGAAGCCAGCCAGCGCCTGCACCGCCATATCGTGCGCCGGATGATGCGCCAGCGCGCCATGCTGGCCAAAGGCGGAGATGGAGCAATAGACGATGCGCGGATTAAGCGCCCGCACATCTTCCCAGCCAAAACCCAGGCGCGCCATCACACCGGGGCGGAATCCTTCCACGAACACATCGGCACCGCGGATCAGATCGGCCAGCGCCACCTTGCCGGCTTCGCTCTTCAGATCGAGCACCACGCTCGCCTTGCCGCGATTGAGGTTGGCGAACCAGATGCTGTGGCCGTCTTCGAAAGGCCCCTGCGTGCGCGCCGGATCACCGGCGGCGGGCTCGACCTTGATCACGTCTGCCCCCTGATCGGACATCATCACGGTCAGCATCGGGCCGGGCAGGAACATGCTGAGATCGATGACGCGGATGCCGGAAAGCTTGCCCATGATGCACAGCACCGCGAAGCGTTGCCGGCGTCAACCTGCGACTGTTGCAGGCTCAGGCCAGTGCGGCGATGATGGCTTGGTTGGTCTCGGCCGCCGCATCCAGCGGCGCCAGATGGCCACCACCGCGAATGAAGCCGGTGGCCAGCCCGGCCTGCCCCAGCGCAGCGACCACCTCGCGCCGCTATGGCGTGTCGTCTTCCCCGGCCAGCGCGGTTGCTCGCACGGTGATGCGCTTCACATCGTCCGGCGTCACCGTCAACGGCCGCCCCGGAGACACAAGATCACGGCCATCGTAGCCCAACAGCGCGGGCGGGTGCAGCACGATTTGCTGGCCAGTAACGCCGCTGTCGCAGGCGGTTGGCGTGGAACGCAGGGCGAGCGCACCTTATCTCTAATCGGAACAGGCTGTAGCCGGAAAAGTCGGGGCCTTGCCCAAATTGCCAGCATTGACCCTGCAGGCAACATTGGGTGGGTCCCCGCCTCCCAAGCCGGGCAATGGCAAAAAGTCTGACAATCGACACAATGAGTTGGCTGGCACCCCCCACCATTGATGAGCGGCGCGCGAGCAACATGGCGCAAATGTTTCAAAGGAAATCGATTGGCTGGGGCGCCAGGATTCGAACCTGGGAATGCCGGTACCAAAAACCGGTGCCTTACCGCTTGGCGACGCCCCAACAGCCCATATGACTGAGCGCTCAGCCGGTTAGGCAATCGCACGCGCTTTGCCAAGCCCTTCTTTGCCGCAATCGCCACGCGGTGGCTGTTTGACAGCCCTGCGACGCCACGTCGGCGTGGCTGCCATGAACAATGCCATCCGCCTTTCCGAAAAATGGTTCGTGCGGGCGCTGTGGCTTATTTCCCTGGTGTTTGCCTTCTTCCTGATTGGGCTAGGTAACAACGTGGTCGGTGACCTGCCGCAGGTGGAGGCCGAACTCTCTCTCCAGCAATTCATGGATCCTGCGGCCCAGGCGCTGAAGCAACAACAGGATGCGGCGCGCAACAATCGACTGGCGGCGGAAGCCGCACTGGACCAAACTGAGTTAAAACGCACCGGCGCATTGAAGGAACATGAGGCCGCCCGCGCCACGTTCGATAACTGGGTGGCAACCCGCCAGGCCACCGGTCGCGTCGATCAGGACGCCGAATTGCGCGCACACACCAGCGCGATGGATGCGCTGAAGGCCAAAGAAACTGCCGCCAGCCGCGGCAGTGAAGCGGAGCGGCAGAAATTGCTCGGCGCGCAACAGGCCGAACAGCTCGCCGAAGCCGCGATGGTGCTGCTGCGCGAAGCGGCGTAGACCAGAATGGACGCTGCACTGCAGGCATCGGAACTGCGGGTTTTCTTTTATCGCCTAGCGGTGACGCTGCCGCTGCTGGCCATCGCCGGCTGGCTATTCGTGAAGGCCCGCAAGAGCCGTTGGTGGCCGTTCGCCTGGGGTTTCATCTTCTTCGCGCTGTTCACATTTTTCGTGGAGCTGGTGCCATATCTGCCAAGCTACGGCGGCTATGTCCGCTATTCGGTGGGGATTATCATCACACTTCTGGTTGGCCGCTGGGCGATCATCGAATTGAACAAATATCTGGAGCGGCAGAAACTGGCTGAAGCGCAGCCAGAAACCATGCGTCGGCAGGATCTGGCCTATGGTCAGGCACTGGCCCGGCTCGCGAAAGGCGTGTGCCCCGGCTGCGAGCGGCCGGTGGACCTGAAAAACCGCGATATCGATTTCTGCCCGCACTGCGGCATCGGCCTGTATGAACGCTGCCACAGCTGCAGCGCGCGCAAGGGCACCTTTTCACCCTTTTGCCACAAGTGCGGGACGAAGGCGGCGCCAGCTTAGACGCGGGCCAGCAGTCGCCGTGCCTGTTCGACGTGCAGGATTTCCACCATCTGGCCATCGAGCGTCGCAACCCCGCGCCCAGCTGAGAGCGCGGCTTGATAGGCAGCGATCATCGCTTCGGCGTGTGCGACCTCCTCAGCAGTCGGCGAAAAGACTGCGTTGCAGGGATCGACCTGGCTGGGGTGAACCAGCGTCTTGCCGTCAAAGCCGAGCAACTTGCCCTGGCCGGCTTCGGCCCGGAACGCCACTTCGTTGCGGTAATCGGTGCACACGCCATCAAAGCACGCGACCCCGGCTGCGCGAGCGGCAAGCACGATGGCGGACAGGCTGTAGAGCAAGGGTGTTCGGTGCGCATCAACGCCGCAATTCAACGCCTTGGCCAGATCGGCCATTCCCGAAATCAGACCTGCAACACCCGGTGTAGCCGCGATGGCTGGCGCATTGATCACACCGGCCGGCGTTTCGATCATTGCCAGCACCGGCCGTCCGCCGGCGCGTTTCACGACGTCGGTGGCTTCCACAGCGGTGTCCACCTTAGGCACCACGATGCCGGCAAAGCCTTGCGTCTGCGCCGCGGCCAAATCATCGCCATGCCAAGGCGTGCCAATGCCATTCACCCGCAAGAACAGTGCCCGATCGCCCCATCCGCGATCCAGTGCAGTCGCCACAGCAGCGGCGCGGGCATCGGCCTTGGCATCGGACTGCACTGCGTCTTCAAGATCGAGGATGACAGCGTCGGCGGCCAAGGTGCGTGCTTTGGCGATAGCGCTGGGCCGGTTGGCGGGCAGGTACAGTAGGGAGCGCAGGCGGGTCATATCCATGGCAGGCACGCTGCCAAAGCGTCGCCGCCTTCGCAACCGGCCTAATAATCAGCCCAACTCGTGAACTGCCCTCGCAACCGGCGTATCATTGTGACCCTGCTTTACCAGGATACGGCCTGATCATTCGGGCGCCAGCGGGCGGCCTTCGAAACGGGCGATGGCGTGGCTCACAATCTTGTCGAGCGCCTCGTCGGAGAAGAAGCCGCCGGGGATCAGGCAGCGTTCGATCAGCACGCGGCGCCAGGCCGCGAAGGTTTCGGCGTCGGGCGGCGTGGGGTGCTGCCAGGAATCATCGATCGCGCCCTGGAAGGTGATATCCGCCATTTCGTAGATGGCATCGCCCAACACCACCACCGGCAGGCCCATGGCCAGGCCCAGCGTGCCGGTGGTGCTGTTGATGGTCACCATGCCGCGCAAGCCGACGCTGATGGCTTCGATATTGCCACCCACCAGATAATCCACCCGGTCGACCACTTTGAACTTGGTGGCGATATCGGCTGCGACCTGTTCCCAATCGCGCACGCCGTTATCGAGCGGATGTTCCTTCACCACCAGCCGCACACCCGCCGGGGCATAGGCGGCGAAGGACTGGATCACGGTTTTCATCGCATCGGCAATGCCCACGAAGGGCGAATGGATGCGGATCTGGGCGTCGCAGTCCAACTGAAGCGGGAACAGGAAATAGTGCGCGCCGGATTGGTCCAGACGGGTGAGCAGCGCCTGGCCGCTTCGCGCTCACGCTTGCGCCACAATTTGCGGGCCCAGCCTATGCCTTCAACCAGCGGGTGCCAAGGGGCGGTGATTGTCCCAATGCGGATAATGCAGGCGGCTGAACAGATCGGCGGCATTATATGTCCGGCCTTGCAGCGCGCGGCGGCGGAAGGACGACGGCACGCGGCTGTGCGGCGGCACCGGCGGCAACAGCGCGGCCATGCGGCGGTAATAGTTAGGCTCGCGCGGCAGGCTCGAATGGCCGTTCACGCCGCCTTCCTCGATCGTCACCCAATCGGGACGCACATAGCCTTCCTCGAACACATGCACGCGCACGCACAGTTCGCGGCACACATAGCGGGCGGCCATATGATAATCGCGGCAATCGCCGAACAGCATCACATCTGGAACCGCATACTGGCGGATCAGGCCACGCAGGGACCCGGGCCAATCCGCCTTGGTGCCGCGATAATCGATGCCGCCGGGCAAGCGCCAGGTGGCGCGATCACCCCCGTTGAAATTCACCTTGTGCACGCGGTGGCCGGCGCGGATCAGGCCCTGGCCCAAGCGGCGCTACAACGGCCCCATCAGGCCTTGCAGCAACAGCACGCTGCGCGGCCGCTGGCGACAGGCTGAGGGCTTCAGCGGGCGCGGGGCTGGTCATGTCAAGCATCAAGGGCGGTCCCGCTCAGCCTCGCCAAAGCCCATACGGGCAAATGATGGCGCCTGTAGACAGGCCCCCTCACGATGGTGCGTGTTGGCCAGGGCCCTGCCTGTTGCCCCGAAAATCATCCCCGGAATCGCCTGTTTCACCTATCCGAAACATAGTTCCTTTTACCCGTCGCGGATAAACACAGATATAATGACATGCCCGCGATCCCCCGCTATGGGTCTTTGAACGGTTGCTCCCTAGCAATCGCCATGTGAAAGATACGATTGGTCGCACCTCGTTGAGCCTTGGCCTGACCTTTGGCCTGCTGCTGACGACATCGCTGCTGGCGGATGCCCTCGTGCGCGAGGGCCGCCTTCGCAGCGTTGCCGGCATGTGGCTGCATATTTGGATCGTTCTGGCAGTGGCTGGCCTGGTGCAGACGCTGTGCGGCAATGCGATGGTATCGTCGCTGGTGGCGCTGGGGCTGGTGGCCATGCTGGCGCTGGTTTCCAACGCCAAGAACGCCATGCTGGGCGAACCCCTGGTTTTTTCCGATCTGGCACTTGTGGCCGCCGTGTTCCGTCACCCGCAATTCTATCTTTCGGCCTTGCAGACGTGGCAATTGGCAGCACTGGTGGCCGGCGCTGCCGGCCTGCTGGCGTTGCTGGCTTGGCAATTCGTGGCCGCGATCCTGCCGCATCTGTCCGGATTGGCCGTGCTCGTGACGGCGCTGCTGACCATCCGGATCAGCCTGATGTTGCCGTCGTGGCGCGGCCTGGCCCTGGTGCCCGATGCGCGCGCTGATCTGGCCCGCCATGGCCTGCTGGCCAGCCTGCTGCTTTATTGGTGGCGCTGGCGGGCCAGCGAAGATCCGGCGCCGTGCGCATTTTCCGTCTTGGCCCCGGCCACTGCCGAACTCGTGGTGGTGGTGCAATGCGAAAGCTTTGCCGATCCGTCCGAACTGTTCGGCGATCCGGCGCTGGCGCTGCCCTGCTTGGCAATGGCACGGGGCGATGCTTGGGTGCATGGCCGGCTGCTGGTGCCGGGCTTTGGTGCCTATACCAACCGCACCGAATATGGCGTTATCTTCGGCCGCGACGAGGATGTGCTGGGCTTCCGCCGCTATGATCCCTTCCTCACCGCCCTGGGTGAGGCCAGCCATGCCCTGCCTGCCCGCCTGGCCCGCGCCGGCTGGCGCAGCCTTTTCGTTCACCCGCATGATCTGGGCTTCTATAGCCGCGACACCATAATGCCGGCGGCCGGTTTTGCCGAAATGGTTGGGCCTGACGCCTTTTGCATGCCGGCCAAGGGGGAACATCGTTATGTGCCCGATGCCGCCATCGCCGGTGTGATCATGGAGCGCGCCCGCAGCGCCGCTGGCCCCATTTTCATCCACGCGGTTACCATCGAAAACCATGGCCCATGGCCGGCCGACAGCAATGGCCATCGGTTCACCGCCTATCTGCGGCTGGTGGCCAAGGGCGATGCCATGCTGGCCCGCCTGACCAGCGAGATCGCCGCCTTGCGCAGACCGGCGATCCTGCTGTTCTATGGCGATCACCGCCCCAGCATTAGCGGCCTGGTCGATCCCGGCGGCGATCGGGACACGCCCTATGTGCTGCTGCGCTTTGGCGCAGATGGCGCACTAATCAGAGGTTCCGGCCAACCGCGCGATCTCAGCCCGGCGCAGTTGCACCATTTGCTGGCCGACACGATCACGGCCTGAGCCGCGCCAGACGCCCTGCCCGCGCAGCGCAGATAGACCGGCTGGCGAAGTTCCGCGCACCCGATTGTACCGGGCATTTCGCCCAGGTTGATGTGTTTTTGGAAACGATTTAGCGCTGCGTGGATGGCGCCGGCTCCACGCCGGTGATGCAGCCGTGGACGAGATCGCTGTAATCCTGCGCCAGCTGCAGCGTCGCTTCACCCACCTGGAAATTCCATGGGCCAATTTCGGCCAGCGGCGTCACTTCGGCGGCTGAGCCTGTCAGGAAGGCTTCCTGAAAATTGGCCAGTTCTTCCGGCCAGATCGCGCGCTCCACCACCTTGATGCCGCGCCGCTGGGCCAGCGCGATGATGCTGCGGCGGGTGATGCCATCCAGGAAACAATCCGGGGTGGGCGTGTGCAGTTCGCCGTTCTGGAAGAAAAAGATGTTGGCGCCGGTGGCTTCGGCCACTTGCCCGCGCCAATCCAGCATCATGGCATCGTTGTAGCCGGCGTTTTCCGCGGCGTGCTTGGACAGCGTGCAGATCATGTAAAGCCCGGCCGCCTTGGCGCGCACCGGCGCGGTGTAGGGCGCAGGCCGCCGCCACGGCGCGATGTTGAGGCGCAGGCCCTTCTTCAGGGCTTCCGGCCCGAAATAGGCGCCCCATTCCCAGGTGGCGACGGCGAGATGCGCCTTGGTCTTCTGCGCCGAAACGCCCATCTGCTCGCTGCCGCGCCACGCGACGGGCCGCACATAGGCGTTGGTCAGGCCGTTGGCGGCCAGCGTCTGCCGGCAGGCCTCGTCGATCTGTTCAACGCTCCATGGCAGCGGAAAGCCCATCAGCTCGGCCGAATCGCGCAAGCGCTGGGAATGGGCCGACAGCGCATAGATATGGCCGCCATAGGCCCGCGCGCCTTCGAACACGGAGCTGGCATAGTGCAGGCCATGGGTGAGGATGTGGACATTGGCTTCGCGCCAGGGCTTCAATTCACCGTCCATCCAGATGAAGCCGTTGCGATCGTCGAAGGTAGCGTCAGTCATGGCAGAAACCCTGTCCCCAGAAACAATGGTGAGGCTTGCCGCCCTGCTCCAGCAACAAACGAACAGTGTGGCCACCGCCGCCTTGCCGGGAATTACGCGCCCCGCTTGTGTTGGCATAGCCCTTGTGGCAGGTAAGTCAACATGACTGTCCCAATTTCTGCTCAGGCCGTTGCCGCTCCAGTCACCCCCTTGAAGGTGACGCCGGCCTCGCCGCTGTTCCTGCGCGAGGACGAGATCCGGCGCGGCATTGAACTGCTCTATTTCGGCTACACGTCGATGATCCGGGGTGCCGATGCGATTTTGGAAGCACAGGGGCTGGGTCGCGCTCATCACCGCTCGCTTTACTTCATCGCGCGCCGGCCGGGGCTTTCGGTGGGGGAACTCATCAGCCTGCTCGGCGTCACCAAGCAGTCGCTGGGCCGGGTGCTGAACGATCTGGGCAACCGCGCACTGGTCGAACAGTGCGTGGGCGTGGCTGATCGCCGCCAGCGCCTGCTCACCCTCACGGCGTCGGGCGCGGCGCTGGAAGCGCGACTGTTCACCGAGCTGGAACGATCGATGGCGCGCGCCTATGGCGAAGCCGGGCAGAAGGCGGTCTCCGGTTTCTGGGCCGTGCTGATGGGCCTGGTGCCGCCGGCTGACCGCCCGCAGGTGGAAGCCCTGCAGGGTTAAGGCGGCGAGAGCGATTTCAGATAATCGAACAGCGCCCCGCGTTCGGCGTCGGTCATGTGCACCAATCGTTCCCGGCCCACGCCCGTCATCAACCGCAACTTGCGTCCATCCGGCGGCCGGCCGGTGGTGGTGAGCCGCACAAAGGCTGGCCAATCATAAACCTGGATGGCATCCGCCAAGGCAGGCGTATCGCCGCCTGTGCCGCCAAGTCCGTGATTGTGACACTCCGCGCAGGCAAGCCGGGTGAAATAGGGGCCCCAAGCCGGCGTACCGGGTGCCGGGGCAACAGCAGGGCCAGCATCCGTGGCCCGCACCAGCACGACATTGGGGATCAACTCGCCGGTGGCGGCGGCATAGTCCTTGAACAGGCGATGTTTCAGCGTGACCGGCTGGGCATCGCTGGCGGCCGGCAGGCGGCGCAGATGGGCGTGAATGGCGGCAGTCTCGTTGTCGGCCATGACGGCAAACATTTCGGTTGGCATTGCCCAACTGATGCTGGTGCCATCGGGGCGCAGACCGTGGCGCACAGCGCGTGCGAAATCCTCGCGCGTCCACTCGCGGGCCCGGCGGCGCAGATTGGGCGCGACCATGCCATAGAAGTCTTCGCCGGTCAGTGCCTTGCCGTGGCAACCGTTGCAGCCATAAACGCCCACCAGGCGCGCGCCCAGCGCCGCATCATCGGGCCCGCCCGCCACCGTTGACGGCAGCGCGCCATGATCCTTCGTCAATTGCTGCTGTCCGGCCCACCACAACCCGCCTGCGGTGCCGGCCACCACGAGCAGCGATGCGACGATCACCCCCAGACCAAGCTTCACCCATCGCGGCACGGCATTTGTCTCCCAAGCGAGAGATTATGTCAGTAGCGCCAGCGTGTCAGCCCAGTTCGCGTGACCGCGCCGCCGCTGCGGCCACCACCTGTTCCAGCAGCGGCGTCAGGCCTGACATCAGCACGGACAGGCCCGCCGCTGTTGTGCCGCCCGGCGAGGTGACGCGTTCCCGCAAGACGGCGGCCGGCGTTGCGCCATCCTGGGCGGCCAGTGCCGCAGCGCCAATCAAGGTCTGGCGGGCGAGGCGCATGGCCATGGCCGGTTCCAGGCCAGCCGCTTCACCAGCGGCGGCAAGCGCCTCGATGAAATGGAACACATAGGCCGGGCCGGAACCGGAAACGGCGGTGACCGCATCGAACTGGGTTTCATCGGAAAGCCAGATCGTCTGGCCCACCGGTTGGAACAGCGCTTCGGCGGCGCCCTGCACGATATCGCCATCGCGGGTGAACAGCGCGGTGGCGCCCTGCCCCACGGCAGATGGCGTGTTGGGCATGGCCCGCACGATGCCGGCGCCCGGGAAAAGCCGCGCCAGATCCTCCGTGCGCACGCCAGCCATAACTGAAATCACCAATGTGAGCGGCCCCAGCCGGCCGGCCAGTGGCAGCACCGCCTGCGCCCAGGCCTGCGGTTTCACGGCAAGCACGACGATATCGGGTTTGCCTTCCGCCGGTGGGCGAGCCGAAGCTTCGACGCCGGGCGGCAGATTGCGGGTCGCCGGATCGATCACGGCAACCGGACCCAGCCCTTCGGCCAGCCAGCGCCGCAGCAGCGCGCCGCCCATGTTGCCACAGCCGATCAACCAGATCGGCGCCCCGATCTGCGCACTCGCTGTCATGTCTGCTCCCAAAACCGGTCTTATGCTTCGCCGGCTGTCTCGATCAGCGCGGCGGCCAATGCTTCGACCGGGCTCTGGCCCGCCAGCAACACCAGCTGGAACACCGGATAATAACGCTCGAACTCTTCAACCGCTGCATCGGTGAGGATTTCAGCCTGGGCCGGCGACAGGTCGCCGCCATCTTCGGCATCATCATCGGCCAGCAACGTGGCGTGGCGGAACAGGATCATGCCGTCGGCCGACCAGAGTTCGAAATGGCCCATCCACAATTGTTCGTTGATCAGGCCGATGGTTTCATACACCGCCA
>Ga0164293_10001581_pt1 | contig 19042 bp, 41 predicted proteins | sample GEODES118metaG_FD_111487 | JGI IMG/M metagenome (GOLD analysis project Ga0164293, IMG submission 111487) | Eutrophic lake water microbial communities from Lake Mendota, Wisconsin, USA - GEODES118 metaG | ecosystem: Environmental > Aquatic > Freshwater > Lake | place: USA: Lake Mendota...
ACCCCTTACCACACCTCACCCACGGTGTTACCCTCTTCAACCGCTAAACACAACACCGAACTTCATAAATAGAATTCCGATATATAAAGCATGGGAATCAAAAGATTTAAGTGCTGCAAAGAGAGCAACAGATTTGCCTTTATGAAACAAGGTAAATTTCTAGTCTTTAGTTTTTTAATCATATGGCTCGGTCTCTCACTACATTTAAACGAGATTAATCCTATTGAATGGCCGAACATCTATAAGCCATTCCTCTTTCTTTTTATCTGCCCGATGTTCGCGTATCTCTCTCAAGAAAAAGTTTAGTAATTATTTTTTTTCCTGGAACCGAATGGTTATCTTTGATTTAACCAAAAAAAGAACACCATGAAAATTACCTTTGAAAAGAAAGAAGCAGAAGAGATCTTCTACAGCGCATTATGCAACGGCTTAGGCTACATTGGAGGCTACGGTCTAGTCCTCGACTTCGAAGACAAGGCATACGAAAAAGCAAAGAAAACACTTAAGAAGGCCACGCCTAACGAAACTATCTGTTATGAGGACGTGCTCATGCAGATCCTCAGAGAAGGAGGAGAGCTGGTTCTGATCGACGAGGAATGCGACGGTGAATACACCAGCCGAATCAAAATGGAAGACGTCTATGAAAGACTTCCTCTTACACCCACACGATTCTTAATGGACATGATCAACGAACAGGACGACGCTGAGACAGCAGACTGTATTATCCAGACCGTGTTCTTTAAAGATATAGTGTTTGGTTAATCCAATATATAATTTACACCAAATCAAATTATATGAAGACCACTAAAGATAAAACAAAGGGTAAATGGACTCAGGAATCTTTTCAAGGTAAGAGTCAAAGAAACTACGAAACTTCCGCGACCATTATTCTTTGGTGCTCAATCCTTACAGCAGTAATTTCTATCTCCGCAATTTTTTTCAAAATTTTTTTCTAAAGGGGTTTACTTTTTCCATTTTTTTCCTTATAATTAGATAAAGAAAAAATTTTTTTCCTGGAACTGAATACTTAATTTAGAATTATCAAAACAAACAAAATGAAAACAATTTGCATTTACGAATTTTCTGAATTGAATCCGGAGGCTAAAGAATTAGCAATCGAATCGGTTAGAGAAGAGATGGAATCGAACGAATGGCACGAGGCTTACAACTGGGCCGTTGATGACTGTGCTCTCTTCGAACCCAAGCATGAGGAAATGGTTAAGACCTGTGGGGACAACTACTATGAGGAGAACAGAACTTCCGACGGTAAGTATGGGCAGTTCGTTTTCAAGAACCGCAGGAAGATCAAGAGCTTCGATCCGGATCCGGGAGCAACCATTATCTTAGGAGAAGCCTTAGAGATAACCAACGATCGTATGTTCAAACTCTGGTTAGGAATCCCGGAGATATTCCACGAGAGTGTTGAATATCGCATAGGGGCTTCTATCCCTGAGGACTTCATCAGATGGTCTAAGTCCACCACCATAGAATTTGAACACAATGAATTGAATGGGGAGATCATGGGAGACGTGTTGATAGGTATCTTGGAATTGGCCAAGGAAAAGTTCGACTCACACATTTCTGATATCCATGACAGAATCCTTACCGGGATAGATGCTTACTTCGATGACGAGAACGTAGAATACAGAATAGAAGAAAGAGAATACGAGTTTCTAGAAGACGGATCTATCTGGAATAGCTAATTAACAAGTAAACAATTAAAATCCAAATATCATGAACAAAGCAAAGAAAAACACAAGCACTCGCTCTTTAGAGCAATTAGTAGCAGACTTCCAAGCATCTGCAGGATCATTCCTAACATTTCACGGAACGCTAAACGGAAAAGAGCGAAGCTTATTTAAAGGTTGGTTAGCAGATATGCGTCAACCCGCGGTGTAACCCAAGACCGTCCGATACGAAATCTTTTTCCACTAGAAATCTATAATGATAGATACAGAAAAGAAAGATATGGCAGCTATTAGATTTGTATGCACCACAGATAACAAGGCCAAGCACTACGATATCAAGAATCGTGCTTATCTGGCCGGCGGTGCTATCCTCAGAGAGAAAATCAGAAAAGATACCAGTTCAGAATTCGAGGGTGAGATGGAGATCGTATCGGAAGGCGGAACACTATACCGAGAGGTTAAGGAATTAGGTCTAAGTAAGACTGAAATGATAATTACACAATAGGAAAGGGAAATTATGTTTGATGATGAAAGAAGCGATGATCACCCGTATTTCGGAGATGATATCCACAAGAAGATCAAGACAACCCAACAGAGAATGAGAGAAGCAGCGGTGAGAGAGTTTGTTGATGGTTGTTACGCGGCATACAGTGTGCTACACGTTAGAGGGGTAGAGGCCCTCGAGGATGGAGATCCAGACGCGATCAAAATGGCTATCAATCGCATGATGGCTCTTTTCCTACACAGGGAAGAATATGAGAGATGCTCATTTGTTAAATGGTTTGTTGAGAAACATATTCCTGACTTTGTGATAGAACCAGATTGGAAAGTGATTGAAGATATGGAAGAAGTAAAAAGTTTATCCAATGGCACTAAGAGTTAATAAACCGACCGGAAGGGGTAACACTCCAAGGTCTAGTCAAACCCTTCCTTGTAAACTTTGTGGAGAGAAGGTACGTAACGTAGATAGTAAAGCGGACGCGGTAACGTGCTTCCGCTGTGTTAGTAAGATGTGCGGTGGTGGTGGAATGATAGAACCTGAAAAACCAAAGATTAAAAAATCAGATAAATAGTATATGGATCCTAGAACAGAAGAGCTACTTCAAGATTACCGAAAGATGGTGGAGAAGACCGCAAAAAGTCTATACCTCCAAACAATAGCAGTCCGAAGAGAGTTAGAGAACAGCAAAATTAATCCAGAGGATAAACACGAAATATTGCTACATTGTGTGGGATTACTAATCTCCAAAGAAAATAAAAAATGAGAATGAAACCATCAGACAGAGAACTTGAACAGGACGTCATCTTTCAAGAAATCAAAAAAGACCACGAGAAACACGGAGACATTAACCTTCCAAGGGTTAAGGGAGAACTTGAAAAGAAATCCGTTCATTTGGTTAACTCAGTGTTAGAGTCAAGGAGAGATGCTTATCTAGCCTACGTTAAGAAGTCTAGTTCTAGAGTTTAGAATTCTAGAAACTCCTTCAATACACCGTGAGAGACTCTCCGAGGTGTAACACATTCTGCTCTGAATATTTTTCTTACGTTTCGAAAGAAATGAATTGCATCAACAATATATAGAGACATAGCCCAATTTCAAAAGATAAAAGAGCGGACACGAATTTACGGTCCGCTTTTTTTATGGTTTATTTTTTTATCCCGTGTTAGTGGATTAATTTAGTTGAGTAAATCAAAAGGGTGTATTATGGAAAATCTAAGTTTAACAATGGATACTGGTATTTATAAGATACTAGGTCAGATCAAGAAAGCCTTGATCACCTCGCTAATGCTTGGCGGGATATTTATAGTTCTAATTGGCGTGTACGCTATATTCGTTTCACTACTCATGGCAGTAGGTGTTTCAGCAGAAGGAGCAGGTTACGTTGTGGGTATGATGCCATTCATCAACGGTGCATTCCATGCAGATTTTGGTCATCTCTTCGGAAATCTCCTTATACTATTCATCTTTCTCCTGCCAGAGGTAAACCAGGGTTATGATCTGAAGAAGCTGTTCTGGACCTCAGCAATTCTATCCACTATTTACATACCAATATTCATTCTGGGTCTATCATGGCCGGTAATTGGATCCTCTGGAGTATTCTACTTTTTAATGGGGAGATTCATATTTAGCAGAAAGTTAGTTGTGTCTAAGATATTTGCCTATGGATTCTTTTTCCTTATTATGATGGGTGATTTGGGTATGATGGCCTCTGACGACGGTGTAGCTCATCTCTTCCATGTGATGTGTGCAGTAATTGGAATCGTAACAGTTACGAGACTAAGTAAAAGAATTCCAGAAGGGATACATAAGTTAATAGCATAAAAATAATTTTTAGAAAATGATATTCTACGGTATAGCGGATGCACATGGTATAGAGAGTTTCAAACCTCAGCAGTTTGATTCAGAGGTCGAGCAATTTAATGCTGATCCCAAAGAGCTGTCGATAATGGCATTGAGAGCAAATGCTAATAGACACAGACATGCTGTTGTTTATCAAGCAGAGGTTGAAAGTCATACGGCTAAAGAGATTCTGGATCTTCTTAAAGATGGAGATTATGTTGAAGCTTTGGTGAAACTAAAGGAGGAGGCAACATCTATAAGTCTTATGAGAAGTCCAGGAGCTGAGAAGAGCTGGAATCTAATTCCAAACTCAGATCTGGATCCGTACCGAGATTAACGTTTTAAATAATAACATATGCCAGTCAAAGTAAAAGACGAGTACAGAACAAATCCACTAAGTGTGGAGCCAGGAGGACACGAGGTAACTGTAATCCACGAAGGAGGAAAGACCTTCATTTATGATAAGGTTAAGAGACCGGGAGCTTATATCAAGGGTATCTCTAGTGTAACTCAAACCAAGAACGGACCAATCATCAAGATTAACATCGACGGTGAAGAGGTGTGGAACGTGAGACACGATGAAACAGAACCTTGGGATAGTCCAGCTATTAAGAATCTAGGAAAGAAGTAGGACTATGAAAAAGATTTTAAGAAAAATAGCAGAAGCGGGTAAGACGATATCATCTGGGAACTTCAAAGCCTCACAATTGTTAATAGCAGTACCGTTAGTTATTTTAGCAGCAGCTATCATACTATCGATTCCTCTATTACTAGTATGGGGATTACAGCTTTTAGGTTTCGATGAGGTTAGGGTTGGTTTTAGAAGTTGGTTTGGTGCAATCCTTATTATGCTATTTCTAGCTTATGCCTCAGTTATAAGAGTTAACGGAAATAAGAATCAGTAAACTAAAGGAAGATGAGAACTATAGAGTTATATAAAAACCAATCCCAGATGGTGGAAGGGTTAAAGCTTAGACAGAGTTTAAGCAACATCGTGGAGGATGCCGAGGTGATTGATCTGAAAGCTCTTGGGTATCTCATGCTTCAAAAGGAATGGACAGAGGAAGAAATTGAATCTGATCTTGGATCAGTAGCTATCGAAGCTCTCCTTGATGAGATTGAAAATGCTGACCACTCTAAGATAGTTACCGTTGTTAAGACTTTAAGAGATCAAGGGGCAATTATCTAAAAAATTGATTCACTTTCGAATATATAAGTTTCCACTCGGAATCTCAGATTCCGTCCATATACACCCAAAAAAGAAATCCTCCGGACGCCAAGCGACTGGAGGGTTTTTTATCAGAGATTATTTTTTTTCCCAGAACTGGTTAATTAAATTTACTTAACAAACAAACAAATTATGGGATTAGATATCGTAGCTTACAGCAAATTAGAGCCACAAAGAGATGAAAGGGTAGAAGAGGTTATGCAATCTCTCTTCACTCCTCTTGGTGAAGAAGTTATGGAGATTGGGGAAGCATCCGAAAGACTCCGATGTATGGACATGAAGGTTGGCAAATGGCATCGAACAGAGGAGACTAAGGAAACGCATTTCCGAGCGGGTTCATACTCTACTTACAATTATTTTCGAAATCTCTTATCGAGATGCTTCCATGGGGTTGATCCTAGTGTTATCTGGGAAGATGAGATGAGCTGGGAAGGTGCTCGTTTCGTCGAAATGATAAATGCTAGTGACTGCGACGGTGTTTATGGTCCGACTGATTCTGAAAAACTTTACAAAGACTTCGAAGAGGGAGAAGAGTTATTTCAGGAATTCCTCGCTGATAGATTCGAGGATGATGACGAGGGAGAATATTATCTCGACGTTTATCGTAACTTCAAAGAGGCATATGGATTAGCTGCTGAAGAGGGAGTACTAATCTTCTGTTAATTTTTTTGTCTCGGAGATTTAATCTAATTTTATACCAATGAAGAATCAAAGTCATATCAACGATCTACTTAGAACTCAAAAGGTTCTAGCTTCTTGCAACAGTAAGGAGCACGTGGATGCTGCTATCCGATACTTCCGCTTATTTATTAAAAAATGGAAACACTTATTTAGTGTTGAGGTGGTGACGGATTTGGAGATGAATTTCACTATCGATGTTGCAAAGAAACTAAAACAAATACAATTGAAATGAAAAACATAGTTTACATATTAGCTTTGTCTTCTATTCTTCTTGGATTGGCTTCATGTCAGATAAAGGAGGAAAAGATCATTAAAGAAGGTGATAAGGAATTTGTTGTTTTAGGTGGAGATACTCTTGGAGTAGTTTACGAAAAACACACGGTGATATCATGTGAGAGAACAACCCCTAATAATATCCACGAGGAAATGAATCCATCATTCGACATAAAACTAGAGAATGGAAGTTCTTTTGAATCAAGAAAAACTTACGAGGTTGGTGATAGCATAATTTATACAATCTACACTAAATGAAGTTAATCACCATAATAAAAGAAACCGTAATCGGAGATAACCAAAACCAAGATAAGTTATTCTTTGAGTATTGTGACGAGTATTCAATAGAACACAAAATAATAAACGAAAACTTAGAAACCTCATCATATCCTGATATAGAGTTTAAATCAGGTCCAGTTGCTTTAAGTAATATGCTAAAGGAAAGATTTGGCTACACACAAGAAGAAATCAACGAGGAGTTTCCTCAAATAAAAGAAGCCTTAGAAGAAGATACAGCCAATCAAAACTAAGAAACCGGGTGCCTCTTCCCGCCATAAGAGGATTGTTTGTTTGTTTTGATTATGGGAAAGGTCCAGTTTATCTGGACCTTTTTCTATTTGCGTGGATTTATTATTGCTAAGAGCTGCGGGGAAACACCGCGGGTTATTTCAACTGAGTAAGAACCCCTTGAATCTCCGACGGTGAAAGATCTAGTTCCTTATTGTGTAGTACTTTAGATAAACCACCAAAGATAGATTGTGCTAATGTTTTTCCTTTAATTGCTGAATCAAATTGAGAACCAACAACAGAACTAGAAGGCATTGATGTTGAATCAGGAAGAGGAGTTGTAGGTATTGGACCTAAAGAACCACTTACTGCTTTAGCACCTTTAATTAGATCGTTTTCAAATTCTTTAGTTCTAGTAGTTCTGAAGTAATCAATAAATCCATATAGAGTTTTCGAATCCAATTTTCTAACATTAACACCAACTCTATCTCCTTCTCCTGATTGCTGGTCGTTAGTGTTACCTTCTATTGTAGTAAATGTTCTTTTCTGCGGATCAACACCTAGGACTATACCAGTATGGCCCAAACCTTTACCAGGTCTACTCATAATAAATATCTGTCCAGGTCTTACTAGGTTAGGATCCTTCCTTGCTTGGTCTATAGTAATCTTTGCATCTGCTGGTGCTTTAGTCCAGTGATTCATAACTCCCGCGGTTTTTGGGAGAGGATTCGTTTGACCTAATTGTTTACTTAATTCGTTAAACACGTAGTAGACAAAAGCCATACACCAAGGATAGCCTGCTCCTAATCCAGTAGATGCAAGATAAGCTGAAACCATTTGACCTCTGTTAGAACCTTTTGGTTCTTCTTTAACATTTCTGTTTATTGAAAGAATCTTTGCAAACTTGTCTCCATCACCACCTGGGTTTTTTAAAGAGAACTGAGCCTCGTTTACAAAATCGCAAAAGTTCTTTATTCTTTTCTCTACCATCTCTAGATTATTTAATTATTCTATATATCTAAAAAAACATTGCTTTTATTTTTTTAACACGATAAACATAGATATATTTGTATCATAACAATCAGCCATTAAGGTATTAGAGTATAAAAGCTCTAAGAGAAACTGTGATTCTCTGCTTTGTTCTGCAATCACGGTGTTTTAATTGGTTAGAGACTGGATCCGCAAGGGTCCAGTTTCGTTTTATGCAAGATTGTTAGTCCAAGACCCTACATTAAGAGAAGCCCAATCGCCACCTAATGTTTTTTTGAATTCTTTAATGTTATCAGCTAGAAGAGCAATACCAGCTTCTGCATTAACATAAGGATCTTTCCAGTTTGCTCCCATAGGTTTAACTACTCCACCGTAATTACTTTCGGGCCTCATAGCAAATAGACCTTTATATGTTCCTCCTCCTGCTAAAGGGTTTAAACCAGATTCAATCATAGCTACAGTTACTGCGAAATCGAATGGTACATTATACTTAGCACCGAATTTGGTAATAGCATCTTTAACTGCAGCGTTCTTAGGTTGATTGATTGCTTTAAGAGCCTGATTCTGTTTATCGAACCATTTCTCTTTCCACATGTTAAGGAAAAGTCCAGCAGCAGTCTTCTGATCACCGTTGTCTAATGCCTTAATTAGATCTGTTTTAACTTGAGGTCTATCGGAAGGTATGTTACCTACTAGATTAGCATATTTAACACCGCTCTTAGTCTTAATCGTTTCTGGGTGCATCTCACCAGTTCCATTAAGAGCTTTGATTATACCCGTTGCCCCTGCAAGACCTTGTTGATGCTGCATGTATAAAGCAAAGTCATCGTTTCCGGATACCGGATTAAATACCGTTGGTTTATAATTTGGATCATTAGATCCTCCGGACACCGATTGATTAATTTGAGTATTAGCTGCATCAGCTGCCTGTGCCTCTGCCTTTTCCCTGTCTATAACTGCCTGAGCCTCTTTTTCAGCGGAAGCTAAAGCTGCTGCTATTAAACCAGCTCCTGCTGTTTCGTTGACGAATTCATCGTAAGATTTTACTCTATGGGTCATATCCTATTTTATTTTATGAAGGTTACAAATTTTTCTGTCAGGTTGCCTGATTTATGAAGTGCCTCTTCATATCCTCTTTTTGTCTTGTATTTAACAAGATCTGAGAAGTCTCCACCGTGGCCAAGACCACCACGACGGTGTATCTCGTAATGCACATTAGGAGTTTTTTCAAGCGGAACATAAACGCTAAGCTTATTACCTTTTAATTCCATCTTAATAGCACTTAACAAAGGTTTTGCGTATATCGTTTCAAGATAGGCATTTAGTTCAAGAGTTAGTACATTAAGAAGCTGATGTATCGTATCACCTTTACCTCCGAATTTATGTTTAAGCAAAAATCCTGAGCCTGGCCCCTCGTATGTTATATTAAAGTAGTTTGGCTTTTTATCTATGAGAATCTTAGGTACAGTCTTGTTATTAATCTTATTTACTCCATTCCAGAATTTCTCTTTACCGAACCAAGTCCAGCAATCGTGGTCTTTACATGACATCTCATCATTACGTGACGTTGAAAATTCCGATGTTGTTGCTGCGGAAGAGGTTGACACCGTTGGTGAAGGCTCAGCTGTAGTTGGTGATGCTGTCTGTGCAGCTAATTCAGCCTTTCTAGCTTCTTCTTCAGCTTGTTTCATAGCAGCTTGTATAATGCTATTCTCGTTAAGAAATTGTGTAAAAGATTTAATAATGCTGCTGTTCATCGATACAATAATTTATACCGTATATATCCTAAAATTATCCCGAATTATTTTTTTATCCGGGGCTAAGTTGTTATTTTAGCTAAGTAAACCAAAACAAACACCATATGGCACACAAAGAAGCACAGGGGCTACGCAAGCCCATGAGCGATGAGGCTAAGGCTAAAATCGCAGAAGCAGTAAGACTTGCTGCTCAAAAGAAAAGAGAGGAAATGGGACTACCACCAGTTGGTTCCCCGTCAGCTCCGGCTCCGGACTATATAGAGAAGCCGCTCGAGCTCGTACGAATGAGCAACCAGGAATTTCCGGATGATCTCTTCATTCCGATGAAAACCGGTAAAGCGGTTGACTTCCTATTCACCAACGAAGGTGGTATACCTAAAGCATGTAACTTCATGCTGATTGGAGATCCTGGAGTTGGTAAGTCCACAGTTAGCTTGGACATTCTATCCGACCTTGCCCTTGCAGGATACAAGGTCTTGTTTATCTCCGCTGAGATGACCCGCATTGATCTATATGGATACGTTAAACGTTTCCCTAAGTTCGGTGAGGTTGATATTCTCTTCATCGGCGAATATTGTGACTCAAATCCAAAAACTGTAATCGAGAAAAGTTTGGAGCCGGGTTATGACGTTGTCCTAATCGACTCCTTTGCTGAGGTCCAAGAGGATATCAAAGAGTCGCTAAGGCTTACAACTTCAGGAGCAGAGAAATGGTTAATCGACGCTATGGTCTCACACAACCTAGGCAACAACCTTTCCCGTAAGAACACAACATTCATCGCTATCCAACAGGTTACCAAAGGCGGTGTGTTTGTTGGCAGCAACAAGCTTAAGCACAATACCACAGGTATGATGGAGCTCCGCCTATGTGCCGACAGCAATTCCCCTTACATGGTCTTTGCTAAGAACCGTAGAGGTTCGGTTGGCAAGCGCATGTTCTACTCTCTATCAACAACTGGTGATGTTCACTATGACGTTAAGAGATTTAGCAATGACGAAAATGCTCGTGAAACTCTAGCTTCGGAAAGAGCTCAATTGGAGAACGAAGAAGGCTCTTTCGACGCATTATTCGGAATGGGCTTAGGAGAAGATAATGAGATCGGTGGGGATATTTAATCCCCACTTTATTTTTTTTCCTCGGGACTAGTTGTTATTTTAGCTGGTAATCAAAACAAACGCAAATGAAAAAATTAGAAACAATCTCGCAGTCATTATTTGACGCGAAAGCAGCGGAAGCTGTAGCAAAGAACCCAATCAGAAAGGAGGTTCCTTTAAAAAACATCGAAATACTAAAAGACGACCAGATGCTGGTCGATGGTGTTAAGATCAAAATGAACAGGGACGCTTTTAAGTCCATATGTAAAATAGTCGGTCTTCCGGTTGGCTTTGACAAAACCTTCTCCTCCGCATTTGGGGATAAAGCTCGTCAGGCTTTAGTTAATCGTCTGAAGACAGCGAAGCAGGCTAATGGTTCAACACACGTATCACTCGTGGTAAACCCGGATACACGTCAAATCATTTCAGTTCAGAAAGATCCACGTGACCTTATCAGCAACTCTTCTTTTCTTAAGACAACCACGGAGATTATAGACCGTTACAATTTGGACGTAAAGGATTTCTCAATCGGAGAAAATGGATCAGTCGTTATTAATACGGTGTCTCCTAAGAACGTCTGGGGCTTTGAAGGTCTAAAGGACGAGGATCATTTTGGAGGTGCAACCTTTATCAATAGTCCAGACGGCGGATTTAGAGTATCAAGCTTCCTTCACCGACTGGTATGCGCCAACGGTATGATAGGTACTGGCTTCGACGAAACACTCGCTTTAAATCCTTCAGATCCACTCAGCTTCGAAAAGTTCTACAGCAGTCTTAATGAGTTGGCAATGGTTGGATTTAGACCTAAGGGATATGAAAACCGCATCCGTCTGGCAATGCACACCAGAGCATCACTCAACGAGTTAGAGACAGCGCACTCAGCAATTCGTTCTTTATCCGACGGTATCCACAGAGAGTTGGAAGCTTGGGTTCCTTACCATAGCACAATGGAAGCTTTTTATAAAGCTGGTATCGATGCGGTATTCCTTAACACTAACCAAAAGAAGTCATCCCGTACAGGAACGACGGTGTGGGATTTGGTTAACGGAATTACTCACTTTGCAACTCACGATAATGGATTTACGATATCGGACTATGATCGTCGTAGACTTCAGGTAGAAGCATCACGTATCTTAACCAAAGATTTCGACATGATGAACATCGTGAAGAGTCCTTTCTAATGCCTATAGAAAGACAAGATAATAAAGAGCTAAGAGAAACCCTCTTAGCTCTTTTTCGTAAGGTATACCCAAAGGGTAAACCAGAGAAGCAAAAACAAATGTGTGAGGATTTACCCGAGGAGAGAATAAAGTATTACGTAAAGCTTCTAGAAGATTCTAAGAAGGCCCAAAGATAGTATGATCGTAACATACTCTTGGACGCGGGCCTCGCACGTATAAATTCTCGATTTAATTTTTTTTCCTGAAACCAAATCCTTATATTTAAGATAACCAATTAAAAAAAGAACATGGCAACAAGAAGCAGAATCGCAATTGAAACTCCGGCAGGAAAGGTAAGATCTATTTACTGCCACTGGGATGGATATCCAGAACGCAACGGTAAAATCCTCTTTGAGCATTACTCAGATCCAGAAAAGCTAACTAAGCTAATTGAGCTTGGAGCTATCAGTAGCTTAGCTCCCGAGGTGAGCACGGATAAGCCACACACATTCGATTCACCTGCAAAAGGTGTGGTTGTAGCTTATAGAAGAGACCGGGGTGAAAAGGATGTTGACTTCGACTACCATCTAAACGCAGACCATTTCTTTGGAGGAGATATTCAAGAGTGGGGATACCTACTTACAAAAGAAGGAGTTTGGAAAGTTAAGTATTGCGAAGAGGAAATTCGGGATTTGGAAGATGTTCTTAAAGAAATAGAAGAGATGGAATTGGAATAGGTTAGGTTGGATTGGTTATAACGGAGTCCGGGCATTTGCTCGGACTTTTTTGTTGTTAACAGGCGGATGCTAATGTCTCCACCCAAACACCGTGGAAGAGTTGGCCGGAGAAAAATATTTGGGATTATTTTTTTATCCCAAACTAGATTCTTACTTTTATCTCATAACCAATTAAAACAAAAAGATATGGGCTTCTTCAGCTGGAACACATGCGATACCGGAGAGAGTATCGCAAACGCTTACTCAACTCGACCAACATTCCCGGTCCACATGATTACTCCCGATGGAAGAGTATTTACCGAGGAGAATTATGAAGGGTACGGAGAGTTTGGAGGTAAGGATTTTCACGAACTTCTTGCAGAGTTAAATGGATTGGAATCTGATCGTGATGCGGGGATAGATCTAACATTTAAGAATAATCCAAGCGGGGACAATACTCCAGGTGTGATTTATCCAAAGCTCGTTGAATGTTTGGAGGATGATGTTGTTACACAATACAACAACTTACCTAATCCAGAATCATGCGAAGCTCAAGGATACTTCTACGGTGATGATGAAGAAGAGGAGGAAGATGAGTGGGAAGAAGAGGAGTGGGAAGAGGAAGAAGATGATGAAGAATAAACATTAACATGACTAGATAACAAGGGATGGACTTAGGTCTGTCCCTTTTTTGTTGTGCTCGGTTTCCGATCAATCTCCCTTGAAACACCGTCGCCGACGGTGGACGAATCCAGATCGAATCCAGGAAAAAGTTTTCGATTTTATTTTTTTTCCTAACCCTATTTCTTATTTTTATATCTAACCAATTAAAATAATAAATATGACAAATCTAGAGTTAGAAAAAGAGCTAAGAGAAGAATGGAAAAAATGGCAGGCAAATGCCCATCCAGATGATCGCATGTCATTCATGGACTATGTTGATGAAGTGGGGATATTCAAGAATCACCGAATAATTGTTAACAGAGATCGATATGGTGATGTTGAAGCGATCACATTTTATTCTTTAGGTTAATTAAAAAAAGCCCGGGTTAATTTTTTATCCCGGGCTTTTTGTGTTATTTTTACTTCATAACCAATTAAAACAGAACAAATGGAAAATGAAAAAAAATTATTCGTTGCCCAGGGATACGTACTAGGCAACTTATGGGGAGGAGGCCTAGGTGCCTACCCTACCATCACCATCTCAGGAGAATCAGAAGAGATTGTACTTGAGCAAGCAGAGAAAGAACTAAAGACAGGAGGATTAGACCGAGGTATGGGATTCGAAAGCCTTACAGGAGCTTTGCTCAATATTGAAAGAATCATTCATATAGAGATCGACGGTATGCCTTTCACCAACCGAACAACAACTCAGAAAACCATTGGGAACTTGGATGAAATGGATATTGAATTTCTAAAAGATCTGATCCCATGAGAGTTTATCACGCAACAGCAGTATCCAATGTTGAGTCTATCAGAGAGAAAGGACTCCTGAAAGTTTGGGAAGGTGTTTACCTAACAGATTCCGAGGAGTCTGCACAGAGATGGATAGGATTCAGATTGAAAGCAATGGGACATGATAAGATGGCAATCATCGAGGCCGAGGTGAATCCACGCAGCCTGATCGAGGGCACAGATCACTCTCCTATCATGGAACTCATCTTCGGTGTGGGCAAGAGCTTGCTCAGTCCTAAAGCGATTCCAGTATCCAAGATTAAAAACATAAAGATTGTTTCTATTTAAATTCAAGGTCATGACTAATAAAAAAGTTCTAGAAAGATATCCCACTGCAATAGCTGTAGAATACAAAACCAAATTTGATGTTGGGTTTGTTGTGAAAGGTGTGAAATTCTACATCATCCAGGAGAGCAAGGATTCTGAGTATGCTTTGGGATTTGCCCACTCAGAGAGAGGTGCATGGCAAATGGCAGAATCGTGGTTAGGGAATGATATGTCGATGTTCAAAGATTACAAAGGGTATCCGATTGAAGATGCCAAATTAGAAATGGAATAGCCTCTGGTTTATTTTTTTATCCCAGTCTGGATTATTACTTTTATCTCATAACCAATTAAAACAAAGAGTATGCCTTTGAATTTTGATCTAAGAAAAATCAGTCATCACAAAAGACTGTACAGAAAGAATCCGAACGGAACTTTCAAACTCAACCAAATTGCTGAAACGATTATCCTATCCACAATGAGCGTGGGTATGCGTTCGATTACAGAAAAGAACTGGGAGAAGTTCTACAACCGTTTACATCTACTGGAGACGATCCACGGTAGCTTCTTCTATTCCCGAAAGAGAGGCAAGATGGTTCAGAGATACATTACCAAGGATGAGGTGAAGAGAATGATTGGGCTGGAAGTGAATGCCTCTGAGCTAACATCAAAACAATTCTTAAAAAGATTTGAAAAACATCAGTTCTGATCCTGCTTTAGGAACTGATGAAAAGGTCTCGGTTAATCCGGGACCTTTTTTGTGTGTGCTGAATTCGCAGCAGCTGGTAACACCGTCGGCAGTGCTGAGGAAACTTTAACGAAATTACAGCGTAAATATTTTTTTATACCTGTGCTAAATGCTTATATTTGATCAAACATAAAAATAAAAAGAAGCATGAATCAAGTTAAAGTATTCGAGTTCTTTCAAGAAGGGGAAGGAGGAACACCAGTATCCAATTTGTCTAGTACATCCTATTGGGCAGAGTTTGATGAGAACGACGGAAAAACAGCAGATGACTGGGCCAACGATCCAGGATTTCAAAATCTAGAGAAGAATCTGGGTATTAGTCCAGATTATCTTTTAGCTCTCAATAGCGAGGGTGATGATGTTGAAAAATTCAAAGGTGTGATTGCCAATTCATTACCAGAGAAAACTGTTAAGAGCACTCAGGAATATGTGACCAGTTGGGAGTACTACACAGATTTAGGTATTGCAGTTGCCTGTGGTAATGGAGGTGCACCAGATTGGTTTTTCGTATTGAAGACTCCAGAAGTAGAATTAGTAGAGGCTATCTAAAACTATTTCACAAAAAATCCTCAGACTATCTGGGGATTTTTTGTGGCCAAATGGTTCGTCATCTTCTTTCTCTTTGAGTAACACCGTCGACGGTATACACACATTCACGTTTAACTTATTTGCTAAAAGATTAAACAAAAATAATCCGGGTTTATTTTTTATCCTGGGTTAGAATGGTTAAATTAGCTATAACCAATTAATAACAAAACAATGCTAACCTTAAAAGTAGGAGACAATCTCCACATCTCAGGAAACCAAGTTATCAGCTATGATACTGTAGTTGCAGAGATATCAGGCAACAGTCTTATAGAGTTAGGTAAATACTCTAGAACAACAACCAAGCACATCCATAAGATCACAGATCTATTTGGACTCAACCTCATCAGATCCAACAAGAGGAGAGATGACTTCCACTGGTATGAATATGGTGTCAAAACAAAATTTGACTCAGCCCTCGGTGTCAAGGCAACCGAACAGATAGCTGAAATAGTTAGGGAGGGGGCCTCGATAGAGAATGCAATCTACCTTGTTGATCTCACTAAGCTTCGTAAGAAGGACAGAGAGGAGTTAGAGTATTTGTTATCCAAGAAAGGAATCTCAGATGAGAAGATAGCAGCTCTAAAGTCATGGTACTCCATTCGAAATATGCTGTAGGTAATTTTTTTATCCCGGGCTAAATTCTTATATTTAAGTTAACCAATTAAAACGAATCTTATGGAAGATGTAATCATCGACAAGCTAACTAAGATGAAGAGAGACAAGAAGTACGCTGCTCTATCACTTCATCCACCATTCGGGTCTAAAGTTATCCAAAGAGAAAATAACAGGCTATTTATCAACGAGGGAAGGGACGGTAAGTTCGAAGGGGTTTCCGAGGAGTTATACGATGAGTTGGTTGGCAAATTTGATTCACGATATAGAAGATAGAAACATGGAAAAAGATTTAGTTTTTAGAGCAATCGTTACTGGGCCTAAGGAATACCTTCCTGAGGGTACACTTATAGAGAACTTTGTAATCTCACCTTATGATGTTGATGAGGTGAGAGAGGACGGAGAGACCGAGGATGATGCTATTGCATATCTGAAGGAAGAGTACATAGCCGAGTGGGAACAACGGTGGTGCAAGGTGCAGCTGTTTACCGAAGAAGAGTATCAACAAATCAAAAACCAAATACCATGACAAGAAAAATTGACATTAGAATCTGTGGGAGAAAGATTGAGGGTTATCCAACGGTGAGCCGAACGATCACGTTTGACACGATAGAAGAACTTATCAGGAAGGCAGACAATGCTATAGAAGAAACATGCTTCGGTAAGGTGGATTGCTATGTAGATAACTTCAGGGATATTTTGAATTCGGAAGAAGTTAAAATTTTAGAAGCTGATTATTTTATTGTGGATTAATTTTTTTTCCTGGATAGTGATTCTTATATTTAAGATAACCAATTAAAACAAAGAACATGAATTCAGACGATGAAAAAGAAAGAGAGGAGTTCTTCAAAGCTCTGTCAGAGCATATCTCCCGAGTAGAAAGAGAGGTTGCAAAAATGCTATTCCTCGCACACAACCCACACGTTCAGGTTTTAGAGAGCAAAAATTATGAATTGATTGTTTGTCTAAACTAAGAAGCCATGGAAGAAAAGATTCAAACCATCTTAGAAAGATTTGACTTCCAGAAGGTGAGAGATTATATGATCCTCACCAACTGGACTTGGGTCAATCAACACGGACAATCAGTTCCCTCGGTGGATGAGATAAGATCAACTGCGTCTAGATTATTAAGAGCTGTTGCTTCTGATGAGAAGGAATACTCAAGCACTGGAACTGGTGGATTAGTTGCTCACAAATTCCCTTGGGGATTAGATCTTCATTTCGCTTTGGAAAGAAGATCATCCTACTGATCCCATACATAGTATGGTGGTAAGATACTCTCGCTCGCGCACATAAAAACCAAAAAAATGAAAACAGTTTCAAGAGAAGAAGCAGCAAAGACGAGTCCTGACTATGCAGAGATCATGAGAAAGGAATCGCACCATGACCACGAAATCATCGAGGATGAGCAAGGTACATGGAGATGGAAGTCTCAGCCAACGGTGAAGACGATTCTAGATCGAATCAACTTCAATGATGTATGGATGTTATTTCATCACATGGGCTTAGGTAAGAATGATGAGAGTGTCAGAAAGCTTTATCGTGATATGGGTTATTCATTGAGCGGGTACTGGGAGATATTCTACTGGGAGATGAACAACGAGGATGCGGATCAATACCGTCCCGAGGTGTAACCTCCATAGAGCAACAACAAAAAAGTCTCAGAATTTCTGAGACTTTTTTTGTGAGTTATGGATTCGTGCATGGAGGAAATACCGTTGGCGACGGTGTAATCTACTAGACGATCGGATTAATCATATGTCATTATTCGAGGAACACAGATGTCAGTGGATGTTATTTCAACTCCAGGAATAGCTTTACCAAATAAATTAGACTTAGCAGATGATGATGCTTTGTATTTACCTGAGAAATATAATTTGTTATTGTAACCCATTTTGAATTTAGGAAATAGGCTAGCTTCCCATCTTCCGTCAGGATAGAAATCTACGGTAAAAGTTTTGTAGGCGGAGAAAGATGTGCTCATAGTATTCTTTATTTCGACCTCCCAGTGATTTGCAATCGGATTCTTATTCCAAGGACCACCGTGAGGTGTTGCAGTTTTAGCACCGATCTTTTTAAGGAATTCTGGCATTTTGGGTAATGCTGCTGCTTCATTAATTTCTTCTCCGTAAGATTTGATGTTGTTTAGCATGATTTATTCTTTATTTGATGTATATATCTGCTTTCAGTCGTCAAGCTGTAGACAGTTGATTACACCTCGGAAACTTTTTTATCCCGGTTAATCTTTTTTATCCTGTAGTAGTTATGTATATTAGCTACATTAACCAATTTAGATGTTATGGGATTTGTAAAGATAACTTGTATAACGGAAAATCCGGTATATTATACTAACAAGAGGAGATCGAACGTAGCACTCGTTTCAGTATTTGATAAGAACAATCCGCTGGGAACTCTAAAGAAAATCGGTGGAAATCACCCTTTCATGTTTATTGATCTCAAGGAGTATTTGGAAGATTTACATGAAATTTCAGAGGAGTTCAATATTGAGGATTGGGAGTTTCAACTTGATTATTCTAATACCGAAAGCGATAGCTATTTAGTTGCAAAGGAAGAAGAGATTAGTGAGGAGGAATACACAAATCTCATCAGGTAGAAAGTGAGATAATTTTATCCCGGTTAATTTTTTTATCCTAGGTCTAATTGTTATATTTGTATCATAACCAATTAAAGCAATCCTCATGTACTCATTGAACTGTGATTATTATACCCGAGAGTTTTCTACTGTTGATGAACTCATCTCTGATATCATGTCCTCTGGCATGGATCCCAACTATGAAATAACTTTCAACGGTGTTTCCACTGGAGAACTCGCCGCTGACTTACTCCAATACTAACCATGGAAAAGATTGAGGTTACCATACAGGAAATCCAGATGGTCACAAGGCCTAATGTGTACAAGAATCGGAAGAAATACACCCG
>Ga0164293_10001583_pt1 | contig 19029 bp, 16 predicted proteins | sample GEODES118metaG_FD_111487 | JGI IMG/M metagenome (GOLD analysis project Ga0164293, IMG submission 111487) | Eutrophic lake water microbial communities from Lake Mendota, Wisconsin, USA - GEODES118 metaG | ecosystem: Environmental > Aquatic > Freshwater > Lake | place: USA: Lake Mendota...
AATTGATTTAATTACTAAGCGAAGCCATGGCGCACTTATTGTGGTTGAAAATGAGATACCAGTTGGAATTGTTACTGAGGCTGATTGTGAGAATGTTGATCGCTTCACTCAATTAAACAAAATCATGTCAAAGGATTTAGTCTCTTTAAAAGATGATGTAACTCCTAAAGAGGCATTTGAGTATCTAACTGAACAACGCCGGCGTCTTGCCCCCGTTATTAATAAGAGTGGTAAGTTAGTTGGAATTATTACCCTCACCGGCGCACTTCGAGCAACGATGTATCAACCAGCAGTAGATGTAAATGGAAAGTTAAAGGTTGCAGCAGCTGTTGGTATTAATGGTGATGTGGCTGGTAAAGCAAAACAATTACTGGCAGCAGGAGCAGATGTACTAGTAGTTGATACCGCCCATGGACATCAAAAGAAGATGGTTGAGGCGTTAAAAACAATTAGAGCATTAAATCCATCTGTGCCAATTGTGGCTGGCAATGTTGTTACCGCAGCAGGTACCAAAGAGTTAATTGAAGCAGGTGCTGACATTATTAAAGTTGGTGTAGGCCCAGGGGCGATGTGTACAACACGTATGCAAACTGGTGTTGGTCGTCCACAATTTTCAGCTGTTCTTGAATGCGCAGCTGAGGCTAAAAAACATGGCAAGACAATCTGGGCAGATGGCGGAGTGCGTCATCCAAGAGATGTTGCTCTAGCACTTGCGGCAGGGGCGGCCCAAGTAATGATTGGCTCTTGGTTTGCTGGCACATATGAATCCCCAAGTGATCTTAGAAAAGATTCTGATGGCAGGCTTTATAAAGAGTCATTTGGAATGGCTTCCGCCCGTGCTGTAGCAGCACGAACTGCGAGTGAGGATGCATTTGATCGCGCCCGTAAATCTTTGTTTGAAGAGGGAATCTCAAGCTCTCGGATGTATATAAATCATTCCCGTCCTGGTGTTGAAGATTTAATTGATGAAATTATTGCTGGCCTTCGTTCTTCTTGCACATACAGCGGTGCTAAAAACTTAATTGAGTTTAATGAAAAGGCAGTTATTGGAATCCAATCAGCTGCAGGTTATGCCGAAGGCAGACCGCTTTTTACCTCTTGGAAAAATTAAAGCTCTTCACTCTTTATCTTTTTTCTAGACAAAATAATATGACCAATAAATCCAATAAGTAACGCAGCAATTACGCCAAGATTTGCATAAGCCCATTGGCCTTCCTTACCGCCAATTGGTCCTAGTAAATATCCTTGCCAAGATAACCAAGAGGCGAGTGAGTTAGTTACCAATCCCCAGCCAACTACCGCACCCAGTGCAATTAAACCAATCGATTTCAAGTTATACGCACCATATCTACCCTTTGGATCAAATAACTCTTTTTCACTATAGCTTTTACGCATTAAAACATCGGCAACAAATAAACCAGACCAAACCGCAACCGGCACACCCAGTGTGATCAAAAAGCCTTGAAATGGCACAAAGAAATCAGATGCAAACCAAACTAAATAGATAGTTCCAATAGTCATGATTACACCATCAATACTTGCCGCTACATATCTTTTAACTGGTAATCCAATTGATACCAGAGTTAATCCTGATGAGTAAAGATCTAATATCGCACCCCCAATTAACCCAAGTACGGCAACGAGTGCAAATGGAATTAAATACCAGGTTGGTAGCAATGTAGTTAATGCCCCTATTGGATCTGATGCAACTAGATTGTTTAACTCATCACTACTTGCAGCAAGGAGTGAGCCGTAGATAACTAAAACTATTGGCACAATCGATGCACCAAATATGGTCCAACCAACTACCGCTTTACCAGAGACTGTTCTTGGTAAATACCGTGAGTAATCAGCTGCGCACCCAACCCAGCCAAGCCCAATACCGGTGATCGCAAAAATGATTGCACCAATAAAGCCAGCGGCTGTTCCTGTTGGTAGGGATGAAACTTTATCCCAATTAACTGAATCTATTGTTAGCAGAATGTAACCTGCTGTTAGCAAAGTAGTTATGAGCGTTAAAAAGAATTGAATTCTCATAATTACTTTAAACCCTAAAACACCACCAATAATGGTTAAGCCACCAGCTAATAAGAATCCTAAAACTCTTGAAATATCTGGATCAATATTGCCTACTCTGGTAAAAACAGTTTCAGAGGCTAAGGTGGCAAGGGATACTAAAACTGTCTCCCAGCCAACAAATATTAAGTAGGAAAGAAGTCCTGGCACAATATTTCCTTTAACACCAAAGGCAGCCCTTGATAATGTCATCGTTGGTGCATTTGCTCGCTTACCAGCAAGGGATGAAATTCCTACCAAAAAGAAACTACCAACTGTTCCAATTACTGCAGCAAAGGTTGCTTGCCAGAAAGATATGCCAAAGCCTAAGAAAAATGATCCGTAGGAAAGAGCTAGGAATGAAACATTTGCAGCTGCCCATGGCCAAAATAATGATCGGGCTGAGCCTTTGCGCTCTGACTCTTTTATAAAGTTAATTCCATTTAACTCTATATTGCTTAAAATATTTGCCATAAGAAATATTTACTTTTAAATATTATTACCGAGGACGCTTACGACGCTCATGCGGACGTGGACGAGATTTCTTCTTTTTACCGCCACCTCTTGATCTTGAACCTCGATATCCACCAGATCTGCCATCACCCTCACTCTTTGCACCATGAGCGCTAACAATTGGTATTCCAGATGGCTCTGCCGCCCCAGTTACCTTTACTAAATTAGCATCAAGTGGCCTAACTGTTGATTCATTTAATCTCACACCAGCTCTTGCTGCTAAGCCGTGCACACCTTTTCTTTGCTTATGTGTTGCAAGTGTCACCACTGTTCCAACAGCGCCAGCTCTGGCAGTTCTGCCAGCTCTGTGTAAATAATCCTTATGGTTCTCAGGTGCATCAACATGAACAACCAATGACACATCGTCAACATGTATGCCACGGGCAGCAACATCTGTTGCTACTAACGCGTTTGTATGTCCTGACTTAAAAGCCTCAAGCACTCTTGATCTTTGCGCCTGTGTCTTACCACCATGTAATGCGCCGACATTAACCCCTGCCTCATTCATTCTTTTAGCTAACTTATCTGCGCCATGTTTAGTTCTTACAAAGAAAATGCTCTTTCCTTTTCGTGCTGCAATTTGATTAGTAATTAAATCTTTCTGTGACTGCTCCATTATCAAAACGTGATGGGTCATATTCCCTGCAGTTGATTTCTCATTAGCCAAAGAGTGAGTTACTGGATTCTTTAAGTACTTCTTAACTAAGGAATCAACATCTTTGTCTAATGTGGCACTAAATAGCATTCTTTGTCCACCTGGCTTAGTTAGATCAAGGATTCTTTTAACATCTGGCAAAAATCCCATATCAGCCATTTGATCTGCTTCATCTAAAACTGTTATCTCAATATCATCTAATTTAATATGCTTTTTTTGTATTAAATCAATTAACCGACCAGGTGTTGCCACCACAATTGGCACACCCCGTTTTAAAGCTTGGATCTGCTTTGAGTAAGAAAGACCACCAGCAACAACCTGTGAGTTCAAATTTACCGATCGTGACAAAGGCGCGATCACATCATTGATTTGCATTGCAAGCTCTCTAGTTGGCGAAAGTACAAGTGCAAGAGGTCGCATTGGTGCAGCATTTCTGCCAGCTAATCTAGTCAAAAGTGCAAGGCCAAATGCAAGTGTTTTACCTGAGCCAGTTTGTCCTCTACCTAAAATATCTTTGCCGGAAATTGCATCAGGCAAAGTTGCTTTTTGAATTGGAAATGGCTTATTTATATCAGCAGCCGATAATTGCTTAATAAGCTCAGGGCTTACCTTTAAATCCTTAAATGACATAACGACCTAACGAGACATGATGCGCGTCTCGATGGTGAGTATAAATTAAGACTCGCAAGACCTCTGAAAATACAGAGGCTGGATTATTTACATAAGTATAACCTAGATTTACTCAACAAATTACCCACTTATTCAAACTTGCTTAAGAACTCCCTTTTCTTTTCTAAATATCTTGCATTTGATTTGATCCCAGGGATTATCGCTCTTTTTTCTACATCATACCGATCCCATCTTTCATCACTCAAAGAATCCCTTCCTCCTTTAACACCCATCTGAAGTGGTACAACAGCCCTGAGCCCATTTTTATTAACAAACCAAGCTGCCCACATTGAAAATGTAGAGTTGCTGGCTACTAATTTAGTTCCTTGGCATAACAATTTAAAACTCTCGATATCATTTAAACCAATCTTTTTATCAATTACTTTATCCACCATTTTGATTAATTCTGGATAAAACTTCTTCACCTGTTCTAAGTCTTCAGCAAATAACCAAATTTTTTCATTATTATTTGATCTTAAATGCTTAAGCGAATCTAGAAAATAGTTTTCTGGCAATACAGAGTAAATATCTGGAAAATTTAGATAATCTCCTAATCGTACATGAACAAATATTGGCTTACTTTGTTCAGCGTCTTTGACTAGATTAAGATAGATAGAACTTGGATTTTTTAAATTAAAATCAAAACTAGAATTTTGCTCATAAAGATAATCTACATATAACCAATCTTGAAAATAGCCTGAAAAGGTTTGTCCTAAAGTAAACTTAAATCGTGATTTAGATGAAATGTTTTCGCTAATTATATTTTTGTTTAATTTAAAAATATTCCACAAGATCTTATTGACGACAATATTAGATTTTTTATTAAGTAATTTAGATAATCTACTACTTTTGAACTCTATATTAAATCCATTGAATACTATATTGGGAATTTCCATTCTTCTAGATTTATTGCTACCAAAATGTATTAAAGAATCATCAACAATTAATTTAGTTTTTAGCCGTCTGCTTATCGCAAGTCCAAACACTAAAACAAAAAACTGATTTCCAATTCCCCCAATTACTTTGACTTTAATATAATTTTTCACAATTAAATAATTCCTTTTATAGTATTGGTTTTATTATGAAAATTAGGATTAATCATTATCCATTGTTCCTTACACTATTTCTCATAGATTGTTCATGATGCAACACTTTTATTGCTCTAAAACTTGAAATGTTAAGAGTATGTTTTGGCAAGAACCTTATTAAGATCTGTTTAATTGATTTTCTCGCCTTAGCGCCAATATGAGCATTTTTCGCCAAAAAATATAAATCTCTTAGTATCAATAATTCCCTCTCGGATGCAAAATTGTGCTGTTTATAAAGTTGCTGAACTGATTCAAAGTTTTCTACTAAACCAAGAATATTACTTTGATTTATACCTATGTCAGTCAATAACTTTGTAGTCATGTCTTTAGCTTCGATTCTTCTGGTCCCAGTAATTGAGCCCGGGCTTAGTCTGTAGTGTAGAAGTGTCTTCGGAATAGAAATTAAATCCCCCAAGCGGCTCATCCGCAGCCATAGAGACAGGTCTTCTGCCGGAAAATCGATTTCTCTATAGCCCCCCGCATTTATTACAGCTTCTCTATTAAAAAGGATCGAAGGGTGTGCAGTTCTCTGGCTAGAAATAAGTGAAACAGATACGGCATTAGCATCTATTGCACTTGGAATTGTGCCCAAATAATCATGTGATTCTGAGAAAAAATCATAATCAGTAAAAATGCCGACAGTATTAGCTAAAATATTTTTTCGCTGTTCACTAAGCCGATTAATCTCATATTTATCATCTACATCAGCCCTAGCAATCCATGTGTTCACTGATTCATTAATGCCAAAATTTAGAGCATTAACAAGTCCAGGCTTGCTATTTTTTATATATCTAATCCTATCATCGTTATTAATTCCTGTTATAACAATATTTTTAGTTCCATCAGTAGAGTAATCGTCTATAACTAGAATTTCATCACTTGAACCAATAGTTTTTAATAAATTATGCAAAGAATCTTTTATATATTTTTCACCATTTTTAACTGGAAGTAAAACCGATATATCTTTACTCATATAATCGTTATACTCTTATCTCACTAAGTTAAATATTTTAAACGATTTAATTTTTCTATATGATTGAATTATTTTTCTCTCCATTGGTGTAACCTGATTAATGGTTTCAACTTCACGGTAGTCAATCAAAATGTAACTAAACATTTCTTTTAGTTTAGATCTAAATTGTTGTTCACTTAAACCGCTAAAATGATAATCATTTTTATTTACTTTAAGATAAATAATGTATGTAAAAACTCCATTTGTTTCATTTCTGTAAACCGTTAATGATTTTTGTTCGTCTCCTAAACTCTCATTTTTAGATTCTGGAAAATTATAAGAATTAGCAATTATCTTGGTTGAGATCCCCCATGAGCTATAAAAATCTAGTATTTGTTCTGTCGTCATTTCGAAGTTAAACCATGTCTCAACAAAACGTGGATCATTCCAAATCAAAGAAGTTAATTTTGTTTGATTTATAATTTCTTTAATATCAATTAATTGGGAGAGTATCGATACAATCATTGTCCATTTAATAATTTGAAATTGATCAAAGTTAACCTTTTGAAGATCGTTGGAAATCTGATTAAGAAACTTAGTCCTACTCTCTAAGTTTTCTTCGATAAGCCATGCCGTAATTTGCTCATCTAAAATCTTTCTTAGCATTAGAAGTGAATCTATTTCCCAATTTAACTTTAAAAAGGATTTCTGCTCTTGACCACTATGTTGCCTATAATTTATTAATGGTATGTCAATACATTTAACATCACCATTACACACAGCCGTTAACCAGATCCACCAATCAAAAGCAGTGATAGTTAGTGGGTCATATTTATCAGAAATAACTGACTTTCTAACAGCAGTAGCAGGCATCCAAAATACAGAATCAAAAAGGAGATTTGCAATTAATTCTGATTTATTTTGGTTTATTGGTGGTGAATAAGAGTAAAGATTTGACTTTCCTTCGCTATTTATAGTCTTGGCACCAAAGGCAATTAATGAAATGTTTGGTTTGGCTGTGTTACATGATTCAATTAAATCGATTATTGACTTAGAAATAAAAACGTCATCATCACCTGGGAAAATTAAAAATTCACCTTTAGCTTTATCCACGAATTGAAGATAAATTGATGAGCCTCTTTTATTTTCTGCGAATTTTGAAACTGAAACATTTTTTAAATCTGAAAATAAACTTATTGTTTTATTGGTTTCGTCAGTACTCCCATTATCAATTATTATAACTTCCAACTGTTTCAAATATTTATCCTCTAAGTTGAAAATAGACCTAAGTAGTTCTGATAAATATGCTGCGCGATTATATGTAAGAATGCAAATACTAAGTACTGGAGCCATGCTAGAGATTATATAGGAATTGCTGTATTTTAATTGAACTACACCTTCAATTCTTCGCAGATATCTGCTGCGAGTTTTTTAAGTACATAATTACAGTACCAAAATTCTGAAATTGAGAGAATATTTTTTTGTTGCTCCTTCATGATTTCAAATTGCTTTTCAATTGGTAATTCTTGAATTTCCATAATTTTGAGGTTGATTTGCTCTGCGTCTGCCTTGACTTCTATTGCAGATTTTTTAGGAATATTATAAGAGCTTATGTCTGGACCTACATATATAACAATTGCCCCAGCATCGAAAGCGTCGAATAATTTTTCGCTCATATAATCTAGTGAGTTCTCCAGTACAACGACAATTCTATATTTTTGAGTAGTTTGGGTTTTATTCTCGATGCGTCCTTTATAATTTTTATGAAATTTGCCTAAATTAGTTGAAGATTTTAGACTGAGTAAGTTGATTGGCGTACGAAGAAAATTACCAAAGTAATGACGGTAATCATAAGCTTTGCCTAGATTCCACTTATCCCCATATAAATCCATGGATTCATTTTTGCATGTAACTAAGATAGTTTCTCTTCTTAATGAATAAAGCTCCCCTTTAGTTGCTGAAAATTTATTAGCAAGAACCATTGATGCTTTATTCTTTCTATCGTTCCATATTTTTAAAGTTTCAGTTTGCTCATTTAATTTTAATTGTGGCCAGTTAAAATATTTTACATTTGAATTAACAGCCCACTCAATTGACGGAGACCAAATAGTTCCATAATTATCTAGTACCCTTCTGGAATGTCTCTTATAATCTATACTTTTTGGCTCCCAAAGAATAAGAAGCATTTTATTTTTCGGAACATTATTTTTTTTACACTCTCTAATTGCGTCTTTTGAATGGGAATTAGCGATAAGTACATCAACATTTGCTCCATAACCAGATGAAACGATTTTATGTCCACAACTTTCTAACTCTTTTACAAATTCCCACCATGGACCGTCTGTTCCAACATTCATCAATGGTTCACCTGAATGCCCAACAAGTCTAATTCGCATTTTTTCCCCTTATTAAATCAAAATACCCAAAAACTATTCCCATTAATCCACTTATGCTTTTAACTGGATTTTTAACGATAAATGCAAACAAAATAATTGATTTACCTAAATTGCACCAATGAAATGCTGGTTGATATTTTTTGCCTGTCAGCTCACTTACAATGTAACATCTATTTCTAACCCACATTCTGTAAAATTCAAACTGATTGGGCCTTTCTATGTCAGATTCTGTATGCTCTAAATAAGTTCTTAAGTCTACGACTAGAGGGCCTATTCTGCTCGCTTTCAGAGAAAATAAAACATCTTCTCCTAATGACTGACCGAATAATCGATTGTCAAAGCGTAAATCTTTTATTTTTTGAAAATCCCACAAGGCACAACCTATTAGCCATTCGGTTTGTACAATTTTATGAGAACTAGTGCTTGTTATGACCGGAATATTGACTCCACTATTTAATATCACCCCTTTTCTGTTTGAGTCAAGTAAAAATATATATCTATAAATTGTAGATAGCGCGTTTTTCTTTTTTTTGTTAAGTTTTTTAGAATTCAGTGCAATGCCAGAAACGCCTATTGCATTATTATTATTTAAAGTATCAGTTAATTTATCAAAATAATCAACGTTTGGTAACACATCATCATCTAAAAAAGACAAATATTTACAGCTAGCATTTACAAATGAGATACCGATATTTCGTTGTATAGCTGCAGATTTTATCAATGTGTGGTGATAAACAATTTTAATCTTGCTATTATAAATTTTGTTATGAGAATTTTCATCCGATGAGTCTATTATTATAATTTCATTTATGACATTATCTATCTTATCTAAAGCTCCTAAAAGATTATTTAACTCTTTCTCACGATTTCTGGTTGGAATTATTACTGTAAGCATTTTTATATTGCAATATTTAATTCATCAGCAAAATATTTAATAGTTCTCTGAAGACCTTCTCTTCTTTCAACACTGGGCGACCAACCAAGTTCATTTTCAGCCCTAGAAATATCAGGAATTCGAGTTACTGGATCATCAGAAGGAAGTGGAAGGTGGATTATCTCGCTCTTAGATTTTGTTAGGTTTATTACTTCAGTCGCTAAACCTTTCATATTAATTGGAGACGGGTTGCCTAAATTAACGGGTTCAAAAATCTCTGATTTAAAAAATAGCTTAACAATCCCACTAATCAAATCGTCTACAAAACAAAAACTTCTAATTTGTTCTCCGTTACCGTAAATTGTGATATTTTTATTGGTCAGCGCTTGAACAATAAAATTGCTAACAACCCTTCCATCATTTATTGCCATAAGTGGGCCATATGTATTGAAAATTCTCGCTATTCTGATGTCTAAACCATGCTGCCTATGAAAGTCCATAAAAAGGGTTTCAGCCGTTCTTTTACCTTCGTCGTAACATGATCTTATTCCAATTGGGTTTACATTTCCCCAATAATTTTCAGATTGTGGTGAAACTTTCGGATCACCATAAATTTCTGAAGTGGACGCCTGTAAAATTCTAATTTTCTTTTTGTTTGCCAGCTCTAATAAGTTGCATGCTCCGACAACAGAGGTTTTAATTGTGTGAACTGGATCTTTTTGGTAGAGCGGAGGGGATGCAGGACACGCTAAATTAAATATTCCTTCTACATCGAATTCTTTATATTCAATTATATCGTGATTAATGAATTTGAAATTTTTGTGTTTTTTTAAATTTACTATATTTTTTTCACTCCCAGTGACCATATTGTCAACTGCAATTACTTCATGACCCTCACTTAGAAGTCTTAATCCTAAATTTGACCCTAGAAATCCTGCTCCACCCGTTATAAGTAATCTCATGTATTTATGATAGCGACACTTTTAAATTAAACGGTTAGATTCCGAGCAATTTTGCTTGAAGATCAAAATCGGGTATTTCATTTCGAACTTTACTGAAAGGACCACAAGATTTAATTTCTCCATTGTCTATATACACAACAGTATCTGATTTTTGCACCGTACTTAAGCGATGCGCAATAATTATAACTGTTACATCCCCAGCTAAATTCAAAATTGACTCTGAAACATCTAACTCTGTTTGACTGTCAAGTGAACTTGTGGCTTCGTCTAGAATTAGCAACCTTGGCTTAGTAATTAGTGCTCTCGCTATTCCAAGTCTTTGCCGCTGGCCCCCACTTAACTTAGAACCTCGATCTCCTATTGGATTATCTAATTTGGAAGGTAATTGATTGACCACATCAAATAACTGTGCAGTTTCTAATGCTTGCCAAATTTCTTCATCCGAAATCTCATTAATTTCAAATCCAAGGCATATATTTGATCGAATTGTGCCATTAGAGATAAAAACATCTTGCGGTACATATGAAATAGCTCCTGGAAATTGACGAGATACATCCACAGATTTAATTTTGGAAATTGTAACCTGACCAGTATTGGGTAATAAAACACCAGTAATTATATCAACCAAGGTGGTTTTACCAGATCCAGATTTTCCAACTATCGCCACTATTTGGCCAGGTTTAACTTCTAAATTAATATCTTTCAAAGTTTCTTTATTGCTGCCTTCGTAAGTAAAACAAATATTATTGAGACTAACTTGCGGACTAAAATCTTCATGCATATTGGTGAACTTGTTCACTACTTCTTTAACAATATTTTTGCTTTTAAGAGACTCAATTAAATTAATAGTTGGTATTGCAGAACTTGAAGCGCTTTTTATTGATATTGAAACTTGCTGAATTCTTAAAATTGCAGGTGCTATACGTGTGCTAGCAGCCAAAAAAACAGAAATAATAGCAACAGATCTTGCAGCATTATTTTGGCTAAATGTCACAGCACTTATTAATAAAAATCCAATTACTACAGTCACCTCTAGAACATACTTTGTAATCATAGGCAAAAAAGCTAACTCTGCTTGATTGTGAGCAAGTGCTTTTTGCGATTTTCCTATTTCGTGCGAATAAAAAGAACGACGCCCACCGATAACTGCTTCTCGAAAAGAACCAATAATTTCTTGAATCATCTCAATACTTTTAATTGACAAATTCATTTGTCTTGTTCCTAAATTTTTTGCGCGCATATGTGTAGACTTATATAAAATTACTGCAATGCTTCCGAATATAATTATTGTGAGAAAAGCGACTTTAGGATCTACATAAAATAAACCAATTAGCATTACTAATAACAAAACTGTGTCGGCAGTTAAAGAGATAATCGCTGAGATTATTCCATTTGTTATATTGGCTACTCCACCGGTTATAACATAAACATTTTCTTGAATAGATCTTTTTTGAATTTCTTGGTGGGACTGGTTTAAAATCTTATAGATTAAATCTTTTGTTATCTCTGATCCTCGATTACCAAGAAAAAACATAGTTCTTCTTGTTAAGTATATTGTTGAGATAGTTTTACCTATTAAAAGGGTTGCGGCGATTAGACCAAGAATGGCCACTTGCTTGGCTAATCCGAAGTTATCGATTTGTAAAAAATTAAGCACAGTGTTTACACGGTCACCAGATGGGCGTGAAGAACTGCCATTAATGGTCATAGCACCTATCATTCCGATAACTGCTACACCTGCTAGGTCTAACAAACTTAAAGTAATCTGAATAATTACAAGGAATATGACTTTAATTCTATCTGGAACAGCTAAAATATTTAAAGACCGAATTACTGTGTTGGATGAAAAGTTGTTAAGAGAAAAGTTAAATTTCATAAAATAGATTCGCTTTGTAATGTTTTATACATGTTTTAGTAATTTCTGAATTTCAATTTTACACCTTTGTTCGGCTGTAGATGTTTTGTTTATTACATCTTTCCACCAAGTTACTGTATCGATTATTGCATTTTTTTGTGACCAGATTGGCTCCCATCCTAATTTTTTTCTTGCAAGCGTTGAGTCCAACTCTAAAGTTTGCGCCTCTAGCTCATTAGATTTATTGTTAAATACTACTTTAGATTCACTGCCCCAATATTTAGTTGCAATTTCAACGACTTCTTTTACTTGAAGGCTCTTCTCGCTCGGTCCAAAATTTAATATCTCTAAATCATTACTTTGTAGGGCATTATTAATCATCAGTAAATAACCCATAATTGGATCTAAAACGTGTTGCCATGGTCTGGTGCTAATTGAATTACGAATTACTAATTCAGAATTTGCGCTAAAGGCTCTAACTAGATCAGGCATTAATCTATTTTCAGAAAAATCACCTCCACCAATTACATTACCGGATCGGGCAGTCAGTAATTTGGGCCCGTTGTTCTCTTTACTGATTCCTCTCCAGGCAAAAATAACATTTTCTGTAGCTACCTTGCTCGCACTGTAAGGATCTTTGCCTTTAAGTGGATCGCTTTCTAAAAATGATTTACCTGATCCGGTGTTTTCATAAACCTTATCGGTTGTGGTAGTTAGAACAACCTTTGTTGAGTTATTCCTAATTGCAGAATCTAATATGTTTGCAGTTCCATTTACATTGACTTCAAATGTATACTTTGGATTTTTATAAGATTCCAATACTAAAGATTGTGCTGCAAAATGAATTATTATTTTTGGCTTATGTATTTCGATAAACTTACTAACAACCTGCGAGTCTCGAATATCAATAAACTCTTCCTTTATTTTCCCAGTACGGTTAGCTCTAATATAAAGAGATTCTGGGTCTGGTGGTAGTGATAACCCAATAACCTCCATATTGAGCGACTCTAAAAGAAGTGTTAGCCATGTCCCTTTAAAACCTGTATGGCCTGTTACCAGAATTGGCCCATTGACCGCTTGAATGTGCGATAATTCTTTAAACTTCATAATGTCAGAATACATGAATTTAGTAATTAAAGAGAATACATAGCGGCTGGAGATAAGTGGAAAAAGTAGAACAACAAATTTCAGAGTTAGTGGCGAAAGAGTTTCTTTCCAGACACCAAGTTTCAAAGTTTATTCCTAGCCAAACACCCATACCTGTAACCGGAAAATTCTTTGGAGTTGAAGAAATAGAGGCTGCCGTAAATGCCAGCTTAGATTTTTGGCTTACCGCGGGGCCTTACACTGAAAAATTTGAATCTGAATTTGCAAAAAAAGTCGGAATGAGGCATTCATTTATGGTGAATTCTGGCTCTTCTGCAAACCTTCTTGCTTTGTCATCATTATTAAGTCCCAGAATGGGAGAGCGACGATTAAATATTGGTGATGAGGTGATTACTGTTGCGGCTGGTTTTCCTACAACGGTAACTCCAATTTTACAAAATAATTTAATACCTGTTTATGTTGATATCGATCTTGAAACTTATGTTGCAAATGATGGACAAATAGAAGCCGCTATCTCGCCGAAAACAAAAGCTATTATGATGGCTCACACTTTAGGCAACCCATTTAACTTAGATTTGGTTGAAAAATTAGCTAAAAAACATAATTTGTGGTTAATTGAAGATTCTTGTGACGCATTAGGTGGTACTTATAAAGATAAAAATTTGGGTTCATTTGGTGACTTTTCTACATTTAGTTTTTATCCGGCCCACCATATAACTACTGGAGAAGGTGGCGCGGTCCTTGTTAAAAAAGCAGCACATAAAGTAATTGTTGAATCACTTCGCGACTGGGGTAGAGATTGTTGGTGCGCACCCGGTTGTGATAATACATGCTTAAAACGGTACGAGTGGCAACTAGGGGAACTGCCTGATGGCTATGATCACAAATATACGTACTCACACCTTGGTTACAATTTAAAATCTGGGGATATTCAAGCTGCTATTGGTTTAGCACAACTAGATAGATTAGATACTTTTATTAAAAAACGAAAAGACAACTGGGCGTATCTTTATAACAATCTAAAAGAATTAGAAGAATTTATCATTTTACCTAAACCAACTGAATTTAGCGATCCATCTTGGTTTGGTTTTGCAATAACGGTCAAAGATAATTCACCAATTTCTAGGAATGATTTGGTAAAAAATCTAAACGAAAAGAAAATTGGAACAAGATTACTTTTTGGCGGAAATCTTTTAAGGCAACCTGCGTTTATTGGCACCCCAAGAAGAGTTGTTAGCGATTTAAAGAACTCTGACATTGTTATGAACAATACTTTTTGGCTTGGAGTATGGCCAGGCTTGACTGAAGAAATGTTGAACTATGTAATAGAAAACATTTACTTGCTTTTTGGGGTTAAAAAATGAAAGTAGTTATTCTTGCTGGAGGATTAGGTACTCGTATTTCGGAAGAAACGAATAATAAGCCAAAGCCGATGGTTAAAATTGGTCCGTTTACATTAATTGAACACATAATGAATATTTACTCGAAATCTGGTATCACTGAATTCATAATTGCGACTGGTTATATGCATGAAGTAATAGAAAATTACTTTGAAAAATTCACAAAATATAGTGTTACTCCCTTTTTTACAGGGGAAAGTACTCAAACAGGCGGAAGAATTAAGAGGGTTTTTTCAGAATTTTCTGATGAGACTCTGTGTGTTACATATGGTGATGGGTTGAGTAATGTTAACATAGAAAAAAGTATAAATTTTCACAGCGAGCACAAATGCTTGGCAACTGTTACCGCTGTACAACCCCAAGCCCGGTTTGGCAGGTTAGAAATTGTAAATGATTCAGTAATTAAATTTGGCGAGAAAATTCAATCTAATGAAGGTTGGATTAATGGTGGTTTTTTTGTTCTTAATAGACAGGTAGCAAATTATATTTCAGGAGACGATATGCCGTTTGAGAATGATCCGCTAGTAAAACTATCAAGTGAAGGTCAATTAAAAGCTTTCAAACATAATGGTTTTTGGTCACCAGTTGATAGTCTGCGAGAGAAACAAGATCTTGAAGTGCTTTGGAATAATGGTAAACCTCCTTGGACGCTGAATTGATTAAAGTTGGTATAACTGGGTCTGGCGGGTTTATTGGTGGAAACTTAGCATCGCATCTGAAAGCAAAGGGCTTTGATGTTCGGGCATTTACTAGTAATGAAAATAATCAAAACCTAATTTATTTGAACTGGGAGAATGAAAAACAGATTGAATCTGAATTTAATGATTTAGATGTTTTGATACATTGCGCCTGGCTTGGAAGTGATAGAAACAGTAGGTTAAATCCAGAAATACAAAAAAAGAATATTGCGATAACTAATAGTATTATAAAAATACAAAGACAAGTTGGTATTCCAAAAATCATAGGTGTTGGCTCTCAGGATGAGCTCAAAGATGGAGAGCAGCCCTGGAGTGATCATGCAAAAATATCTCCAATTAGTGAATATGCAAAAGCAAAGTATCAAACATTGAAAATGTTTAAAGAAAATATAGATAATTTCACTTGGGCAAGATTGTTTTCTGTTTATGGTAAAAATGATAAACGAGATTGGATCATTACTAATGCAGTTAAATCTCTAAAAAATAATTCGAGTGTAACTTTTGGTAAGTGCTCTAAATCTTGGAGCTTAACTCATGTAAATGATATTTCTACTGCATTTGAGACCATACTTAATAAAAATATAACTGGGATAGTTAATATCTCGGATATAAATGCTCCGTCATTAAGAAATCATCTTGAGTTACTACAAAGATTGGCCAAGAAAGAAGTGTTTAATTTCAAACCTAATAATATTAATGAGCGTGAAATTTCGATATCTAGTGGTATTCTAGAAAATGCAGGGTGGAAAGTACGCACAAACAGAGAAGAGGGCTTTCTTGAGCTCCTTGAGTGAAAAAATTATCAATGCCCAGATGTCTGCTAAATATATTCGAGTTAAATCACTTAAAATGGTGTCAGCTGCTAATTCATCTCATATTGGTTCTTGTTTATCAGCAGCTGATTTCACTGCAGTGGTGCACTCTTTAGTTCAAAATAATAAAGGTGAATTAATTTTTTCAAAAGGCCACGCTGCTGCGGCACTATATGCTTCGTTAGCAGATTTAAAGGTGATTTCTGAAGATTTACTTGAAACATTTGGCGGTGATGGATCTGAACTAATAGGTCACGTTAACCATATGGTTGAAGGAGTAAGTTTCTCGACTGGCTCACTCGGTCATGGACTTCCTTTGGGTATAGGAATTGCTATTGCTTCAAAACATAAGCGTGTATATGTGGTAATTAGTGATGGTGAGTTAAATGAAGGAACAACTTGGGAATCTTTTGCAATAGCCAGTCAACTTAAATTAAATAATCTAATCTTAATTATTGATGCAAATGGAATTCAGTCTTTTGGTAACACGAATGAGATATTAAATTTAGAGCCTTTGAAAGAAAAGTTCTTAAACTTTGGGTGGAGTTGTCACGATATAGACGGCCATTCAATTCCACTACTTTTTGAGGCGTTAGAGTCTGATTCAAATAATAAGCCAAAGGTAGTAATTGCTAGAACAATTAAAGGTAAGGGTGTGAAGGAAATGGAAGGCAAGCTTGAGTGGCATTATAAATCTCCTAAAAATGAAGATCTTGAAAAATTTATAATTGAAGTGAGTAAGTAATGCGTAAAGTATTTATTGAAACTATTTTAGATTATTCAAATAATAATCAAACTCCTTTTCTACTAACAGGTGATTTAGGCTATTCAGTTCTAGAACCATTTAAAGAAAAGTATCCAGATAGCTTTATTAATGTTGGCATTATGGAACAATCTATGATGTCTATTGCGGCTGGAATTTCATCGCAAAATAGAAAGGTTTTTGCGTACTCAATTACTAACTTTGCTACATTTCGAGCCTTAGAGCAGTTACGCTTAGATATTAGCTATCACAATTTAGATGTGTGTGTGGTTGGGGTTGGCACTGGTTTTCAATATGGATCTGCAGGTTATAGTCATTGGGCAGTTGAAGACTTAGCAATAGTTTCAGCGCTAGAAAAGTTTAGAATTTTTTCACCTGCAGATGCCATCTCTACAAAAAATACAGTTATAGATTTTTTAAATAATGGTGGACCAACATATATTCGTTTGGGTAAGTACACTAAAAATTTATCTGAGGTATCCGACTGTGAAGAAATCGGGTTGCATATAAGACTTTTTGGTAAAGGTAAAAAAATAATTTTATCGCATGGATCTATAGCAATAAAGATTCTTGAATCAGAGTTATTTAATCCTGATCATTATTCTTTACTAGTATTCGACGAAATTCCGGCGGTATTAGATAGCTTATATTTGAAGGTTTTTAACCAAGCCACCAGTATTAAGGTGTTGGAAGATGTTGTGTATACAGGCGGCTTAGGATCCAGAGTAGCTAGATTTCTGGTAGAAAATAACTTAAATAAACCCTTTAAATGGGTCGGAGTAAATGGAAGAAATATTAGATCAGCGGGAGGATCAGAAGAGTATTTAAGATCTCGAGAGCTAGGCTTTAATTACTTAGAAGATTTGTTTAAAGATTAATCAATTACTACTTTATTTCCTTTAAAATCAAAAGATATTTCCTTAATTCCTGAACTTTCAAATTCAGATTTAACAAAATTAAATTTAGTATTTTTTAATACAGCTTCTTTAAATTCATTTAAAGATTTTAAGATGGCATCTTTTTCTCCAACAATAAATAACTCTGAAAGATTGGCGTGTGCAATTCCATCACTTGATGGATGCTCTTTACTAACCCATTCAATGTAAAATGGTTGTTGCGAGTCTTCTAATATATCTAGAACTCCCAATTGTTTCCATTGCAATATTGATCCGTTTGGTTTTTTTCTTTGACCATCTACCGCTTTTCGGCCAAGGCTTTCTTCAACCTTTGAAATATTGTCAGTTGCTAAAACCCATGTCATCCAGCCGCCGCCTTCTTCTGCTTTTTTCTTAACAGCTCTGCCAAATGGAGTTGAATCTGTTGCTGGGTGATCCATTGGGCAAACAACCTCGATGTATTGACCGTTTAGCAATGGTGCGGTGAAGTTTCTAGTTCCAAACTTTGGGTGCATACCTCCATCAACAAATGCGGTTCCAATTTGGGAGCCAATCCGATTTACAACATCAGATATTTGGTCATGGGAGGCAACATAAGAAACATGGTCAAGACGCATGAGAGTATTTTGCCCTATCTCTTGGTGTGCTAATTACCACTTGATCACCATAATTCACACATAAGTGACTCAGTTGTAAGAAGTGGGGCGGCATTACGAGCCAGATTTACTCTTGCTTTCAAAATTGCCTGTATTTTCACTAGTGTTTTACTCTCAGTTGTTGTGCTAGCTATTTTTGTAATCTCACCCTTTATATCTTGATTAATTAAGTTATCAACTGAGCCAGATTGAACCAACAAAACATCTCTATAAAGGGTGGCAAGATCTAGGAGAGCTCTATCTAAATAATCTCTGACCATTCTTGTGCTCCTAGTTTTTTGTTCCTTCTCTAACTCTTTAATTGCCTTAGCACCCCCTGATGCCATCTTTGAGCCAGTAGATCCCCAAGCTTGTTTTAAGTTTGCAAGTTCGGCTTCATCGCGGTTTTCAGCATCAGCTTCTGCTTGCGCTTTGGCTGAGTTAACAAGTAATTCAGCTACTTTATATGCAGTTGCAATACTTTTGATTGTAAATGGAATCTTTAAGGTTGCCAATCTGTTATCTCTTGATTGTTGATTAGTAGCCAAATGCTTGGCAATACCAATATGTCCTTGGGAGGTGCGAGCAGCAAATTCAGCAAGCTCTTTACTTATCTGATCTCTTTCAATAAGTAATTTAGCAACAGCTTTTGCAGATGGTGTGTGAAGTGATAGATGCCGGCAACGTGATCTTATTGTG
>Ga0164293_10001584_pt1 | contig 19026 bp, 18 predicted proteins | sample GEODES118metaG_FD_111487 | JGI IMG/M metagenome (GOLD analysis project Ga0164293, IMG submission 111487) | Eutrophic lake water microbial communities from Lake Mendota, Wisconsin, USA - GEODES118 metaG | ecosystem: Environmental > Aquatic > Freshwater > Lake | place: USA: Lake Mendota...
TGAAAACTCGCCGACACGCATTGTTGTTCGACACTGGACCAAAAGTGGGCTCGAGTGACGCAGGGCAACGTGTTGTCGCGCCTGTCATGCGGGCCTTGGGAGTCAGGAAACTCGATGCAATGGTCATATCCCATTCAGATATGGATCATGCAGGAGGTTTGCCTGGGCTGTTGAAAGAGATGTCGGTCGAACACGTATTTTCGAGCTTTCATTTAGAAAGTTGGCTTTCAAAGATTCAGCAAACCGCATCGACGGTAGACGCTCAACCCCGACCCAACGCGATGTCTTCATGTGTTGCCGGATATACCTGGTACTGGGATGGTGTGAGATTTAGCTTTCTCCATCCCCAAGACGAATCTGCTGATGTATTCAAAAACAAAAACTCCATCATGCAAAAGAAAAAAGTACTTGCCAAGAAAATTCGAACTAATACACAAAGTTGCGTGTTGCACATACAGGGAACTCACCACTCAGCTTTGCTCACTGGCGATATTGGTATCAAGCAAGAAGGGGAGATCTTGCAGCGTGTTAATTCAGCGCTTACGTCGCCTGCGGATTTGACATTGAAAAACAACGCAAGTCGTGCTTTTGCTGACGTCGTACTGGTCGCGCATCACGGCTCACTGACCTCCTCATCACCTTCGTTTGTTAGCTTTTTAGGCGCATCGCACGCGATCGCTCAAGCAGGATATCTCAATCGATTTTCCCATCCGGCTCAGGAAGTTCAAAAGCGTTGGTTAAGTGCTCATGCTCGTTTTTGGCGTACCGATGTGCATGGTGCTGTCACAGCTCAATCAAGCTTGGAAGGCCTGAATGTTCACTCTGAATCCTTTCGACGAAAGCGCTATTGGCATGAAAGGGATTAAGTAATTTCAAAGGAAAATTTAAATTTTTTTGAGTGATTTTCGAGCTTTTAAAACAATCTCGGAGTAAAGTGATGTTCAACTCGCCTAGTTTTTCCTTTTTGGAATAGGTTGGTATAAATAAAAGCTTAATGGAGATATAAAAATGCAAGTTAAAAAGATTGCCACAATTGTAGGCTTGGTGTCGGTGGCTTTGCTCGGTGCCTCACAAGTTTCCGCACAAGTTTTTTCTGACAAACCCATTCAATACATCATTCCATTTCCACCCGGGGGTGAATCAGATGTCGTGGCGCGCTTGCAGGCTGATATCTCCGCAAAACAGCATAAACAACCCATGGTTGTGATCAACCGTGCTGGGGCAGGTGGTGCGTTGGTCTGGAGCCAACTCAACAATTATCCCAATGATGGCACCAACGTTATTGGTGTAAACATCCCGCACATTATGTTGCAGCCTTTACAAGAGGGCACCCAGTACAAGACAAACGATATCAATTCGGTCTATTACTATCACTTCACCCCAGATGCCTTGATGGTCTCGGCGGACAGTCCCTATAAAACGTACCAAGAGTTCATTGCAGCCGCTAAGAAAAATCCCGGCAAAATGACGCTTGCTGGATCTGCGCAGTATTCGGCTAACCATATGGCGACAGAACGGCTTAATAAACTCGCTGGTGTCAAAGTCAATTATGTGCCTTTCAAAGGTACCGGTGATTTGATTTCATCGCTGATTGGGATGCACGTTGATGGTGCGATGGGTTATTTGCCTCTAGCGATTCAACAAAAAAGTCGTGTGCGGACTCTTGCCGTCGCCACCGAGAAGCGACATCCTGCGCTGCCTGACGTTCCAACTTTTAAAGAGTTAGGATTGAGTTGGGTGGATGGTGCATATCGCGGTATTGCAATGCCCAAGAGCACACCTATCGACATTCAAAAGAAAATGTCTGATTACATGGCGAAGCTGAATGCAGACCCTACAACGAAAAAGCGCCTTGAGGATGGCGGGTTTGTGCTTGTTGACATCCCGCTCGACAAAATCCCCGCGTTCATGAAAGAAAAAGAACCTTTGGTCATGGAAGATGCTCGTAACGCGGGTATGCTCAAAAAATAATCTGACCAGTTTGTATAAAAAGACCCGAGAGCATTTCCTCGGGTCTTTTTTTATGATGCTGCACTGCAGCGTTGTTATTGACGAAGGACTACAATAAGAAAAAGATTGTGTACTTTCCGAATTTGACTCGAGGAGAGCCGACCATGCTGTCACCACGGTTACATGCTGTGACCTGCACCAGTCCAGCTGGTTTGCACCGCATGGCGTATCGCGAGTGGGGTGATCCTGACTGCGATGAGGTCATTCTGTGTGTGCATGGACTGACTCGAACCGGTCGAGATTTCGACGCATTGGCCAGCGAACTTTCCACTCGCTATCGCGTGATATGCCCGGATGTGGTGGGTCGCGGTCTATCCGACTGGTTGGTGAACCCTGCTTTTTATGCCTTGCCACAGTATGTTGCGGATATGGTGACCTTGATGGCGCGCGTTCAACCAAAGCGCCTACATTGGATCGGTACATCGATGGGTGGATTGATTGGTTTGATTTACGCGAGTGCGTATACCCAGTTACAGATGAGACATGCTGTGCACACCCCTTCGCAGCAGCACACGTCGCTACCAGATGCGTGCTTTCCACTTGATTCGTTTGTAATAAATGATGTCGGACCACGTATCGAGCCGGCTTCCCTTGAGCGAATTGGTCAATATGTCGGAGAAGACGTCAGTTTTGATTGTTTCGAAGATGCTGTGGCTTATGTTCAAGCCACCTGTGCATCGTTTGGACACCATACAACCGATCAATGGCGCGATCTCACGCGTTATGTTTATATTGAACAATCCGGTCGATGGATTAAGCACTATGATTTGGGCATTGCCTCAGCGTTTAACCAAGTGACTCCCGAAATGGCCGCACATGCGGAATCGCTGTTATGGGCTGCTTTTACTTCATTAAAAATACCAGTCCAAATCATACGTGGACAACAATCAGACTTACTGTCTGAACAAACGTGTCACAAGATGCTACAGACTCAACCTCTTGCGCGACTTTCACTGATTCAAGGTGTGGGTCATGCGCCGACCCTCATGGATCGCGATCAAATCTCGGTCGTGACTGATTTTTTAAAACATCAACGTCTCGCGACGCCGAGTGACTCAAGGTGTTAATGCAATGAGTACTTTTACTGAAAATTTTTGTGCAGATTTGCATTGTCACTCTACGGTTTCGGATGGAGTGTTTGCGCCCGATGTGCTGGCATTGCGCGCAAAAGACGCTGGCGTGGACCTGTGGTCACTGACGGATCACGATGAGCTTTCTGGTCAAGCGCTCGCCATTGAAACCGCGCGCGACATCGGCCTACGCTATCTGACGGGTGTCGAGATCTCCGTCACCTGGGCCAACCAGACGGTACATATCGTTGGTTTGGGCATTGATCCAAAGAACGACACTCTCATTGAGGGGCTGCGCCAAACGCGTGCAGGCCGCGCGGACCGTGCGAAACGTATCGGCGAGCGTTTGGCGGCACTTGGCATGCCGGGCGCCTTTGAAGGTGCTCTGACGTTTGCGGGCAATCCAGAACTCATCAGCCGAACGCATTTTGCGCGGTTTTTAGTTCAAGCCGGTTATTTTTCGCAGGTGCAGGCTGTGTTTGATCGGCTACTTAAAGATGACGGTCCTGCGCATGAGCCTATGCAATGGGCTTCTCTGGAGTCGGCTTTGGGTTGGATCGATGCTGCGGGTGGAGTTTCGGTGATCGCGCACCCCGGTCGCTACAAATATACAGAGACACAATTTGGAGCTTTTTTTGATTCTTTCAAAGACTTTGGGGGTCGCGCCATCGAAGTGATCACTGGCAGTCATAGCGTGCCTCAGTTTCAAGAATATGCGCAAGTCGCACGCCATTATGGTTTTCAGGCGTCGTGTGGTTCAGATTTTCATAGCCCTCATGAGAGCCGTATTCAGCTTGGCAGTTTGCCACCACTACCGTCTGATTTAAAGCCTGTTTGGAAAGACTTGGTGTAAATAAAGATGAATAAGGCCTTTGTCAAAGAGCAAGATGATGTCGAGGACGATGACCTTCCTGAAGCCCAAGCGCTTCCGGTGGGAACAAAAAATTATCTGACGCCTGGCGGATACGCAGCGCTACGTGATGAGCTTGCGCACTTAATGAATGAAGAGCGACCTGCGATGGTACAGATCGTTTCTTGGGCGGCTTCCAACGGTGATCGTTCTGAAAACGGCGATTACCTTTACGGTAAAAAGCGTCTGAGAGAAATTGATCGCCGCATGCGTTTTTTGACCAAGCGTTTAGAGCTTGCCGAAATTGTTGACCCTGCACTGCAAACTAATCGTGAACAGGTATTTTTTGGTGCGACAGTGCTGTATGCCAATCAAGAGGGGCAAGAGCAACGTGTCACCATCGTGGGCGTCGATGAGGCGGAGCCTTTGCAAGGGCGAATTAGTTGGATCTCACCCGTGGCACGTGCGCTGACTAAGGCCAAGCTTGGCGATACAGTCACGCTCAGAACACCTGGCGGCATCGAGGAACTCGATATTTTAGAAATATCCTATCCGGCTTGAATAATATCTCTGTAGCCGTCGCGACTGTCCGGCCATTGAAAGACAAAGCCCGTTTCACGGAGCTTTGCATTACTTAAGCGCTTACTTCCCACGAAGACCGGTGACTCTGAGACCGTAGGAATCGGCCCTCCGACTAGCTGCGCCAGTGCTTCATAAAGAGTGCGCATGGGAAGCGGCGTACTGTCGGTGATTAAATACGTGGATTGAGGATGTTCGAATCCCATCAAATGGACAATAGCGGCAGCCGCATCGTCAACATGAATCCGATTGGACCAATGAGCGCCAGAAGAGGGCGCACCAACCTGTCCAAGCTTGAGCTTTTCAAGCAATGCCATTCGACCTGGACCGTAAATACCTGAAAGTCTCAGGTTGAGGGTGGTCAATGCATGTTCGCGGCCAAACGAAGAAAGCCATTGTTCAGCCTCGAAGAGCACTCGACCATTAAAGTTCTTTGGGTTAACCGGAGTGTCTTCGTTGACCCACTCATCTGCGTGCTCGCCATAGACCGCTGTTGAAGAGATGAACAGTACGCGCTTTAACGTAGAACTGTACGCATTATGCACAACATTGCGTAAACCATCGAAATACAAAGCTCGATAATCGGACTCTGTACGCGCATTTGGAGCAGCGCTAAAGAGTATGTGGGTGATGCCCATGGGTAAGTGCTTCATAGATTCAGGGTTAGACAAGTCTGCTTCAAACCATGAAAACCCGAGTATCTTTTCTTGAGCTCCGGGGGGGGTCCGTTTTAAACCCCATGCGCGATTGATCGGATTGTGTAAAACGCGACGTGCGACACGCATGCCTAAATCCCCACAGCCAGCAATCAATAAGCGGATTGGCGAGGTCATCATGCTGTCGTCTCTTGAGGCGTCTTTTGTTTAATGCCTTCTATGGCAGGGGTAAAAAAGCGTTCTTTAAGTTCGTCTAAACCAAGACGCTCTAAAAGTGCTTCGAGTCTGGCGATGGTATGCGGCTTTGGGGGCCCCAAGCGCCGAGCAATCAACAATTCATTTTTCATGGAGTGTTCCCAACCCACCAACTCTGTCACGGTGACTTGATAGCCATGCGCTTCAAGTTGTAGGCAACGCAGCGTATTGGTGACCTGACTGCCGAACTCACGAGTATGAAGTGGATGTCGCCAGATCTCGGCCAAGGGATCTTTGAGCTGCTCTGCTTTGTGTTTGCGCAGCACACTGGCTACCTCTGCTTGACAACAGGGCACCAGAACCATGAACTCGGCATTTTTGGCTAATCCAAAACGAATCGCATCGTCTGTAGCGGTATTGCAGGCGTGTAAAGCGGTGACAAGACCGACCTCAGCGGGTAGTGAGGTGGAGTGAATAGATTGCGACACTGATTCGTTGAGAAACCGCATCTGCGTGAAACCGAGATCTTGTGCAAGTGTTTGAGTTTGGGCGACCAGTTCTGGTCGCGTTTCGATGCCAACCATACTCGCGCGGGGTGCATGATGTCGTAAATAGAGGTCTACGAGTATAAATCCTAGGTAGGATTTACCCGCACCGTGGTCAACAACACAGAAGTCCTCGTGTTTAAGTAGTAATTGTTTGAGCAAGGGCTCGATAAACTGAAACAAATGGTAGACCTGTTTCAGTTTGCGCCTGCTGTCTTGGTTGAGCTTGCCCTCTCGCGTCAGGATGTGCAGCGCTTTGAGTAAAGCAATGGATTGTTCTGGACGTATTTCGGGGATCGACATGGGCAGTGTGTATGACATAAAGTGCACATTCAGGCATACTTATGTCGAATAAAGGTTTAACTTAGGAACTCTTTATCTCAATGGCTGATTATTCAAAACATAGGATAGAGGAGCTCGAAGGAATTTGTTTGCTGTTCAATCAGGAGCAACAAGCAAAAACCGCAGCTTCTGATATCTCTAGCTGGGGGCAAGTTGTTGATGCACAAGCTTACCTCAATATCACCGTCGATTCATACCAAGATCAATATCTCGTCCAAGTCACTGCAACACCGGCCTTATTGGCTTTGACGCCCGACTACGATACGCTTAATTTGAACAAGCGACTGGGTTTAGATACGGTTAAGGATCCTGCGCAGCTTGATCTTGAAATTCTTCTATGTCTAGCGCGCGCACCTATTGCTTATTGTTTTCCTTCTTTTGAGGAACTCCAGGCTGCTATCCGCGTTCGCCACTTTGCGGTCGATGCGGCACGTCGTACTGAACTCGCCTTTAATCCGGATGGTTACGAGCGCCCTCAAGAATGCTGGACCTATGACGAAAATAGTGGTTTTTTGTTGCGTCCTGGCGTCGATATGGTGGAGGCATTGATCAAAACCACCCAACCTGAGGTGTCAGGAAAGCAACTTTATACTTTTTCCTGTGGTCGCGCAGCCGAATATATTGTGTTGTTGGCCATTGCTCAAGAACTTAAAGGGCATAACCAAACCTTGTACAAAGCTTTAGAAAAACAGTGGCAAACACGCGCCTTGCTTGCGGATGACTTTAATGATGCATTTATTTTTGAAATAGGTACTTTGGAGCATCCTTTGCCCATGCGGTTTTATGTTCCAGGTAGCCGACTGTGGTTTCGCAATCCTGACAGCCGTTCTGCAGATGTTGAGGGCTTTGAGGGATCATGGGTGGTCTATCACGGCAATGGAGAGTTTTGTAACCTGTGGGAACGCGCCAAACCCTTTAGCCTGTCTGATAAGTGTCTGGAGATTTACCACTGGCGTGATGGCGTGTACTTCGATACTACCGGCGAGATCAAGATGAATGAGGACATCGTTCGAGACAAAGTGTTGGAGAGCAAACAGTCTCCTGAGCTGTGTAAGACGATTATTGAGAGAATGATGCGATATCGAGATGTCAGAGGCGTTTATGCTGAGGGCGGTTGCATTGATGCGTCGAGAGACGTCGTGCGCTGGGTCTGCCCAGGCACCACTGATTTGGTCTTAGGGACTTGATTTTTGAAGTTTTCAGTATTGACGTGAGATGAAGGTCGCTACAATAGCGCTGTTCAGAACCGCCGGATAGAGACGATGTCTGATGTAATTGCGCTGATTTTTGATTTTGACGATACGCTTGCTCCAGACAGCACATCAGGCTTTCTAGAGAGCTTAGGTGTGGACACCCAACAATTTTGGTCCGGTAGAGTCGATCCTTTATTGGCGCGCGACTGGGATCCCGTCCCGGCCTATCTGCACGAGATGATTGCGCTTTCCAATGAAGGCAAATACGGCGCCATCACTCAAGAGCGCCTTCAAAAGTGGGGGCAGTCTCTGCCGTTACATGCTGGTGTCGAGACACTTTTTCGCCGCTTGCGCGAACAAGTCAAAGTCGTCCATCCCCAGGTACAACTTGAGTTTTATTTGATCTCAAGTGGTATCGGAGATGTGGTGCGTCACACGCGTATTGCCCACGAGTTCACAGCTATCTGGGCCTCAGAGTTTATTTATGACGAGCAAGGCGGGATTACTTTTCCACGCCGCATTGTCAGTTTTACAGACAAAACTCGTTATTTATTTCATATCCAAAAAGGGATTGTCGGACCGAGCTATATTGGTAAACCGTTCGAGGTCAACCGCAAAATTCCCGAAGATCGTTTGCGTGTGCCTTTTGATCAAATGGTCTTTGTGGGTGATGGCTATACGGATATTCCGTGTTTTTCCTTGATCCGTAGCTCTGGCGGATTTGCATTTGGTGTTTGGGATCCTAAACACCGTGACAAACGTAGCCGTGCGTGGGGCTTTATCGAGGATGGACGCGTTTCAAATCTCAATCAAGCCCGCTATGACGATGATGCCGAACTCTATCAGTGGCTCGAAGAAGCACTAACGAGCCTCGCAGGTCGAATTGCCCTGAAATCTCGTGTTTATCGTGGATGAGTCATTCATGCGTCTGGCGCTTGAGCAAGCTTGTCTTGCGCAAGAGGTAGGCGAGGTTCCCGTTGGTGCAGTTATCATTGATGCTGATGGCGTGCTGCTAGCCTCTGGTTTTAACCGTACGATTCAAGACCATGATCCTACGGGGCATGCTGAAGTTGTTGCTTTAAGAAACGCAGCAAAAAAAAGTGCTAATTACAGATTACCTGGCGCAACGCTCTACGTCACGCTCGAGCCTTGTGTGATGTGCATGGGTGCCATGATGCATGCTCGTTTGGCGCGTGTGGTGTACGGTGCTCCAGACCCCAAAACAGGTGCTTGTGGAAGTGTGATTAATTTGCCGTCAGAGCCGCGTTTAAACCATCACACGCGCGTGGAGGGTGGCGTACTCGCGCATGAATGCGGCGAGACATTACGTGATTTTTTTAAACGCCGTCGCTCCAAGGAGAGCCAGATTGAGCCGTAGTCAAGCCGCACTTAACAGCCCTTTATCGCGTGTGTCCTCCGCTGCGCACAAGGGTATTTATATTATGAGTCCTTCGAGCGCTGTTGCAGACGCCAAAATTTTGGCTCGAGGTGTCAAGCGTTTAGAGAAAATGGGTTTCAAGGTGGCTCTAGATCCCACTGTGCTGGCTTGTGATCAACGTTTTGCTGGATCGGATGTTCAACGCATCGCTGCATTTGAGCGAGCGGTAAAACAAAAACTTCCTATCGTGATGGCCTCACGTGGTGGTTATGGTGTCACCAGACTCTTGCCCCATCTCAATTGGTCTGCTCTCGCGCAATCAGGCAAAAGATTTGTTGGGCAAAGTGACTTTACCGCTTTCAATTTGGCTCTTCTCGCCAAAACAGGCTTAATGAGTTATGCAGGTCCGACGGCTTGTTATGACTTTGGCGCATCCAAGCCAGAAATACTCACCACCGAGATTTTTGGTGAAGTCATGCGCGGCGAGCTTGAAATTCTGAGCTTTGAGTCTGAGCAGGCTGATGCGGTTGATTGCAGAGGTGTCTTGTGGGGTGGAAATCTGGCGATGATCACGTCTTTGCTCGGCACCCCTTTTATGCCAAAAATTAAAGGTGGCATTCTCTTTGTCGAGGATGTGGGCGAGCATCCATATCGCATAGAACGCATGCTGAATCAGCTTGCGCAAGCAGGTATTTTAGGTAAACAAAAAGCATTGCTGCTCGGTGGATTTACCGAATATCGATTGGCAGAGCACGACCGTGGATACGATTTAAACGCGGCCGTTGCTTTTATTAGGCAATCGGTCAAGATCCCAGTGATTCCTGGTTTGCCGTTCGGACATACCCCGATGAAGGCGACCTTGCCAATTGGTGCCAAAGTGGGCATTGCGACTGAGGATGGCATGGCCCACTTGGTCCTCGAAGAACATCCCGAGGATTTTTAATCTGTATTGTTTAGTTTGAGGGCACGCTCGGCTGACAGATAGACTTGTGTTTCCTTGATGACGACCCCTGAAAGTAAAACGATGCCAATCAGGTTAGGGAATGCCATAAGGCCATTGACGACGTCTGAGACGGCCCAAACAAGATCAAGCGATACTACCGTGCCAATCATGACAAAGGCTGTGTAGAGGCAACGGTAAGGCCAGACAATGCGTTTACCCAATGCGTACTGTGCGCATTTTTCCCCGTAATAACTCCATCCAAGAATCGTTGAAAAGGCAAAAAAGATCAAACCAATCGTCACGATCCAGCCTCCAGGGCCAGGCAACATCATGTCAAAAGTTTGGGCGGTGAGAGCGGCTCCCGTCACGCCTGACTTGAATTGACCCCCCATGACAAGAACGATCCCGGTAATCGAGCACACGATAATGGTATCGATAAAGGTTCCAGTCATCGAAACAAGTGCCTGTTTAACGGGTTGGTCTGTTTTGGCTGCCGCAGCGGCAATGGGGGCAGTCCCGAGTCCAGCCTCGTTTGAAAACACGCCACGCGCGACTCCATAGCGGATCATGGTGCCGATCGCGCCACCCGCGACGGCTGATCCTGTGAAGGCGTCCGTCAGGATCAAACCTAGTGCTGGCAAAAGTCCCTCGATGTTAGCGACAATCACGGCAAGACCTCCCAAAAGATAGACCGCCGCCATAAAGGGCACGATCACGGCCGTCACGCGGCCGATACTTTTGATTCCCCCAAGAATTACAAGCGCTGTGATGGCAGTCAACACCGTTCCTGTTAACCATCCGGAGACACCAAAGCTTGATTGCATAGATTGCGCCAATGAGTTGGATTGCACCGAGGCGCCTGTACCAAGTGCGGCGATCATGCCAAACACGGCAAACGCCATACCGAGCCATTTCATCTTGAGTCCTATGGAGATGTAGTACATCGGCCCTCCAGACATTGACCCGTCAGCTTCTTTTATTCGGTATTTCACGGCCAAAAGTCCTTCGGCATATTTGGTGGCCATACCAAAGAAGGCGCTGACCCACATCCAAAACAAGGCGCCCGGACCCCCAAGTACCACGGCCGTTGCAACACCTGCGATATTGCCGGTCCCGATCGTCGCGGCCAGCGCCGTCATCAATGATTGAAACTGTGAAATATCCCCGGGTAAGTTAGGATTTTTGCCTTTGGAAAATGCCATATGAAGCGCAATAGGCAAAAGTCGAATCTGCAAGGCACCCAGACGTATGGTGAGATAAAGCCCTGTTCCAACGAGCAATACCAACAATACCGGTCCCCAGACGTATCCACCCAGGGTATGAAATAAAATAGTGAGTTGATCCAAATTTTTCTCCTCGTTTTGTGTCAATGAGTTCAGCATCGGTTGCTGATCCTGCGCATGATAGGGACGGAGAATTTAAAAAGGGCAGTTTTGCCCGTCTTGTTACACTGAAAACATATCTATCAAGATGTAACTCCATTATTTACTAAAGTAGCCCACCGTGATAACAGCATCAAACCTCGCTATTCAATTTGGACCCAAACCTCTCTTTGAAAACGTCAATGTCAAATTCGGGGAGGGCAATCGTTATGGTTTGATTGGCGCCAACGGTTCAGGCAAGTCAACACTGATCAAAATAATCGGTGGCGATCTTGAGTCAACCGCAGGCAACGTTCATCTCGAACCAGGTCTGCGATTGGGAAAGCTTAGACAAGATCAATTTGCGTTCGAAGACTCTAGAGTGCTGGATGTCGTCTTGATGGGCCACACTGAGATGTGGGAGGCGATGTCACAACGTGATGCTATCTATGCCAATCCCGAATCGACTGACGAAGATTATATGAAAGCGGCGGACCTCGAAGCCAAGTTTGCCGAGTACGATGGTTACACGGCCGAAGCGCGAGCCGGTGAATTACTCTTGGGGCTTGAGTTTCCTGTTGAACAGCATCAACTCCCCATGCGTGAAATCGCACCAGGTTGGAAGCTGAGAGTTTTGTTGGCGCAGGCGCTTTTTTCCAATCCAGATGTCTTGCTTTTGGATGAACCTACTAACAACTTGGATATCAATACGATTCGCTGGTTGGAAAATGTTTTAAATGGTTATCAAAGCACGATGATCATCATCAGTCACGATCGTCACTTTCTCAACCAAGTATGTACGCATATGGCCGACTTGGATTTCGGTGAGTTGCGCGTTTATCCGGGTAATTATGACGACTATATGTTGGCATCGACCCAAGCTCGCGAACGTGTTTCTAACGCTAATGCCAAAGCAAAAGAGCGTGTCAGCGAATTGCAGGACTTTGTCCGTCGCTTCTCCGCCAACAAATCAAAGGCGAGACAAGCCACGTCCCGACTCAAGCAAATTGATCGTCTTAAGTCTTCTCAAATCGAAGTCAAACCCTCTTCACGGCAAAATCCCTTTATTCGGTTCGAGCAATTAAAAATGTTGCATCGTCAGGCAGTGACACTGGAACTGACAGAAAAGAGTTTTGATGCACCCGTCATTCGCCCCTTTTCTGCGATGGTCGAGGCTGGCGAAAAGATTGCCATTATTGGGGCGAACGGCGCTGGTAAAACCACGCTGCTGCGGATGCTGGCACTCGATTTAGCCCCGGATCGCGGCACAGTGAAATGGTCAGAAAATGCCGATTTAGGGTACATGGCTCAAGACGTCTCAGAGCTATTCATGGACAAAGACAGCAACTTATTTGAATGGATGACACACTATCGTCAACCTTCAGATGATGATCAATCCATTCGCTCCGTTTTAGGACGTTTACTTTTTTCGGCGGATGATCTTCCTAAAGCACCTCATGTTTTATCAGGGGGTGAGAAAAACCGCATGACATTTGGTCGCTTGATGCTTAAAAAGCACAATGTCATGTTGCTTGACGAACCCACTAACCACCTTGATATGGAATCTATCGAATCTCTTCAGTTAGCGCTTGATAAATATCCGGGCACCTTGTTTTTTGTTTCTCACGACCGCGAATTTGTCTCCGCTCTCGCGACACGCATATGGGAGATTCAGCCCAATGGCCAGGTCACCGATTATCGAGGTCCCTATGAGGAATTTTTGGCCTCAAAAGGCATCGAGGACTGAGGGACGTATGATCGTTCTCGGCTTTGAAAGTTCGTGCGATGAAACGGGTGTCGCCCTTGTTTGCACCGAGAAAGGCTTGCTATCTCACGCGCTACATACGCAGGTCGCGATGCATGCCGCCTATGGTGGTGTTGTGCCCGAACTGGCCTCGAGAGACCATGTACGCAGAATCATTCCGCTGACGCGCAAGGTGCTTCAGGAGGCTAGCTTGTCTCTCCAGGACGTTTCAGCCGTAGCCTACACAGCAGGTCCTGGTTTGGCAGGTGCTTTGCTCGTCGGGGCGAGTGTCGCGCAGTCTCTTGCTTGGTCGCTCAGTCTCCCAGCGATTCCGATTCATCATCTCGAAGGGCACTTGCTTTCACCTCGTTTGGCGGATCCATGCCCAGCATTTCCTTTTGTGGCTTTGCTTGTGTCGGGTGGTCATACTCAGTTGATGCGAGTCGATGATGTCGGACAGTACACCTTGTTGGGTGAGACCCTGGATGATGCCGCAGGTGAAGCCTTCGACAAGACGGCCAAACTGCTTGGTTTAGGCTATCCGGGTGGCCCCGCTTTGGCACGCCTGGCTGAACAAGGGAACCCAGAAGCGATTAGCTTACCTCGACCGATGCTTCATAGCGGCAATTTAGACTTTAGCTTTAGTGGCCTCAAGACAGCCGTACTCACTCGCTTAAAAGACGCACAAGCTCTCGCGGTTGTGAGTGACACATTGGCTGCGGATCTCGCGGCCGCCACGCAACAGGCGATCGTCGAGGTCTTAGTGGCCAAATCAATCAAAGCGCTTGATCAAACAGGATTAAAACGCCTTGTTGTCGCGGGCGGCGTAGGCGCGAATCAACTGCTTAGATCAAAACTGTCGTATGCCTTGATTAAACGTAAAGCGGAGGCTTTTTTTCCACCCCTTGAGTTGTGTACGGACAATGGCGCCATGATCGCCTTTGCAGCCGCGCAGCGTATCACCCGAGGGATGGTTGATTTGACGAACGCCCAACATGGCTTTGATGTCCGACCACGTTGGGATCTTGCATCAATCTAAGAAACTTTCTGTCGAAAGGTCTTAGCTATTTTTACGATTTCCAATGCGCGGCTCGGTCCCAGCGATCAGGCGTTGAATATTCGCTTTGTGTCGATAGAGTAGAAAGAGTGCGATCACAATCAATGCTGCGCCAATTGGAAGATGGGATGACCAAACCAGCATGCCGCCAAAAAAATAGTAAAAGGGCGCAAATACCGCACACGTGAGTGCCGCTAAAGAAGAAAACCTAAAGAACACGGCCATGATGATCCAAGTTGCCATCGTCGCTAGGGCTAGGATGGGTTCAATGGCAATCATGATGCCAAAGGCTGTCGCGACACCTTTGCCACCCTTGAATTTTAAAAAAATGGGATAAAGGTGCCCCAGAAAAACGGCGATTGCGACGCCTGCTATCAAAAGAGGGCTTGTCTTAAAGTGAATGGCGAGCCACACGGCGAGCCATCCTTTGGCCGCATCACCGATCAAAGTGAGTGCAGCAGCAGCTTTATTGCCAGAACGAAGAACATTCGTGGCCCCTGGATTGCCCGAGCCATACGTTCTAGGGTCTTGAAGACCAAATAAGCGGCTAAAAACCACTGCAAATGGAACTGAACCTAAAATATAAGCGCCGACAAGCATGCCGAGAGACGTTAATACGTTATCCGAATAGTCCATCATGCAGTTCCGGTGTGAAGCGGGGAATCAAGATCTCATTCTAGCGCGAAGGTTATTTTCAGAGGTTTCTTGGTTTTGTGCGAGGCATGCAGCGAGTACAATGTTAGGGAATCTATATAAAAGATAATTTAGCGCCGATTTATGCATATTCTTGTTTCAAACGACGATGGCTATAACGCCCCTGGACTTGAGGCTTTAGTCTCAGCCCTGCGTGATTTGGCTGATATTACTGTTGTCGCTCCCGAGGTCAATCATAGCGGGGCTTCAAACTCCCTGACTTTGAGTCGGCCGTTGGCTGTCCGGCAGGCACCCAACGGTTTTACCTATGTGAACGGCACGCCCTCGGACTGTGTGCACGTCGCGCTCACTGGGTTACTTGACCGTCGTCCCGACTTAGTTGTTTCTGGCATCAATAATGGCGCCAATATGGGTGATGACACTTTGTATTCGGGTACGGTTGCAGCGGCCGCTGAAGGGTATTTATTTGGTATCCCGTCCATCGCTTTTTCTTTAGTGGCTAAAGGATGGTCCAATCTTGACGCTGCGGCGACCCATGCGCGCAATATCGTCGCCCAACAGCTTAAAAATCCCCTGGGTGGTTCTGCACTGCTTAATGTCAATTTTCCAGACTTAGCACTGCATCTAACTAAAGGGGTCCTCGCCACCCGTCTAGGTAAGCGTCATCCTTCGCAGCCGGTTGTTCGTTCAAGCACGCCATATGGCGAAACTGTTTATTGGATCGGTCCCTCTGGTGCGGCAAACGACGCGACGCAGGGTACTGATTTCGATGCGATTAATCGAGGTTTCGTTTCGATTACGCCATTGCGACTGGACCTGACGCAACATGCACAATTGACAGATGTCGCTACTTGGGTCGAACCACTATGCAATGGCTAAAGCATCCACGCCTGTCAGCCTCGGCCAAGGACATCAAATCTCTTGGTGCGAGAGGCCTTAAGGGCATTTCAGCAGCCAATAGCAACACAAAAATTTCGATTTCTCGTTTGTCGAGCCCAAACGCAGCCCCCAATGCGCCACTCAGAACATTTGAAAATCTGGGTCTAAACTCTGAGCGCTTGCGTATTGCGATGGTTGAGCGTTTGCATGCACAAGGCATTTCGGATGAGCGGGTGTTGAGCGCAATGCAACGCGTTCCAAGACATGCTTTTGTGGACGAGGCCTTGGCTAGCCGTGCCTACGATGATGCTGCGCTTCCAATTGGACACGGACAAACTATTTCTCAGCCTTGGGTCGTGGCAAGAATGATCGCTGCAGTGTGCGAACTAGGGCTACCAGCACGCGTTCTCGAGGTCGGAACAGGTTGTGGCTATCAAGCCGCGGTGATGTCCTATGTTTTTCCTCAGGTCTATTCCATCGAGCGTATCCGCGCGTTGTACGATATGGCAAAGGAGCATCTCCGTGTCCTGCAACTGACAAAAGTCAGACTCAGCTATGGTGATGGCATGGTTGGATTAGCGAGTTCAGCACCTTTTGATGCGATTATTGTTGCGGCGGCGGGTTTAAAAATTCCGCAAGCCCTAGTGACGCAGCTCAGTATTGGCGGTGTATTGATCGCACCTGAAGGTGCGAGTGCTCAAAAATTGATACGAATTCAACGAAATAGCGAAACGAGCTGGTCTAGACAAGAACTGGAAGAGGTTCGATTTGTGCCGCTCAAGTCCGGATTACAACCTTGAACACTCAGGAGAAAAGTATGCGTGGTGATGCCCAAACATGCATCAAGCTAAACAACGAGGTCAGCGTGAAATCGAATACTCAGCTTAAAACATTTTCTACTACAGCCTTGGTTGTGTTCGCACTCGTTTTAGGAGGCTGCACATCCAATACAAGTGCTCCCGTGTCTAATTTGTCTTCAGGCACTCCCAGCGTATCGACCTATGTTGTTAAACCTGGCGATACGCTGAATAAAATTTCGCGTGCTACAGGTGTGCCCGAAGGCACGATTGCCCGAATGAATAAAATCACAAACCCTAATCTGTTGATTGTGGGTCAAACCTTACGCTTATCAGAAGGCAAAAGTGCTGCGCCCGTTGTGCGTCCAGGCACAGGCGCTTCGTCACAAGCGTCCCAGTCATCCCAATCTTCTCAATCCGCTCAATCAAGTTCGGCTTCCAATAACACTGAAGCGGGAAGTACTCAGGCCTCTGACGCAGGGTTGATCAGCTGGGGCTGGCCTGCCAAAGGCAAAATCATTCAAGGATTTACGCCTGCAACCAAGGGTATTGATATTGCTGGCAATTCAGGTGATCCGATCGAATCTGCTGCAAATGGCAAAGTGATTTTTGCCGGTGATGGGCCCAGGGGGCTTGGTAATTTAGTCATTATTGAACACACTGATGGCTTTATCACTGCTTATGCGCACAACAAAACTCTGTTAGTCAAAGAGGGTCAGGTCGTCAAGCGTGGTACAAAAATCGCTGAAATGGGACAGTCTGATACAACGTCAGTCCGTTTGCATTTCGAAGTGCGCCGTCGCGGCACCCCGGTTGATCCACTCCAGTATTTACCCGCGCGATAGTCTAATGCGATGACACCTACACTTGTCTTTGATTTGGAAACAATTCCTGATGTCGAAGGCTTACGGCGACTTCATGGTTGGGAAAGCGACGTGCCTGATACCGAAGTCGCTCAACGTGCTTTTGCTGCGAGGAAGGAACTAACGGGAAGTGATTTTTTGCCTTTGCACTTGCAGCGTGTTGCTGTTGTAGGTTGCGTTTTTCGCGATGATCAAGGTTTTCGCGTTCGTTGCCTTGGGCAAGCGGATGATCCCGAACATGTTCTGCTGTCTAGTTTTTTTAAAACAATTGAGCGTTACACGCCCAAGCTCGTAAGCTGGAATGGTAATGGTTTTGATTTGCCGGTGCTTCATTATCGGAGTTTGATTCATGGCGTGGTTGCACCCAGGTATTGGGACACTGGCGAAGATGATCGTGAGTTTCGCTACAACAACTACCTCAGTCGCTACCATACGCGACATGTTGATTTGATGGATGTGTTGGCCAAACACAATGGTCGAGGCAATGCCCCGCTCGATGATCTTGCCAAGCTCTGTGGTTTTCCGGGCAAATTGGGCATGGATGGAAGTCAAGTTTGGCACGCATGGACGCAGGGACAAGCTCAAGAGGTGCGGGCGTACTGTGAGACCGATGTTGTCAATACGTGGCTTGTATTTTGCCGCTTTCGACTTCTTCGTGGCGAGCTTGATGCGGCCTCTTACGAAGCGGAGATTGCCTTGGTTCGCGAAACGCTTGAGCAGAGTACAGAGCCACATTGGAAGCAATATCTTGAGGCCTGGGGTCGTTAATGTTGTCTGATGATGTTTTGCAGGTCGAGTCCCTCGACCTTGAGGCCCGTGGCATCTCTCGTCGTGATGGAAAAGTCGTTTTTATCGAAGGTGCGCTGCCCAGCGAACGCGTGACGATCAATACGTTTCGACGAAAGCCTTCTTATGAGGTCGGTCATGTTGTAAAGATACGACGAGAATCCTCAACTCGCGTCAAGCCGCGTTGTGAATATTTTGGTGTCTGTGGTGGTTGTGTCATGCAACATCTGGAGCCGAGTGCCCAGGTCGCTGTCAAACAACGCGCTCTCGAGGATGCCCTCCAACATATTGGAAAAACGCGCCCTGAGCGTGTATTGCCACCCTTGCATGGCCCCTACTGGGGTTATCGCTACCGCGCTCGCTTTGCCGTTCGCTGGGTCGCTAAAAAGGGCACTGTTTTAGTGGGTTTTCATGAGCGCAAAAGTAGTTTCGTTGCCGACATTAAAACTTGTCACGTCTTACCTCCTCACGTCGCTGCTTTATTGATGCCGTTGCGTGATCTCGTGATGAATTTGTCTGCGCCTGATCGCTTTCCTCAGATCGAAGCTTCGGTTGGGGAGGGCGTCACTGCGCTGGTACTCAGACATCTTGTCCCACTAACAGCGAAAGATCTTCGTTTTCTGCGCGACTTTGCTGTGCGTCATTCCATTCAGTGGTGGCTACAACCGGATGGGCCAGAAACAGTCACTCCTTTAGATACTGAGCAGGTGCAGTTCTTGCATTACACCTTGCCTGAGTTCGGTTTGGTAATGCCTTTCAAACCCACTGACTTTACGCAAGTCAACCATCAAATCAATAGAGTGCTTGTTTCTCGCGCTTTGACATTGCTAGAGCCTCAAGCACAAGATCGGATTGCGGACATGTTTTGTGGTCTTGGGAATTTCACACTTCCTTTGGCAACACGGTGTCGAGAGGTGGTTGGCGTCGAGGGCAGCGAAACCTTGACCTCGCGCGCTCGGGAGGCGGCAAAACGCGCTGGCATTGGGCACGCTAAATTTGAAACCCTGAATTTATTCGATGTCACAGCAGAGTGGTTAGCCGAGCTTGGTTACTTTGACAGGATGTTAATTGACCCGCCCCGTGAGGGCGCCTTAGCGCTTTGCCAAGCACTCACAAATCTACCA
>Ga0164293_10001585_pt1 | contig 19026 bp, 17 predicted proteins | sample GEODES118metaG_FD_111487 | JGI IMG/M metagenome (GOLD analysis project Ga0164293, IMG submission 111487) | Eutrophic lake water microbial communities from Lake Mendota, Wisconsin, USA - GEODES118 metaG | ecosystem: Environmental > Aquatic > Freshwater > Lake | place: USA: Lake Mendota...
GACAGGGCGAAGGCGGCGATGGCCTCGCCACACGCCACGCGCGGCAAATAGCGCGCGCGCTGCTCAGGCGACCCGTCGAGACTGATGGCACCCGACCCCAACCCCTGCATCGCGAACGCGAAGTCGGCGAGGCCGTTGTGCCGGGCCAGCGTTTCGCGCAGCAGGCAGATCGTGCGCGTATCGATGGTCTCGGCCGCACCGCCGTGCACCGTACCCGCGACGGCGTGCGACAACCAGCCATGAGCACCAAGGATGCGCACCAGCGCGCGGCAGTCGGCGTCGGCATCGCCCGTATGCACATGCGCCACATGCTCGGCCGCCCAGTCATCGAGGCGGGCCGCGAGATCAGCGTGTGCCGGTGCGAAGAACGGCCACGCGAGATGGTCTCTGTGTTGCATGCTCATCGTCCCGTGAACACCGGCTTTTCCTTCGCGACGAAGGCGTGATAGGCGGCACGGAAGTCCTGCGTGAGCATGCACAGCGCCTGTGCCTGCGCCTCGGCTTCGATGGCCTGTTCGATCGTCATGCCCCATTCCTGATGCAGCATGGTCTTGGTGAGTCCATTGGCGAACGTGGGTCCCCGCGTCAGCGCCGCTGCAGTCGTCACCGCCTCGCCGAGCAGCGCCTCGGGATTCACCAGCCGGTTGAAGAAGCCCCACCGCTCACCTTCCTCGCCCGACATGCTGCGACCGGTGAAGAGCAGCTCACTGGCGCGCCCCTGCCCGATGATGCGCGGCAGCATGGCACACGCGCCCATGTCGCAACCAGCTAATCCCACGCGATTGAAGAGGAAAGCCGTCTTGGCGCGCGCCGTGCCAAGGCGGAGATCCGAGGCCATGGCCATGATGGCGCCCGCGCCGGCGCACACGCCGTCGACCGCCGCGACGATGGGCTGCGGACAGGCGCGCATGGCCAGCACGAGGTCACCCGTCATGCGCGTGAATCGCAGCAGATCGGGGGCCGTCATCGCCACGAGGGGGGCGATGATTTCGTGCACATCACCGCCCGAGCAGAAATTGTCGCCGGCGCCGGTGAGCACGACCGCATGCACATCATCGGCGTAGCGCAGCGCGCGGAAGGTATCGCGCAGTTCCGCGTAGCTCTCGAAGGTGAGCGGATTCTTTCGGTCGGGCCGATTGAGGGTGACGGTAGCCACACCGTCGTTAAGCTCCCACTGAAAATGCGTGGGCGCGTGCGAAGCCATGGTCAGCCGGGTTCCCGACTCGAACCCCGAGGGCAGTGCGGTCATGAAGCGCGCTCCTTGCGCGAGAAGGTCGACGTAGCGCGCGGCGACAGATGCGCGCGCAAGCGGCCAAGTTGTTCGTACAGCACGTCGCGATGGGCACCACCGAACCCCTCGAAGAGCTCCACGAGCCACTGCTCGTGTTCGGCGGCCATGCGCAGGAACTGCGCGCGTCCCCGCGGCGTGAGCGAGACGAGGGTGGAGCGACGATCGGCGGGATCGGTACTGCGATCCACCCAGCCGTCCCCCACCAGCTGCTCGGTGAGCAGTGTGACATTGCCACCGGTCACCATGAGATTGCGCGACAGGGTGTTGAGGCGGAGCCCCTCCGGATGGCGCTCGAGCTGCGCGAGATAATCGAAGCGCGGCAGCGTCATGCCGAAGCGCTCGCGCAGCCGCGCGCGAATCTCCTGTTCGATCTGCGTGCTACACGAGAGGAGCCGCAGCCACAGGCGCACCGCGGAGTGGTCAGACGACTGTACGCGGGCCTCCTGGCCCAGCTGTTCCTCGTCCACCACATGCACGTGCGCAAAGCGTTTGCGGGGCGCCATGCTACATGACCTCGCCGCCGCTCACGGAGATCGACTGGCCGGTCACCGCGGCGGCACCATCGGTGCACAGCCACGCGACGCTGGCGGCCACGTCGTCCGGCGTGACGAAGCGCCGCTGCGGATTGAGCGCCGCCAGCTGGGCACGCGCCTCCTCTTCACTGCGCCCGGTCTTCTCCACGATGTTGGCCACGCTGCGCGCCAGCATGTCGGTATCCGTGAAGCCGGGACAGACGGCGTTCACGGTGATTCCCGCTGGGGCCACTTCGAGCGCCAGCGATCGCGTGAAGCCCACCACTCCGTGCTTGGCAGCGGCATAGGCCGCCACGTACGCATAGCCGCGCTGCCCCGCCGTGCTCGCGATGTTCACCACCCGCCCCCACCCGGCCTGCCGCATGCCGTCGAGGACGGCGCGGGTGCAGTAGAAGGTGCCGCTCAGGTTCACCGCGAGCATGCGCTCCCAGAGTGCATCACTGGTGCGCGACACCGGCGCACTTTCGGCCTGCCCCGCGTTGTTGACCAGCACGTGCACCGGCGGCAACGCACCGAAAGCCTGTCGGACGGCGTCAGCATCGGCCACATCGCACACGACCACCCGGCATTCGGTGGCAATGGTAGCAGCCAGATCATGCAAGGAGGCCGCCGTGCGACCCACCAGCGTGAGTGCACAGCCATCAGCCGCCAGCCGCCTGGCGATGGCGGCCCCGATGCCACCGGCCGCACCGGTGATCACGGCGTGCGGCTGGGCTGGCCTCATCGCGGGGGTGGTCATGGCTGCCCTCGGCTCGCGGTGGGACCGGCGGGAAATCCACCGGCCGGTGGCGGTGCCTGCTGCGCCTTCTCGCGCGCGAAGCCCGCCTCGAGTTGCGCCTTGGCCGACCGGTACGGCTTGGGCCACGCGAGCGCCGTATAGCCGATGCGCGCCGCCTCGGTGAGCGTCCATGCCGGGTTGGCGAGATGCGGGCGGGCGACCGCGCACAGATCGGCGCGTCCCGCCGCGATGATGGAGTTCACGTGGTCGGCTTCACTGATGGCCCCCACCGCGATGGTGGCGATACCGGCCTCCTGCCGGATGCGATCGGCGAAGGGCGTCTGGAACATGCGTCCATACGTGGGCCTCTGTCGCTTGCTCACCTGCCCCGACGAGCAGTCGATCAGATCGGCGCCGGCCGCCTTGAAGGCGCGCGCGATCTCCACGGCGTCGGCGGGCGTAATGCCGCCCGCCACCCAATCATGAGCGGAGATACGCACCGACATGGGCAGATGGCCGGGCCACACGGCACGCATGGCGGCGAAGACTTCAAGCGGATAACGCAGCCGGTTGTCGAGCGACCCACCGTACTCGTCGGCGCGCTGGTTCGTGAGCGGCGAGATGAAGCTCGAGAGCAGGTACCCGTGCGCGCAGTGCAGCTCCATCCAGTCGAATCCTGCCGCGGCGGCGCGACGTGTCGCGGCCACGAACTCCTCACACACCACATCCATCTCGGCACGGGTGATTTCGCGCGCGTGCTGGCTCACCCCCGGGAGATATTGCTGCGCCGACGCACTCACGAGCGGCCAGTTCGGTTCGGGACCGTCGTCCGGGAGCGGCAGGTCTTCACCATCCCACGCCCGCCGTGTCGACCCCTTGGCGCCACTATGCCCCAGCTGCATGGCGATACGCGCATCGGTGTGCTCGTGCACCCACTGCACGATGCGCTGCCACGCGTGCATCTGCTCGTCGTTCCACAGCCCAGGGCAACCGGGCGTAATCCGCGCCTCCGGGCTCGGACACGTCATCTCCGCAAACACCATTCCGGCGCCGCCCATGGCGCGCGCACCAAGGTGCACGAGGTGATAGTCACCGGCGATGCCATCCACCGCGGAGTACTGGGCCATGGGCGACACGACCACGCGGTTGTTGAGCGTGACCGAGCGCACCCGATACGGCGTGAACATGGGCGGCGTGGGCGCCGAACTGTCATCCACTCCGCCGGCCGCGGTGAGCGCCCGCGCTGCGAGCCACTGCTCGTATCCCTCGAGCCAGCCCTTGTCACGCAGCCGCAAATTCTCGTGACTGATGCGCTGGCTGCGGGTGAGCATGGAGTACATGAACTGCTCGGGCTCGAGCTGATCGCAGTAGCGTGTCCCACACACTTCGAACCACTCCATCGCGTTCCACGCGGCATTTTGAATGCGCAACGTTTCCACGCGGCGCAGCTCCTGAAAGCGCGCCAACACGTCGGGAATGTGCGCCGGCGTGTCACCCTGCAGCTGGAACTGCCGCACCAGCTCGATCGCGTCTTCGAGGGCGAGCTTGGTGCCCGAGCCGATGGCGAAGTGCGCGGTGTGTACCGCATCGCCCATGAGCACCACGTGGCTGCCATTCGCGTTGCGCAACCACCACTGGTTGCACACGACCCGCTGGAAGTTGAGCCATGCCGACCCGCGCAGGTGGCGCGCATTGGTCATCAGACGCTCGCCCTCGAGCGACTCGGCGAACAGCTGCTCGCAGAACTGCACCGACGCGTCCTGATCGGCCGAATCGAGTCCGTGCGCACGCCACACCTCCTCGGGGCACTCGACGATGAACGTCGTGGTGTTGGCGTCGAACTTGTAGATGTGCGCCTGAAACCAGCCGTGCTCGGTACGCTGGAAATCGAAGGTGAAGGCATCGAACAGCTTGTGCGTCCCGAGCCAGATGAAGCGATTGGGGCGCGTGACGATGTCGGGCTGGAATACCTCGGCGTACGTACTGCGGATGCGCGAATTGATGCCGTCGGCCGCGATGATGAGATCGGCGTCGGGGTACGCGAGATCCGAGTCCACCTCGGCCTCGAACTGCAGCTCCACCCCCAGCGCCTCGCATCGCGCCTGCAGGATATTCAGCAGCTTCTTGCGGCCGATCCCGACGAAGCCGTGTCCCCCCGAGCGGATACGCCGCCCCTTGAAACGCAGCTCGATGTCGTCCCAGTGGCTGAAGGACTGCTCGATCTCGTCACAGGTGGCCGCATCCCATCGCCGCATGTTCTCCATGGTGGCATCGGAGAACACCACGCCCCACCCGAAGGTGTCGTAGGGCTTGTTGCGCTCCACCACGGTGATGTGGTGGGCGGGATTGAGCTTCTTCATCAGGAGGGCGAAGTAGAGGCCAGCCGGCCCTCCGCCGATACACACGATACGCATGCCCTACGGTACGGCCATTTACTTCAAACCTCAAGTAAATACGGGCCCGCCGGCTCGCCGCATGCGCTGGCTCAGCGCGCCATGGCGTCGAGCAGCTCCTTGCACACCTTGGCCGCCACCATGGCCGTCATCCCGCTGGCGTCCCGCAGCGGGTTGTACTCCACGAGGTCCGCCCCCACGATGGGCGCATCGATGGCCTGCAGCATCGTGAGCAGCTCCCGCGTGGTCAGCCCACCGGGCTCCCAGTGCGACACCCCCGGCGCACACGAGGGGTCGAGCACGTCGAGGTCGACCGAGACATAGACCGGACCGCTCACCTGCGGCCGCGCACCGGCGGCCACGGCGCGCATGTCGACGACCTCTACCCCGAACCGGGCCGCCTGCGCCCGCTGATGCGCCGTGAGCGTGCGGATCCCAACCTGTACGAGCCGGGCGACCAGTCCCTCCTCCATGATGCGGGCGAAGGGGCACGCATGTGAGAAGCGATCGCCGTCGAGTTCATCGTACAGATCGGCGTGCGCGTCGAAGTGCAGCAGCGTGAACGGCCCATGCGCCGCAGCTACTGCGCGCACGACCGGATACGTCACGGAATGATCGCCGCCCAGCACCAGCGGACGGCCACCGTTGCGAAGCACGTCGGCCACCCCAGCCTCGATTTCCGCCCGTACCGTCGCCGGGGACGTGAGGCGCAGATCCCCCGCATCACGCCACCAGTCCATCTCCGCGAGGGATCGGCCGCTCTCGGTGGAGAGATTACTCGACGGGGAATGCAGCGCCTGACGAATACGCGCGGGTGCCTGCGACGGCCCCCGCAGATACGACGAGCTCGCGTCGTACGGCGCACCTAATAGCGTTGGAAGACCGGCCACAGACGACACGCCGGCTCAGGTGACGGCCTGACGCACCTGGTACTCCGGCGCGCGCCACGCGTCGGTGCGGAGCACCTCCTCCAGCACGTCCACGGCCGCCGCGATATCGGCAAAGCGCAGATAGAGCGGCGTGAGCCCGAAGCGCATGACGTCGGGCGCGCGGAAGTCACCGATCACGCCGCGGGCGATCAGGGCCTGCATGATCGCATAGCCATCGGGGTGACGGAACGACACGTGGCTGCCACGCGGCGCCCCGCGCGGCGGCCCCACCAGCGTGACGCCGTACGAGGCACAGCGCGACGCGACGAGATCGATGAACAGCTCGCACAGCGCCCGCGACTTGGCGGCGACCTGCTGCATGTCCACCCGCAGGTGCAGATCCACGCCACTCTCGAGCGCCGCCACCGCCAGAATGGGCGGCGTGCCGCAAAGGAATCGCGCGATACCGGCGGCGGGCTCGTACTCGTCGACGAACGCGAACGGGCGCGCATGCCCCATCCATCCGCCAAGTGGCGAACGAAGCGTCGCGTGGTGCCGTTCGGCCACGAAGAGAAACGCCGGCGCACCGGGACCGCCGTTGAGAAACTTGTAGCCGCATCCCACCGCCATGTCGGCACGGCACGCATTGAGCTGCAACGGCAGCGCGCCCACGGAGTGACTCAGGTCCCACAACACGAGCGCCCCCTTCGCGTGCGCCGCGGCCGTGATCGCCGCCATGTCGTACACATCGGCCGTCTTGTAGTGCACGTGCGTGAGCATCACCAGGGCAGTGTCCTCGGTGATGCGCGAGACGATCTCGTCGCGCGGCACAAGCTCGAGCCGATGGCCCGTACCCAGCGTGGCGATAGCGGTTTCCACCATGTACAGATCGGTGGGGAAATTGCCCGGCTCCGAGAGCACCGTACGCCGGCCCGTCTGCGCACCCAGCGCCGCCACGATGAGCTTGTGCAGGTTCACCGACGTGGAGTCGGCCACCACCACCTCGTGCGCCTCGGCGCCGACCAGTCGCGCGATCTTGCCACCCACCCGCTGGGGCGCACCAATCCAATCGGCACTGTTCCAGCTGCGAATGAGACCGGTCCCCCACTCCTCGTGCATGACCCGCGCCACCCGCGCCGGCGTCTCCTTCGGCAGCGCCCCGAGCGAATTGCCATCGAGGTAGATCACGCCTTCGGGGAGCGCGAACAGGTCGCGATACGGAGCCAACGCGTCGGCCGCATCGAGGGCGGCGACATCGGCGGTGGGAAAAACGGCGCTGTTGATCATGCGACGCGAGGAGAGGGCACGAATGGAAAGAGAACGGACAGGCGCGCGTCGTCAGACACGCGCGTCAGTCGTGGAGCGATGGGCACCACCGAGGAACTTGTCGAGCGCCGTACCGCCGGTGCCGGTCGTATCACGTCCTGAGGCCGATGGCGCCACGATGTAGTCGTGGGCGAGCCGCATGTGCGCGTCGCGGAAGGCGGCAATCCGCGCGAGCGCGCTATTGTAGGCCCCCTGCAGTGCGGCACTGCCTTCCTGTGCCCGCGCACGCACCCGCGAGTCGCGCTCGGTGTCTTCCACGAACGCGCGGTGCGGCGGCGGCATGAAGCCGCGCACGGTACGCAGATAGACCCCCGCGGGGTGATCGGCGTGGTGCACGCCCAGCATGGCGTCGAAGAGTTGCAGGAGCGCGCTCTGGGCGGCGCTGCCGCCGATGAGACGCTGCGGCTCCTCGGACACGCCCTCGTATACGACACCGGGCTGTGGCCACCCCGTCACGAATGGGCGCACCCGGAGGTAGTACGTCGCCGGGTCACACCAACGGCGCACCTGCTCGAGCGCCACATGCACCGCACCCATCCCCTCGGCGAACGCGTCGAGCGACCGGGCGAGTTCATCGTCGCTCCCCTCACGCGACTGGCGCACGGCGTCGGCCACCACAGGCAGCAGCGGCGCCCCGGCCAGCTCCACCCCCATGCTCGCGATGAAGAACCAGTCTTCGTCCACCCCGCCGAGGAACCGGATGATGGTGCGCGCGTTGTCCACCGAGAGCGGCTGCGTCGGGTCGACCAGGCGCCAGTTGGTGAGGCTGGTGGTGGCATAGTGCGCGATGGGGGGACGCCCCATGTCGTTGGCGAGGGTGCACAGCGGCACCGCCAGCGAGGCCGGCAAGCGCAGGTCTGGCTCGTCGCCCCCCCACACGTATGCGTTGGCGAAGTGGGTGAGCAGCAGCAAGGCGCGCTCGCGGTCACCGAAGGTGGCCAGCGGGGCAACATCGAGCACCGGCAGCCCGCGCACGACGCCGCGCAGCCGCCGCGAGCGAATGAGCGCCGACAGATCGGGCACGAGCGCGTCCCACCTGGCGAACGCGTCCGGCAAACGTGGCGGCAGCGGGACCGGTGGGACGAAGCCCGTGACCGGATCCACCTGGTAATGGGAGAGCGTCATCCGAAGAATCGTAGAGCGCGCCCGCGTTTCATGTCATTCGGTGTTTCTTCACCCGCATCCCCATCCCCGCCCCCTCCCTCCCGCTCCCGTGGTTTTATTTAGAGCATGACCACCATCACCCAAGCCGACTTCATCCAGTCCATCGCCGACGCGCTCCAGCACATCTCGTACTACCACCCGCTGGATTACATCCACGCGCTGGCTGATGCGTACGAAAAAGAGCAGAGCCCGGCCGCGAAGGACGCGATCGCCCAGATCCTCACCAACTCGCGCATGTGCGCCGAAGGCCATCGCCCCATCTGCCAGGATACCGGCAGCGTGGTGGTGTTCCTCAAGGTCGGCATGAACGTGCGCTGGGACGCGACCATGTCCATTCAGGACATGGTGAACGAGGGTGTGCGCCGCGCCTATCTGCTCCCCGAGAACGTGCTGCGCGCGAGCATCGTGGCCGACCCGGCCTTCTCGCGCAAGAACACGCGCGACAACACCCCGGCCGTGGTGCACGTGGAACTCGTGCCCGGCGACAAGGTGGAAGTGAAGCTCGGCGCCAAGGGCGGCGGCTCGGAGAACAAGAGCAAGTTCGCCATGCTCAACCCGAGCGACAGCATCGTGGACTGGGTGCTCAAGACGGTCCCGCTTATGGGTGCCGGGTGGTGCCCGCCGGGTATGCTCGGCATCGGCATCGGTGGCAGCGCGGAAAAGGCGATGCTCATGGCGAAGGAATCGCTCATGGAGCACATCGACATGGCGCAGCTCAAGCAGCGCGGGCCGCAGAACAAGATCGAGGAGCTCCGCATCGAACTGCACGACAAGATCAACGCCCTCGGCATCGGCGCGCAGGGGCTCGGGGGCCTCAGCACCGTGCTCGACGTGAAGATCTGGGATTTCCCCACCCACGCGGCGTCCAAGCCCATTGCGATGATCCCCAACTGCGCCGCCACGCGACACGCGCACTTCTGGCTCGACGGCAGCGGTGTGGCGCAGCTTCCGGTGCCCAAGCTGAGTGACTGGCCCGACGTCACGTGGCGCCCCGACGTGAACGCGAAGCGCGTGGACCTCGACACGCTCACGCCTGAAGTCGTGGCCACCTGGAAAGCCGGCGATCGCCTGCTGCTCAACGGCAAGATGCTCACCGGCCGCGATGCGGCGCACAAGCGCATCGCCGATCTCTTCGCCAGCGGTGAAGGGCTCCCCGAGGGCGTGGACTTCACCAACCGCGTGATCTACTACGTGGGTCCGGTGGACCCGGTGCGTGACGAAGCTGTTGGCCCCGCCGGCCCCACCACCGCCACGCGCATGGACAAGTTCACCGAGATGATGCTCGCGAAGACGGGGCTCATCGCCATGGTGGGCAAGGCCGAACGTGGCCCGGCCGGCCTCGAGGCCATTCGCAAGCACAAGGCGGCATATCTCATGGCGGTGGGCGGCGCGGCGTACCTCGTGTCCAAAGCCATTCGCTCGTCACGTGTGGTGGCCTTCGCCGACCTCGGCATGGAAGCCATCTACGAGTTCGACGTGGAGGACATGCCGGTCACAGTGGCGGTGGATGCCATCGGCGACAACGTGCACGAAACCGGCCCCGCCGTGTGGAAGGACAAGATCTCGAAGGGCCTGCCGATCCTCGCGTAACGCCGTTTTCACTCACCGACCTTCCCTACATGCGACACCTCACCACTGCGCTGTCCGCGCTGTTGCTCGTTGCTGCGCCGCTCGCGGCCCAGCAACCCACGCAGTACCCCACCAGCTGGGACCCCAAGCTGCTCGAGCGCCCCGACGTGAAGTCGGCCATGGCCATGCTCGAGAAGAACTTCCCGCAGCAGGTGGAAGAGTGGGTGAAGATCACCGAGATGCCCGGCAAGTCGGGTCTGGAGCAGGCGCGTGGTGCCTACGTGAAGTCGGTGTTCGAAAAGGAAGGGCTCAAGGCCACGATCGACTCCATCGGCAACGTGACCGCCGTGCGGAAGGGCACCGGCGGCGGGCCGACGATCGTGATCATGGCGCACATCGACGTGGTGTTCCCCAACGAAACGCCCAAGAAGGTGCGTCGGGCCGGCGACACGCTCTACGCGCCCGGCGTGGGCGACAACACGGCGTCGGTGGGCAACATGCTCGCCACGCTGCGCACCATGAATGCCACCAAGTTCACGAGCAAAGGTGACATCATTTTCGTCGCCAGCACGCAGGAAGAGCTCGGCCTCAAGGGTGCAGAATACTGGCTGCGCACCAACCCGCGCCCTGACCTGCTCATCGTGCCCGACGGCTCCTATGGCAGCGTGGCGTACGGCGCGCTTGGTATCTACTGGACGAAGTACGTATTCACGGGCCCTGGTGCGCACACGCTCGCGTCACGTGGTCGCCCCACGCCGGTGCGTGCCCTGGCCGCGGCCATCGATCGTCTGTATCAGCTGCAGTTCCCCGCGCTTCCCGACGGCGCGGTGATGAACATTGGACAGGTCCACGGCGGCAACATCTTCAACGCCGTGCCGCAGGAGCTCTACTTCACCGTGGACCTGCGTAGCAGTGACCCGGTACTGCTCGACTCGCTCGATCGCACCATCACGCGGGTCACGCAGCAGGTGGCTGACGAATACAAGGTGGGACTGCGCGTCGAAATCGACCAGAAGAATCAGGCTGGCGGCACCGAGAAGCAGCTCGCCGGCGCCCGCGCACATCCGCTCGTGCAGACGGCGGTGGACATCAATCGCGCCCTCGGCATGACGGCGGGGATGCCCGGCGCCATGGAGGCCGTGGCCACTGGCGCCACCGACGCCAACCCCGGCGTCGTGCGCAAGATTCCGTCGATCGCCATTGGCGGCTCGAAGGCGAGCGGGGCCCACCAGCTGTCGGAGTACGCGATCGCCTCGAGCGCGCTGCCCAGCACCAAGCTGCTCTATCTGCTCACGGCCACGTTCGCCGACGGCATCAAGGTGGTGCCACCGGCCAAGATCGTTCCGTAACTGCCTCAGCCGGTCGCGTGCAGTAACCGCGCCGCGAACCACAGGGCCGGCAGGGCGGCACTCCACGCGAGTACGAACCGATTGAGACCGAACACCACAGCGGTGGCCAGGTGGAAACACCAGGCCACCGCTGTGTACATCAGCGCAGACGAGGTCGAGACGAGCGCGATCGGTGCAGCGAGCTCGAAGGCGATCACGCCAATCGAAGCGACGCGCAAGAGGAGCGGTGACCGCGGGATCCAGCGTGGTACACCGTACGCAGGAATGGCGAGGAACGCCGAGAGCGCCGTCCCATTCCACCAATCCCGCTCGCGCGCCTTCACGAGCCCCGCGCGTAGGTACGACAGCAGCACCTGCGCCGCCACGAACACTACCGCGGCATGCTGGACGCGCGTGGAGACGGGCGCCGTCGCGAGCGCGAGCATGAGCAGCACGATGAAGAGCATGCCATCACTCCCACCGTTCATCGTGCCGCGTACGCGCACGGCGGTGTGCCACACCGATACGGCCAGCCCCGCGGCGGCCATCGCGCCCATGGAGTCGCGCCGGTCGTCGAGCATGGCTGCGAGCAACAGCAGCGAAGCGAGCGAGGTCTGCACCCACGGCATCGCTCTCGTAATGCCATCGCGCATGAGCAGGCGGCGCCATCCCCACCACCCGCGAAGCGTCTCCTCACGCCACACATCGCGGAGTACCCCCGACGCCTGCATCGCCTGCCACTCGAGCGCCACCACGATCATCGCAAGGGCGGTCAGCGCCTGCATGAGCCGCGTCACTGTATCGAACTCGGTGGCGAGGCTCACGACGGAAGGCCGCCACCGCACATCACGCGCACCGCGTCGCCGTCGGTAGGCACCGCGGGCGCGGCGATGATGCGCCACTCCCAACGGCCCGCCGGCTGGTCGTCCTGCGCGAACCGCGCACGCACCTGGTGTTCGACGATGGCCACCACCAGGGCACGGGACGTCGCGTCCGGCTCACCGAGCGTACACTCCATGGCGAACCGATCCACCGCGCTGTGCAGCGCCAGATGCGTGGTACCTTCCGGGTGATACAACACTGAGCGCCACGTTCGCGGCGGCGCCTGCAGGAGATCATGCCACGGGCCGAGTGTGCCGTCGTGTGCCGTCACCCGTGCCTGCAACCGCGGCACCTCGGTGACGCGGTCGAAGAACGCCCACGACGGAAAGAGCAGCCGCAGCAGCACGGTGGCAGTACCGACCGGCCTACATCGCGTTGGGGCGACGGAACTCCGTTGCCTTGCGCTTCCCAAGGCGGTACAGCATCACCGCCGCGCGCTCCGTCTGCATGTGCAACGCGTTGAGGTTCACCGATTCGTTGGGAGAATGCGACCCATTCCCGATGGCCCCGAGTCCCTCCAGCCCATCGATAAGCGGCGCCACGAAGCTCAGGTCGCCGGCCCCCCGTCGGGCCGGGTCGCTCGCTTTGAGCGCCCCGTGGCCGAGCGATGCGCTGGCGCCGCTGTACAGCTCGAGCAGCGCGGTGTTGCCCGCCGTCACCGCCATTGGCGGGTATCCCTCGTCGAACGTGATCTCGGCCGTCGTGCCTGGAAGATTCCGCCCCACGATCTCCTGCATCTTGGCCTGCGCTCGCGCGATCTGGGCCTGATCCATCGCGCGCAGATCACCCTGCACCCAGGTGATGGGCGAAATGATGTTGGTCTTGCCGGCCAGTGAGCCCGACAGCGTGGTGGTGTCGTACTTCACGTCCGACCCACCCACGATGGTGCCCGGGTTGTAGGTGAGGTTGGTTTCGGATGCCAGTTCACGACGGAATTCATCCAGAATGCGCGCCGCTTCGTAGATGGAACCGTACGTCCCGCGGAACACTCCTGAGGAGTGTCCCTGCTTACCGGTAACCTTGAGAATCCATCCGCTGGCCGAGCGTCGTCCCACCGTGGCTTCCGTGTATGAGCCGCCTTCGAAGGCCAGCGCGATATCGCTCTGCTTGGCCGCATCGAGAAGCGCTTCCCGCGCCTTGGAGAGCGGATCGCCGGGCATCTCCTCGTCGCCGGTCATCACCACGGTGACGTTGAGGTCGGCCAGCGCACCCGTGGCAGCCAGGGCCTTGAGCGCGTACAGGATGATCACGTCGCCGCCCTTCATGTCGTTCGAGCCCGCACCCCGCGCGATGGAATCGGTGCGCTCGAACCGCTGATTGGGCCCTTCGAACACGGTATCGAGGTGACCGATGAGCAACATGCGCGGACTGCCAGCCTTCCCCGTGTGCGTCGCCACCAGATGGCCAGCGCGCTTCATCTCGGCGGGGACATCGACCCATCGCGTGCTGAAGCCAAGGGAATCGAGCGTGCCCATCATCATGCGTCCCGCCGCACGCACGCCCTCCACGTTGAGCGAGCCGCTGGGGATGTTCACCAGCGTCTCCAGGTACGCGACCTGCGCCTCACGCGTGGCCGCGAGCTCACGCCGGAGCCGCTGCTCGACCTTGTCGAGTGAGGGCGACTGGGCCGCCATCGCCGAAGGAACAAGAACAACCGCAGCAAGACCACACAGCAGACGCGACGAGGCGGACACGAGAGATGCACTCCGTTGGTTGAGGATGCGGAAGGATAATGCGCTGAAACGGATACTCAGCGCGCTCCGACGAAGGGAATGACCGACAACGCCAGGCCGGCCCCAAGCAGCACCAACGCCGACAGCAGCGCCCACTTGAGCGTGAAGCGCTGATGCTCGCCGAAATCCACGCCGCACAACCCGACGAGCAGAAACGTCGACGGCACGAGCGGGCTCAGCAGATGGACCGGCTGCCCAACAAGTGACGCTCGCGCCATCTCCGCCGCGGTGATGCCGTATGCCTCACCGGCCTTCGCGAGAATGGGCAGCACGCCATAGTAGAAGGCGTCGTTGGAAATGAAGAACGTGAAGGGCACACTCAGCACGCCTGTCACGACCGCGAGATACGGTCCGAGCGACGGCGGGACGAGCGTCACGACGCTATTCGCCATGGCGTCCACCATCTTCGTGCCGGACAGAATGCCCGTGAAAACACCGGCGGCGAATATGAGCCCCACCACTGCCAGCGCATTGCCCGCATGGCGCGCCAGCAGCGCTTTCTGCTCCTCGATGGCCGGGTAGTTGAGCATCACGGCCACCGCATACGCCAGCATGAACAACACCGGCAACGGCAGCACCGCCATCACCAGCGCAGTGAGCAGCGCAATCGTGAGCGCCGCATTGAGCCACAAGCGTCCCGGACGCCGCAGCGCGAGTTCCGCCTCGTCGGCGCCGAGCGCGAGCACCGTGCGCGAGCCGATGGAATCGACGACATCCATGGCAGCGCCAGTCTCCCGAATGCGTACGCGAATGCGGGCACGCTCCGCCACGCCCAGCCGGTACGCCACGTACAGCGTCCAGAGTACGCCGCCCAGCATCACCGGCACCATGGGCACGAACACGTCGCTCACATCCACCGCAAGTGCGCTCGCGGCCCGCGCCGTGGGTCCGCCCCACGGGAGAATGTTCATCACCCCGGACGCGAGCATCGTGACGCACGCGAGCACGATTGGCCGAATGCCAAGCGCACGATAGAGCGGCAACATCGCGGCGGTGGTGATCATGTACGTCGTCGATCCATCACCATCGAGCGAAACCAATATCGCCAGCGCGGCTGAGCCGATCACCACTTTCACCGGATCGCCGTGCACCAGCGCCACAAGCCGCGACACGAAGGGCGCGAACAACCCGGCGTCGATCATCACGGCGAAGTACAGGATGGCGAACAACAGCATCACACCCGTGGGTGCCAGCTTGCTCACGCCCTGCAGCATCATGTCGCCAAGGCCGGCACCGAAACCGGCCAACAGGCCGATCGCCGTGGGGACAAGAATCAACGCGGTGAGCGGCGAAAGCCGACGCGTCATGATGAGCGCCATGAAGGCGACCACCATGCCGTAGGCCCAGATCAACAGCATGACGGTCGCTCGCGCACACACGGTCCCACAGCAGGCATACTCATCGCGTCATCGGGCGAAGGTGAGGGTGAACGCCCCCAACTTGCACCGCGGCCCGCGCGAGCGCTCGTCCGGTGTGCGGCTGCCTCAGCGGCCGAGCGCGGTGAGTGCGCGCTGCGCCACCAGCTTGCCCGTGGCTTCCGTGGGGTGAAACGCATCCCAGAAGAAGAACGTCGCCGGCGTCGAGCACAGCGAGGCCGGCGACGTACTCACGCACGGCGACGTGACGTTGGTGAAGCCGAACGACGCGGGATTGGCAAGCACCTGCGCCGTGAGAGCGCCGAGATCCACCGTATACACGGTGAGTCCCTGAGCAGCGGACCGGATGGCCGGGAGCTGGGCCGCGAGCGCCGTGTTGAACTGCGCGGACAGACCGCTCGCCAGCCCCGTCAACGCGGCCCCTTGGGCCGCGATGAGCGGCGTGCGGCCGATATCGGTGCTGTTGAGGAGCAGGACATGTCGTGCCCCTCCGGCGTACAGCTTGCTGATCATCGTCGCCACGTTCGTCACCGCGCCGGCGGTGATCGCCGCGGCCGCCTGCGGATTGGTGCGACTCAGGGTGACGGCGTCGTTGATGTCGTTGCCGAAAGTGGCCGCGTTGATCACGTACAGCGCGACATCACGGTTGGTCTTGCTGCCGGTCTCGAGATACAGGTCCACCTGCTGCACCATGTTCGGCGCGGCCTGCGTGATCCCCGCGATGGCCCCCGTGCGCGCCCCGGCAAATGCGTAGTTGGTGCCGCCGCCTCGGGCCGGGGTCACCTTCGCGTTCAGCTTCTCAGCCATCTGCTCGACCCACAGCGGCCCGTTCGAATAGCGCGCGTTCGCGTAGGGGAACGGCGGGCACGACGTCGGCGCCACATTGCAGGCGTTGCCCGTGTCGTCGAGACTGGCGCCGAACACCACCACCGTTTCGAAAAGCGCCGGCGCCTTCGGGGCGGTGGCACCGTCGCCGCAGGCCGCCAGCAGCAGCGTGGCCGCCAACACCGAACGATGGAAGAACGAGGACGTGCGCTGGCTGAAAGGTCGCGTCATGGAAGGGTTCCGACGGGGGATGGGCAGGGAGCGCGCTCCGGGCGCGTTCCGGTCTGGCGTGGTCAGGAGGCCGCGGGTTTGCGCGTCCACCGATTGGCATCGCGGGTCTCGACCTTGTGCATCATGCGGTCGAAGGCGGCGTCGAGGTCGATCCCTTCGCGGTTGGCCATGCAGATAAGCACGAACAGGATGTCCGCCATCTCCATGGCCAGATCGGCATCGGCCTCCTCCGGCTTCTTCGGCTTCTGCCCGAAGCGGTGATTCACTTCGCGCGCGAATTCCCCCACCTCTTCGGTGAGACGCGCCAGGTTGGTCAACGGATGGAAGTAGCCTTCCTCGAACTGGCTGATCCAGCGGTCGACACGCTGCTGATGGTCGTGCATGCTCATGCGCCTATGCTAGTCGGGTCGGCCCGCGGAGAACAGCGAGCAACACTGGACTGGCGGTGGGGCGGGTCGTCCCGCCTATTCCCGAAGACCGAAGACGGCCCCCTATCACTCCAAGCGCTGACGCGCCCGCGTTCACCCAACGACATCATGCCCGAGTGCTCGTGTGCCTCCCATCTGCCGGTGTCACCCGAACGGGTGTACGACGCGTGGACCGTGGGCTGGGGGCTCTGGTTCGCCGAGGCGGCCTCGGTGCACACCACCCCGCAGGTGGGCGCGCCCTTCTGCTTCGACGTGGTGTCGCCCGCGAGCGCGGAGCGACCGGCGGCGCGACACGCGCACTATGGCCGCTATCTCGAGCTCATCCCGCATACCCGCGTGCGCTGCACGTGGGTCACCGGCCCCAATGGCACGGCGGGCGCGGACACGGTGCTCACGATTGTACTGCGGGCCGATGGGCAGGGGGGCACGTACTGCACCCTCACCCACGAGGGATTCGCCACCGACGACGCGGCCGCCCGTCACGCCGCGGCATGGCCCATGGTCCTCGCCGCTCAGGCGGAGACGCTCGCGCGTGTTGACGACGACGCGTGGCGGCAGATGCGGATTCGGCATGGCGTGCTGCCGGAGAACCGCTCCATCCCACCGGCCGCGTTCATTCCCACCCGCAGCTACCCCGACATGGACGCGGCCGTGCAGTGGCTCGAGCATGTCCTCGGCTGCCGCGAACGGCTGCGTGTGCCGGGGCATCGCGTGCAACTCACCATGGGCAATGGCGCCATGGTCGTGGTCGCGTGGGATCCCGCCACGGCACCGGCGAACAGCGGGCGGCCCCCCGCCACGTTGCTCGTTCGCGTCGACGACACCGATGCGGCCTGGGCGCGGGCTCTCGCCGCTGGCGCCGAGGGCGTGAGTCCGCCCACCACCTATCCCTACGGCGAACGCCAGGCCACGGTGCGCGATCCGGCCGGTCACGCGTGGACGCTGTCGCAGACGGTCTCGGATGTGGACCCGGCGGCATGGGGAGGCCGTTGGCCGTAGTGCCCGTGGTGTCGGCCACACACTTCCGCGAAGTTTCGGCCATGTCGACGCCGCCCCGCATTCTCGTCATTGCCGCCACGGCCCGTGAACTCGCCGCAGGCGACGGGTGGACAGGGGTCACCTGCGGCGTGGGGCCCGTCGAAGCCGCGGTCCTGGGCGCCGGCGCCATCGCGCAGCACCGCCCCGATGTCGTGCTGCAGGTGGGGATCGCCGGCGCGCGACGGCATCGGGCGCTCCCGCCCGGCACGCTCGTGGTGGGCACCCGCTCGCTCTACACTGATCTCGGAGCCCTCCCGGCCGAATGGGCCATGCGCGATGTGCCCGCCCCGGATTCGCTGGTGCGCGCCATCTGCGGCGCCTTCCCCGACGCGGTGGCGCTCCCCATCGGCACGAGCGCCCGCGTAGGTGGCACGACCGGCTGCGAGGTGGAAGCCATGGAGGGCTTCGGGGTGCTGCGCGCCGCGCACGCCGCGGGCGTTCCCGCCATCGAGGTCCGCGCCATCTCCAACGACATCGAAGAGGAGGATCGCGCGCACTGGCACTTCGCGCGGGCCTTCGAGGCCATCACCTCCGCCACGCCCCGGCTCGTCAGCGCCGTGGCCGCGGCCCTCGGCGAGAGCCTGTAGCGCATGCGTGAACTCACCTTCGGCTACTCCCCCTGCCCCAACGACACGTTCGCGTTTCACGCGCTCACGTTCGGGCTCGTGCCCACCTCGGTGCGCATCCGGCCGGTGCTGCTCGACATCGAGGAGCTCAACCGACGGGCACATCACGGCGAGTTCGATCTCACGAAACTCAGCGTGGGGGCCTTCGGCGCCGTCGGCGCGCGCTACCGCCTCCTCCGCAGCGGCGCGGCGCTGGGGCATGGCGTAGGCCCGCTGGTCGTGGCGCGTGACGCGGTCCCTTTCGAACAGGCCGTGCAGGGGCGCATCGCCATCCCCGGGCTGGAGACCACCGCGTTCCGCCTGCTGCGTCTCGCCGCGCCGTCACTCGGCGAGGTGGTCGAGACGCGCTACGACCGCATCCTGCGCGCCGTCGCCGACGGCGAGGTCGACGCGGGGCTCATCATCCACGAGAGCCGCTTCACCTACGCCGATCACGGGCTCACCAAGGTCATCGACCTTGGCGACTGGTGGGAGCAGGAGACACGTCTCCCCGTACCGCTCGCCGGGATCTGCGCACGCAACGACGTCGACGACGCGCTGCGCGACGAGGTGGAACGCGCCATCCGCGCCTCGGTGCAGTACGCCTTCGATCGCCCCGACGCGAGCCGCGACTACGTGCGGGCCCACGCGCAGGAAATGTCCGATGCGGTGTGCGATCAGCACATCGCGCTGTACGTGAACGCGCACAGTCTCGAC
>Ga0164293_10001587_pt1 | contig 19000 bp, 17 predicted proteins | sample GEODES118metaG_FD_111487 | JGI IMG/M metagenome (GOLD analysis project Ga0164293, IMG submission 111487) | Eutrophic lake water microbial communities from Lake Mendota, Wisconsin, USA - GEODES118 metaG | ecosystem: Environmental > Aquatic > Freshwater > Lake | place: USA: Lake Mendota...
ATGACCCTGTTTGCCGATGGCGGCTGGACCGCGCGGTAAGGCATCCTTCCGCCAAGTGGCGTCCGGTCTGATCACCGTCCGCAAAACACACGATGGCGCTTTGGCTGAAACTGGCCTACACAGCGCTCAATCACGGGCGCGTCAGTCACTGGCGGACGCCCCTTTTTCTTTTGGCGCTGGCGCGGTCTTATGGTGAGGACTGGCCGGTTTGACCCTGAACAGGCGGCTTCCTTGACCGAACTTCTGATCGCGCCCGCGCTCCAGCGCGCCCTCGACGAGCGCAACTATACCGATCTGACCCCCGTGCAGACCGCCGTGGTCTCGCCTGACGCGATGGGCCGTGACCTTCTGGTTTCCGCTCAGACCGGCTCGGGCAAGACGGTGGCCTACGGGCTTGGCATCTCCTCGACGCTGCTGGGCGATGCCGAGCGCATGGACCTTGCTGGCGCACCGCTGGCGCTGATCGTGGCGCCGACCCGCGAACTGGCCTTGCAGGTGCAGCGCGAACTGGCCTGGCTCTATGCGCAGGCCGGTGCCCGGATCATCTCGTGTGTGGGCGGCATGGACCCGGCCAAGGAGCGCAAGCAACTTGGCGATGGCTGCCACATCGTGGTCGGCACGCCTGGCCGGCTGCGCGACCATATCGAGCGCAATCGCCTCGATCTGTCGCAGATCAAGGCCGTGGTCCTCGACGAGGCCGACGAGATGCTCGATCTTGGCTTCCGCGACGATCTCGAATTCATCCTTGAGGCGACGCCCGCCGACAAGCGCACGCTGCTGTTCTCCGCCACCTTGCCGCGCGGCATCGCCGCGCTTGCCAAGAGCTACCAGAACAATGCGTTCCGGATCGAGGCATCGAGCAAGGACATCGGCCACGCCGACATCGACTACCGCGCCATCCGCGTCGCGCCGAAAGAAGTTGAGCTTGTTGTCGTCAATGTGCTCAGGCTCGTCGACGCGCCGGCTTCGCTGGTGTTCTGCAACACGCGCGATGCGGTCCGCCATCTTCAGGCCATGCTGGTCGAGCGCGGCTTCGCTGCTGTCTATCTTTCCGGCGAACTCGGCCAGAACGAGCGCAATCAGGCCCTGCAGGCGCTGCGGGACGGGCGTGCGCGCGTTTGCGTCGCCACCGACGTGGCAGCCCGCGGCATCGATCTGCCCAATCTGGGCCTCGTCATTCACGCTGACCTTCCCCACGATGCGGAAATCCTCCAGCACCGCAGCGGCCGTACGGGCCGGGCCGGCCGCAAGGGCGTCAGCGTCGTGATCGTGCCGCCAGCCCGCCGTCGCAAGGCCGAAGGCCTGCTGGCCGAAGCCGGGATCGAACCGCGCTGGACCCTGCCACCCACCGCCGAAGACATCCGCGTGCTCGATCGCCAGCGCATGATCGAAGACCCTGCCTTGCAGGAGGAGCCGAGCGAGGAGGATCTGACGATGGCTCAGATGCTCATCGCCCAGCGCACCCCGCAGGAGATCGCCGCCATGCTGGCGCGCATGTATCGCTCGCGCCTGCCCGAGCCCGAGGAGGTGTCGGACCCCAGTTCGTGGTTCGACAAGGCCCTGCGCGTGCGCCACGGCGCAGACCGCACGCGGCCTGAACGCGGTTTCGAACGCAGCCAGGAACGTAGCCATGATCGCGGCTTCGAGCGCGCCGCCCCCGAGCACGGCTCACCCCGGCCCGGCCCGCGCGAGCGCGGCGTGCGCAACGTGGCCGCCGGCAGTGGCGACATGGTGCTGTTCCGCGTCGAAATCGGACGCCGCAACAAGGCCGATCCAAAATGGCTGCTGCCCATGCTCTGCCGCCGGGGAAAGGTCACGCGCGATGACATCGGCACGATCCGCATCCAGGAGTTGTTCACTGAGGTGGAGATCTCCGGGGAAGCCGCCGAGAACTTCGCCGTCAACGTGCGCCGCGCCGATGGCGACGACATCCGCATCAACCCGATCTCGGCCAGCGACCGCGGCGCACCGACTGAGCGTCCCCTCTTCGACAAGCCCCGCTTTGGCAAGCCCAAATTTGATAAGCCGAAGTTCGACAAACCCAGATCTGACAAGCCAGGCTTCGAAAAGCCGGAATTCTCCGGCCCCGGTGCTGACGCTGCGAGGCCGGATCGGGCGCGCTGGGATGATGACAGGCCCCCGCGTCCCGATGCGAAGCCCTATGCCGGCGCGAAAAAGCGCTTTGATTCTGACCGTGCCGTCCCGCGCGGGGATGCCCCCCGCCGCGACGAGCAGCCCGCCCGCGAGGCACCTTACGAGCCCAAACGTGGCATGAAGCCGTTCGAACGCAAGGGCCTGCCGGACAAACACGCTGCGCCCTCCGATGCCCAGGGCAAGGAGGCCGCTGCGCAGAAGCCGTTTGCCAAGAAGCCTTTTGGCAAGGGTCCGGGCGCACGTGGGCCGGGCAAAGGTGGTTCCGGCAAAGGTGGTTCCGGCAAGGGTGGCGCGGGCTTCCGCTCGCGCAAGCCCTGAGACTGAACAGCGGGCAGGGCGTGAAGCTGGCCTTAAGCCGGAAAAGGGTGCTGCCTGTGGTTCGAGGCCTCAGCGCCTGAACGCGCTGACCACGCCACCGGCAATCAGCAGCAGGAACAGCGCCGAGAGAGCATGCGCGAAACCATGCGGGTTGCTGTAGTCCATTGCCGCGCCGACCACCGGCGGGCCTACCGTGAGCCCGACATTGTAGAGCACGACAAAGGCCGCGTTGGCACCCGCCAGATCCGGCCCTTCGAAGCGCCCGGCGAGATGCGAGAGCCCGACCGTGTAAAGCCCGCCGACAACGCCGCCCCAGGCGAACAGCAGGGCCTGAAAGGCAAGCCCCGTTCCGGCCAGCAGGGGCAGAGCCGCCGCTCCGGCACAGCCCAGCACGGCGATGAGGACCAGCAGCAGTCCCTTGTTCATCCGGTCGGCCAGAAGCCCGATCGGCAACTGCATCAGCACGTTACCCAGCGCCAGCGTCGTGACCAGCAAGGCCGCCTGCTCGGCATCGAAGCCGATCCTGAGCCCGTAGACGGGCAGGAGCGCAAACCCGCCAGTCTCGACCGCGCCGAACACCATGCCCGCCATGGTCGCGGTGGGAAGGGCGAACAGGTAGACGCTGAACGGGCGGGGCGGTGCGTCGTCCAGAGTCGGCAGAAAGCCGCGTGCCAGCACCAGCGGGATCGCCGCGAGCGAGAGCAGGCCTGCTCCCACCAGATAGGGCGCCCACCCGCTTGTGCCGACCAGAGCCAGAATGCCCGGCCCGGCGGCAAAGCCCAGCGCCAGCACCGTGGCGTAGATACCCATGACCATCCCGCGCCGAGCCGGCGGAGCGAGCGCTGAAATCCAGTATTCGGAGAGTACGAACAGCGCGCCGAGCGCGGCGCTGAACACGAACCGGATCGGGAACCAGGCCCAGTATTGGAAAACCGCCTTGAACAGGATCAGGCTGATCAGCACCAGTGCGATGGACAGGGCCAGCATCCTCCCCATGCCGATGCGCGCCGCAACCCTCGGCACATAGGGCACGGCGATGATGCCCGCGATGCCTGCAAGGGCGGTGTTGACGCCGATGCCGGTGTTGGACACGCCCATGCGCTCCATTTCCAGCGACAGCAGCGGGATGGTCAGGCTGAGCCCGACGCCCACGAGTGCGATGAGCGCGATGGCCGCCCCGATGCCGACCTGACGGGCACGCGCCGGTATGGCGTCGATCTCGCGCGGGTCTGTGCTCATGGCGCGGCCCGTGCCGCCGTGGCGCGGCTCACAGTTCCTCGCGAACCCAGACCCGGTTCTTCTCATAGTAGAACGGAACGGGCAGCCAGGGTGCGAAACCGCGCGCGATGCGGTTCGCCAGTTCGTCGAGCACGACACGCGTCACGGCAGGCAACTCGATGGCTTTGGTGTCCTCGAATGTCACCCAGACCAACTGGTCCAGTTCGGAGCCCGGACCGACGACACCCTCGACGCGGTGCGCCTGGCTGGCATGATCGATGGCGAAGAAGCGCGCATCGAAACGCTTGGGGCGCCGTGGTGGCGTGATGGCGCGGGCGATGAAGGTCAGCGCTTCGAGATCAGGATAGACGCCATGGGCGGCAAACTCGCTCCACGCGCCCGGCGGCGGATTGGCCGGCACACCGAAATCGCGCGAGCCGAACAGCAGGCCGGTTTCCTCGAATGTTTCGCGGATCGCGGCCAGCGCCAGTGCCCGTGCGCGGCTCATGGTCGGGCGCTGCACACGCGTCATCAGGCGCGTTTCGCAGGCTTCGGCGAGTGAGCCCGTCACGTTCATGCGCCGGTCGCCATCCTCGATGCGCCCGCCCGGAAAGACGAACATGCCGGGCATGAAGGTATGGCGCGGGTGTCGGCGGCCCATCAGCACCTTGGGCACAGGCCCGGCCCGGTCGAGGATGATCAGGGTTGCAGCATCGCTGGGCCGGACATTGGGCCAGCGGCGTTCGCGGGCATCGGCCGTCAGCCTCTGCGCATAGTCGTCGGCGCCGGGATTGTCGGCCTTGGCTGATACGGTCATGACTGGCCCTTCACATCGTCCGGTCACGGGAGCGGGCCTGCGGCTCCTTCATGCCAAGGATCACTTCGTCATCCCCGCCAAAGCCGTGCATGCGGCGTGCCCACTGATAGGCAATAACGGCACCCTTGACCGGCTGCATCAGCGCCAGCGCCAGCATTACGGTCAGCGCCGGCCAGATCGCCATGTGCAGCCACATCGGCCAGTTGCCATGCTGCTCCGCCAGCACCACGCCCAGCAGCACCACGTGGGCGACGATGGTGATGGTGATGTAGGGCGGGAAATCATGGGCCTGCTCGTGGAACATCTCCTCGCCGCAGGCTTCGCAGACCGGGTTGACCTTGAGGTAGCGCCCGAACATCGGCCCCTTGCCACAGGCGGGGCAAGTGCAGCCGAAGCCGCGCCGGATCGCGGGCCAAGCCTCGCGGGGGCCGGGCGACATGCGCGATGTGGTGATGTCGTAAGGCATGGTCAACGCCTCCTGCCGGTGCGCGCACCGGGGAAATGCCCCTTGCCGGGCCGGCCCGAGCGCCCCATCGGTTTGGACCCCTCGCCGGAGGAACGCAAGGGTTTCACCTTGCGGCCCTGTGACACAATTTCGAAGCGCAGCGCCCCGGCCACAGGGGCGGCCTCGACCAGCTTAACGGTGATGACATCACCCAGCCGGAAGCTTTCGCCATGGCGCGTGCCCGTCAGGGAATGACTGGCCTCGTCATAGGCATAGTAGTCGGCCCCGATCGTGGCGGCGGGCACGAAGCCGTCTGCTCCCGTGTCGTTCAGCTTCACGAATAGGCCGGACCGCGTCACGCCGGCGATGCGGCCCTCGAAGGTGGCTCCGATCTGGTCGGCAAGGAAATGCGCCACCAGCCGGTCTACTGTCTCGCGCTCGGCAGCCATGGCCCTGCGCTCGGCAGCGGAAATCGCCTCGCCGATCCTGACGAGGTCCTTCCGCGACAAATCAGGCGATACCCCGTCCTTGCCGAGTTTGAGATGCGTGATGAGGGCCCGATGCACGATCAGGTCGGCATAGCGCCGGATCGGCGAGGTGAAGTGCGCATACTTGCGCAGGTTGAGCCCGAAATGCCCGAGATTCTCCGGCGAGTAGAGGGCCTGCGCCTGGCTGCGCAGCACCACCTCGTTGATGAAGGTCTCGTGCTCGGTGCCCTTGACGCTGCCGAGAATGCGGTTGAACAGCGTCGGCTGCAGGGCGCCCGCCTTCGGCAGCTTCTGGCCGATCGAGGCCAGAACCTCCGACAGCCCGCGCATCTTCTCGATGCTCGGCTCGTCATGGACGCGGTACATCAGCCCCGACAGCGCCCGCTCGAGGCTTTCGGCGGCACAGACATTGGCGAGGATCATGCATTCTTCGATCAGCCGGTGGGCGTCGAGCCGCTCGGGAATAGTCACACGCAGCACCCTGCCTTCGGCATCCAGCACCAGCTTGCGCTCCGGCAGGTCAAGTTCGAGCGGCTGGCGGTCATCGCGCGCCCTTTTCAGCGCGCCATAGGCTGCCCACAGCGGCCTGAGCATCGGCACCAGCAAGGGTGCCGTCACATCGTCGGGCTGGCCATCGATGGCGCCTTGCGCCTGCTGGTAGGAGAGCTTGGCCACCGACCGCATCAGGATGCGGTGAAAGCCGTGCCTGAGCTTGCGCCCGTCAGCCGCCAGTGTGATCCTGACCGCAATGGCGGGCCGGTCCTCGTTGGCGCGCAGCGAGCACAGGTCGTTGGAGATGCGCTCCGGCAGCATCGGTACGACACGGTCCGGAAAATACACGGAATTGCCGCGCTCCAGCGCCTCGCGGTCCAGCGCCGAGCCGGGCCGCACATAGGCTGCAACGTCGGCAATGGCCACAGTGAGCACGAATCCGCCCGGATTGTTCGCATCCTCGTCGGGAGCCGCATGCACCGCGTCGTCGTGATCTTTGGCATCCGCCGGATCGATGGTCAGCAGCGGCAGCGCCCGCCAGTCCTCCCGGCCTTTCGGGCCTCCCGGCTCAACGGCCTCGGCCTCAGCGAGCGCGGCGGCGCCAAACTCCTTCGGGATGTTGTGCGCGTGGATCGCGATCAGGCTGACAGCCCGTTCGGACTTGACCGAGCCGAGCCTCTCCTTGACGCGTCCGCGCATCAGCCCGAGGCCGGCGCGCGCCGAGCTCTTGGCCAGAGTCACCGAAACCAGATCGCCATCGACCGCGCCGCCGTCGTCGCCGCGCTGGATCAGCAGCTCCTTGCCGCGCGCCTTCTTGTCGACCGCCTCGACCCTGCCGCCCCCATCGGGATAGGCCCGGAAGACGCCGATCACGGTCGGGCGCTCACCGGCGATGATCTTCAGCGCGCGGGCCTCGAAATGGTTCTCGCCGCGTGCATGCAGCCGTGCCAGCACGCGCTCGCCGACGCCGGGAACCGGTGTGCCGGGCAGGGACCGCCGCGGCACGGTGACGGTGATCGACGGCACGGCCCCATGGTGCGCGTCCCATTCGGCGGGCACCGCGACCAGTTCGCCGTCGCGGTCGCGCCCGGTAATGTCGAGCAGCATCACCGAGGGCATGCCGTCATCCAACGCGGCTTCGCGCCCGCTTGGCCGCTCTGCCTCGATCTCGCGCAGCAACTGCTTCAGCCAGACCCGCCCGCCTTGCGGCAAGGTGAAGGCGCGGGCGATTTCGCGCTTGCCAATCTCACGGCCCTCCGCGCGCTCCCTTTCGATGAAGCGCAGGATGTCATGCTTGCTGGGGAAGGGTGTCTTGCTCACCGCTGCGGTGTGCCATGTTTGGCAGGGCCGGGGAAGGGCGCAGTGCAGCGATGCACTGGTTAGCTGCCTCAGCCCTCGCGGAACGGCTGTGTCACCAATTTGTCGAGGCGCTGCTCCGAACGGTCGCGGAACTGGTCGAGGCCCACTACCATGCCGTCATAGCCGGCGGCTGGGCGGTGGGAATAGGTGCCGAACAGCCTGTCCCACAGCGCCAGGTTGAAGCCGTAGTTGGAGTCTGTCTCGCGCTGCGCGGTCGAATGATGGATGATGTGCATCTCCGGTGTCACCACAAACCAGCGCAGCACGCGCTCGGCGCGCTCCGGCAGGCGCACGTTCGAGTGGTTGTAGAGCGCCATACCGTTCAGCACGATCTCGAACATCAGCACGGCCAGCGGCGGCACGCCGAGCAGGACGATCGCCGCGATCTTCAGGCCGAGCGACAGCACGATCTCGACCGGATGGAAGCGGAAGCCGGAGGTCACATCGAGTTCGGTGTCGGCATGGTGCATGCGGTGCAGCCGCCACAGCACTGGCACCTTGTGGAACACGACGTGCTGCGCATAGACGAGCAGATCGAGCAGGATGAAGCCGACCACGCCGGCGAGAGCCGCGAACAGGGCAGGAGAAAAGCCGGCACTCAGGCCGGCCCAGGGAAGCAGGCCCACCCCGTTTCCTTGCGCCCACAATGCCGCGCCCACTGCCGATGCCGGAAACAGCAGCCGCACCACGGCAATGTCGAGGGCGAAGATGCCGAGATTTGCCGGCCAGCGTACGGCGCGGCCTTGCTTCGTCTCGCGCCAGGGATCGAGGAACTCCCAGACCGCCATCGCCCCGAACACGGCAAGGAAGATGGCCAGCCGAATCGTCGGCTCCGGAAATCCGGCAAGGGTTAGCATTGGCAGAGCATCCATCATGGGTCGAAGTTCCCCGGGCCGGCCCGCTTGGTCAAGGGGGCATCTCGTCGCTGGACTGCCCATGTGTGGTATTCGCGCGCCATCGGCATCCTTATCCTGACCATGCCAGAATCCTCATCCTGAGCCGGGCGAATGAGGAGGATCTTGCATCGGGGCTGGCGCCACCTCATCCTTCGACCGGCTCAGGATGAGGCGTCGTGGAAGAGCCAGCTGCCGGCGAGGGCAGGCGCGGTCGCCATCACGAGACACGCGCCATGCATTGCCCCTGTGGCCGGGATCGGCTAGACGGCGTGCTTCGATCCATCCTCCGACGTTCGAGGTGCGCGTGAGCGACGAAGCCAAGTTGCAAGGCAAGAAGAAGGAAGAAGGCGGCCTGATGGAGACCGTGAAGGTCATCGTCCAGGCGCTGCTGATCGCGCTGGTCATCCGCACCTTCCTGTTCCAGCCCTTCAACATCCCGTCAGGCTCGCTGATCCCGACGCTGCTGGTCGGCGATTACCTGTTCGTCTCGAAATACACCTATGGCTATTCGAAGCACTCCGTGCCGTTCAGCCCCGACCTGTTCGCCGGGCGCATCTGGGGTTCCGAGCCGAAGCGCGGCGACATCGCCGTGTTCAAGCTGCCGAAGGACAACACGACCGACTACATCAAGCGCGTCATCGGCATGCCGGGCGATCGCATCCAGGTCATCGATGGCGTGGTGCATATCAACAACATTGCCGTGAAACGCGAGCGCATCGCCGATTTCGAAACGGCCGATGCCTGGGGGCGTCCGCAGAAGGTGGCACAATATCGTGAGACGCTGCCCGGCGGTGTCAGCCATGTCATCATCGAGCGCGATGGCGACCGGGGCTACTGGGACAACACCCGCGTCTACACCGTGCCGGCCGGTCACTATTTCATGATGGGTGACAACCGCGACAACTCGACCGACAGCCGCGACGAGCAATCGGTCGGCCCGGTGCCCTTCGAGAACTTCGTCGGCCGGGCGGAGATCATCTTCTTCTCGATCGAGGAAGGCGAGGCGGCCTGGCAGATCTGGCGCTGGCCAGTGAGCGTGCGCTGGAACCGCCTGTTCCAGTCCATCAAGTAACGGCGATGCCGGCACGCCCGAAACCGGATCTGGCCGATCTCGAAGCGCGTCTCGGCCATGCCTTTGCCAACCGCAAGCTGCTCGAACATGCGCTGACGCACATGAGCGCCGCCCCGGCCGAGGCCAAGCGCACAGGCAGTTATCAGCGGCTTGAATTCCTTGGCGACCGCGTGCTCGGCATCTGCGTGGCGGAATTGCTGTTCAGCACCTATCCGGCAGCGGAAGAGGGCGAGTTGTCCCGCCGGCTGGCCGATCTGGTGCGCAAGGAGACCTGCGCCGAGATGGCGCTGGCGTGGGCCATCGGGCCGCATCTCAAGCTTGGCGATGGCGAGGCGGCCTCCGGCGCGCGCAAGAACAAGGCGATCCTCGCCGATGCGTTCGAATCCATCGTCGGCGCCATCTTCCTCGACGGAGGCTATCCCGCCGCGAAGCGCACGCTGGAAGCGGCCCTTGGCGACCGGCTGCGCCAGACCTCGCGCCCTCCGCGCGATGCCAAGACGGCGTTGCAGGAATGGGCGCAAGGCCAGGGCCTGCCGACGCCGAACTATGCGGAGGTCGGCCGTTCCGGGCCCGATCATGCGCCGGTGTTCAAGGTTGCCGCCCATGTCCACGGGCTGGCGGACGGGGTTGGCGAAGGGCGCTCCAAGCGCATTGCGGAGCAGGTTGCAGCGGAGAATTTCCTCCGCCGCGAAGGATTGTGGCGTGAAGGAGAAGTCGGGCTTGAGTGATGTGAACGAACCGGTGCCCTCCGGGCGCATGGAAACGCGCGAGGGCATGCGCGCGGGCTTCGTGGCGCTGATCGGCGCACCCAATGCCGGCAAGTCGACGCTGCTCAACCAGCTTGTCGGGGCCAAGGTCTCGATCGTCTCGCGCAAGGTGCAGACCACCCGCACCCAGGTGCGCGGCATCGCCATGGCGGGCTCGTCGCAGATCGTCTTCGTCGATACGCCCGGCATCTTCCGGCCCAAGCGCCGGCTCGACCGGGCCATGGTCACGTCCGCCTGGGGCGGGGCAACGGACGCGGACCTTGTGGGCGTGCTGATCGACGTCAACAAGCACCGCGACGCCGAGACGCTGGAATTGCTGGCCCGTCTCGCCGAGATCCCCCAGCCGAAATTTCTGGTGCTCAACAAGGTCGACACGCTCAAGGACAAGGAAGCGCTGCTCGGTATCAGCACAGGCCTCAACGAGAAGGCCCATTTCGAGACGACCTTCATGATTTCGGCCCTGTCAGGCTCGGGTGTGAAGGCCATGCTCGACTGGCTGGCCCAGCGCGTGCCGGCAGGCCCCTGGCTCTATCCCGAAGACCAGATGTCGGATGCGCCGCTGCGCTTTCTCGCCGCCGAGATTACCCGCGAGAAGATGTATGAGCGGCTGCATGACGAACTTCCTTACCGCTCGACGGTGGAAACCGAGAGCTGGGTGCAGAAGCCGGATGGGTCGGTCCGCATCGAGCAGACGATCTTTGTCGAGCGTGAAAGCCAGCGCAAGATTGTGCTCGGCAAGAATGGCGCGACCATCAAGTCCATCGGCCAGTCGGCCCGTCACGACATCGCCGAAGCCGCCGAGGCGAAGGTGCACCTGTTCCTGTTCGTGAAGGTGCGGGAGGACTGGGGCAACGATCCGGCCCGCTATCGCGAGATGGGGCTCGAGTTTCCCAAGGAATGAGGCCGGCCGCATCGTTCGCGCAGCCGTAAGGTGTATTCTGTGCGGCAGAGGGGCATGATCGGGTTATGAACTGCCTCACGATCCGCTCCGTTGCCGCGCTGGGCGTCCTGCTTGCCGCCTTGCTGGGCACTTCGGTGGCGGGCCGTGCTGATCATGCCGCTGCTGACAGCGCCACTGCCTGCGCCCGATCACCCGGCTGCGCCATTGCCGGAGGTCGCTACCTGGCGCTGGCCCCGTCCGGCTGGGATGGCAGGTCAGCGTTGCCGGTCCTGGTGTTTTTCCAAATCTGGCGCGAAAGCGCCAAATACGTGGTGCTGGATCCGCCGCTCAGGGCACTGGTCGATCAGCGCGGCGTGCTGCTGGTCGCGCCGCATGGCGAAGGCAACACCTGGTCCTATCTTGGCGCGCCCGGCAAGCATCGCGACGAGTCTGCCTTCATCGCCGCGCTGGTGGCCGACGTGAAGGCGCGCTTTCCGGTCGATGCCCGCCGCTTCGTCGCAGCCGGCTTCAGCCATGGGGCGTCGATGGTCTGAACAGCGCCTGCCGTCAACCGGGCCTGTTCGCCGTTCATGGCGCACTGGCAGGCGGTTCTGGGAGCCCTCGCCGGAGCTTGCAGTGGCACGCCCGTCGATCTCGTCCATGTCCACAGCACACACGACGGCACGGTGCCCATAGGCGGGCAGGCCTTGCCCGGCAGGTTGTTCAGACAGGCTGGCATCCGGCGTGATTGGGCCGTCTGGCTCAGGGGCAATGCCTGCCCGGCACTGCCAAGCAGCACCTTCACACAGGTCGGGCGCACTTGCCTGCTCTGGTCGGCATGCGCGTGGCCCGGCCAGTTGCAGTTCTGCACCCATGATTCAGGACATGAGATCCATGAATCAGATCTTGAAGTGCTTTGGAGCTTTGTCGAACAGCGCGCCGCAAGCCGCTGAGCGGACTCGTCAATCGCGCACCAGCACCAGCCCTGTCAGCAGGTCGTGGCCCATGCGGCCGTCGCGGCGCAGCAGGCCGATCGCCAGCGTCAGCAGGTAGAGCCCGACCGTGAAGGTTGCCACATAGAACAGCAGGCAATGCGCCGCCGCCGTGATGCCGTTCGGCGCGCCGCCGTCACTGCGCTCCACCCTGACACCGGAAACCCGCATGCCGATCGTGGCCTGCCTGACCCCGCCGATGGTGATGGCGGCATAGGCCATGGCCGTGCAGATGCCGATGATAGGGAACAGCATCCAGCCAATGCCGAAGGTGATCAGACCGAGGAAGCTGACGCTCATCGCGACAATCAGGCCGATGAGCCCGACGATGAACAGGTCGATGACATAGGCGACCAGACGCGGCACGAGCACGCCGCCGGTGCGCCAGGACTGGCTGATGGTGCGCTCCTGAAGGGAACTGGTCGTTGCGGGAAGAGGCGATGTCATGAACGCTGATCCTTTCCCGTCATCATGTCATGTCCCGGGCACCGGCTTTCAAGCCTTGTGGCGGTCCGGATCGCAAAAGCCCGGCGCATTCTGCCGTCTTGGCTCCAGCCCGTCCTGTACCAGCGCGGCAAGGATCTCGCGGGCATGGTCCGCGCCGCGGGTCTCGACCGTGATGTCGATGGACACGCCCTTGGCCGGCACATCCAGCAGCAGCCGGCCATGCGAGACCTCGAGGATATTGGCCTTGAGCTGCCCGAGCCGGCTGGCGATCTGGCCCAGGATGCCCGGGCGGTCCGCTGTGGTGATGCGCAGGGCCAGGATTCGGTCATCGCGCTCCAGCTCGCGCACCATGATCGAGGCCAGCAGCCGCGCATCGATGTTGCCGCCACACAGCACCAGTCCGACTTTCCGCCCGGAAAAGCGCGCTGGCTCGGCCAGCATCGCGGCCAGCCCGGCGGCGCCGGCCCCTTCCGCCATCGTGTGCTGCAAGGTGGCAAAGGCGTTGATCGCGCGCTCCAGCATGTCCTCGCTCAGCAGCACCGGACCCTCAACGAGAGCCTTGGCGATCGGCAGTGTCAGGGCGCCGACATTCTTGACGGCGATGCCTTCGGCGATGGTCGGCCCGCCAACAGGCAGGTTGTCGCCGTGCATTGCGTTGTGGAACGATGGATAGAGTTGCGCCTCAGCGCCGATAATGCGGATGGCAGGTTTCAGCGCCTTTGCGGCGGTGGCAATGCCTGCGATCAGCCCGCCGCCGCCCATCGGCACCACAAGCATGTCGAGATCGGGCTGATCCTCCAGCATTTCGAGCGCGATCGTGCCCTGGCCGGCCATGACCGCGAGATCGTCGTAAGGATGGATCAGGACCAGACCCTCGACGGCCATAATGGCGGAGACCTTGAGTTGCGCTTCGACCAGTGTCTCGCCATGCAGCACCACCCTTGCGCCGTGGGCCCGGGTGTTCTCGACCTTCACCGAGGGCGTGGGCTCGGGCATGACGATCGTGGCTGGAATGCCCATGGCGCGGGCGTGGTAGGCGAGGCCCTGTGCGTGGTTCCCCGCCGACATGGCGATCACGCCGCGTCGCCGCTCGTCGGCTGTCAGAGTCGACAGCCGGTTGACCGCGCCACGTTCCTTGAACGAGGCTGTGGCCTGCATGTTCTCGTATTTGACATGCACCGTCGCGCCGGTCAGTTCCGACAGGCGCGGAGCAGGCACGAGAGGCGTGCGGATGACCCTTCTGGCAATGGCGCGCGCTGCGGCCTGGATGTGCGCCAGTGTCAGGGTGGGGTTGGCCATCGCCGGTCTCCTCACACGCGCCGGGGGCTCAGCCCGGGAAACCCGAACAGGCCGCCGGGCCGGAACACAAGCACAACCACGAGTGCGGCATGGATGACAAGGTCGCGCCCTTCGATCGGCATCGTGGCAGACCAGATCGCCTCGAAAGCCGCAACCGCAAGCCCGCCGAGCACTGCGCCGGTGATCGAGCCGATGCCTCCAAGGATGGCCGCGATAAGCGCCTTCAACCCGAGACTGAAGCCGCCGGCAAAGCCCACGCCGCCATACAGCGCCGTAACGATGATGCCCGCCAGCCCGGCCAGCGCCGCCGCGAGGATCAGCGCCTTGTCGAGCACGGCGCGCTCGCTGACCCCGCACAAGGCCGCCATGCCAGCATCATCCGACACGGCCCGCCACGCCCGGCCATAGAGCGATCGCTGCATGAAGGCCAGGAGGCCAAGGGTCGCCAGAAGCCCGCCCAGCACCGCGAGCGCCGAGGCGCTGGTCATGGCTGTCACGAAATCGCCGGCGCGCATCAGCGGTGTGGGCTGGTTGAACAGCGGCGGTAGCCTGCGCATCTCGGCCCCTTGCGTCAGCCTGAGATACTCCGTCAGCGCGATGCCGGCTCCGACGGTGGCGATCAGCACATGCTGACCCGGCTGAGGCGCCTGCCGGCCAGGGGCCGCCCGCGACAGTACGAAGCCATGCAGGGCAGCGCTGGCGACGCCGATGACGAGCGCGACCAGCACGCCCGCCAGCGCCGTCTCGATGCCGAAGCCGGCCACTGCGCCCAACCCGACGATTCCTGCCAGGCTGCCCAGTGCCGCGAACTCGCCGAAGACCAGCACGAACCGCCCCACCAGCCCGTAGATCAGAGCATAGGCCGCCGCCAGCAGCGCATAGATGGCCGCGCTTGGCAGGGCCGTGAGCAGTTGCTGGCTGCCATAGGCCAGCCATGATGGCACCTCGGGCAGGCTGGCCGAGGCACTCGGTGGGGCGCGATCAGCCGCCCCGGCAGCAGGCGCATCGAGATAGAACCGCTTCAGGAAGAAGAACGAGGCATCGGCCATAGGTCCGAACTCGGTGGCAAGGCCGGTCAGGTCGCGCTGGCTTCTGGCACCGCGATCGGCCGAAAAGCGGCAGATCACGAAGCGGGCCTGCATCGCACCGTCCGCCCCGATCGCGCGGTAGTTGATCCGGAGCGAGAACGGGTAGGGGCCAGGCCTGGTCTGCTGGATGTCGAGACGCGCCGTGTCGTTGATGGCCGGCAGCGTCATGCGGCAAAGGCGGGCCTCGTCAGCATCGATCAGCTCCCCGCACGCGGCCAGCAACACAAGCAGAATCGCGGCGGCAAGGCGGATCATGACCGATTGATAACGCAGCCCGGCGATGGGCCGTAGCGCATTCTGGCCGTAAGGTGATGGCGGCCAGGTGGCCCGCCAGCACCATGGGCATGATCCCAGCTTGACGTGGCCCCTGCCATCATCGTTGGGTCATGGCTCGCCCTGTCTGCAAAAGAGCTGCGCGCATTCGATGCCTGATCCTTTTTCAAGCCTAAAGTTCCTCCACCTCATTGGCGTGATCCTGCTGGTGGGCAATGTTACGGTCACGGCCTCGTGGAAGGTCTACGCCGATTTTAGCGGTGATCCCCGCATCATTGCGCACGCCCAGCGCAGCGTAACGCTGGCTGACTGGCTCTGGACCCTGCTGGGGATCGCGCTGGTCATGATCGGCGGCTATGGGGCGGCGCTGGTGCAGGGCATCGGCCTGTTCGACACGGTCTGGATGGTGAGCGGACAGGCCCTGTTCCTGCTCTCCGGGCTGATCTGGCTGGGGCTGATCGTGCCGGTTCAGGCCAGGCAGGCGCGCGCGGCGCGGGAATTTGCTGTCAGCGGCACCATCCCGGACAGCTACTGGCGGCTGTCACGGTGGTGGATGATCCTCGGCGTCGCCGCCACCATCCCGCTCATTGCCGCGATCTGGGTAATGGTCGCAAAGCCGTGATGGGCGGGAGGCCTCAGCCCTTCAGCCACTCGGCAACGCGGGGTGCGAAGTAGGTCAGCACGCCATCTGCGCCGGCGCGCTTGAAGGCAAGCAGGCTCTCCATGATCGTGCGTTCCTCGGCCAGCCAGCCGTTGCGCGCCGCTGCCATGATCATCGCGTATTCGCCGGACACCTGATAGGCGAACGTCGGAACCCCGAACGTGTCCTTCACCCGCGAGACGATGTCGAGATAGGGCATGCCGGGCTTGACCATGACCATGTCCGCGCCTTCTTCCAGATCGAGTGCAACCTCGCGGAGCGCTTCGGCGGTATTGGCCGGGTCCATCTGGTAGGTACGCTTGTCCCCGGTCAGTGTGGCGTTGGTGCCGATGGCATCGCGGAACGGACCATAGAAGGCCGAAGCATACTTGGCTGCATAAGACAGGATCTGAACATCGTCATGGCCGGCCGCATCAAGCGCCTTGCGGATCGCTGCAACGCGTCCGTCCATCATGTCGGAGGGCGAGATCGTGTCGGCTCCGGCATCTGCCAGCGCCAGCGCCTGCCGGCACAGGATGGCGACGCTCGGGTCGTTGAGGATCACCCCGTCGCGGAGCACGCCGTCATGCCCGTGATCGGTGTAAGGATCGAGCGCGGAATCGGTGATGATGCCGATCTCAGGCACGGCGGCCTTGATGGCGCGCACCGCGCGGCACATCAGATTGTTGGCGCGGAGGGCCTCGCTCGCCGTGGCGTCTCGCAGCGAGGGCTCGACATACGGGAAGGGCGCGATTGCCGGGATGCCGAGGCGGGCGGCTCGCTCGGCCTCGCGGACAGCCTCGTCGATGTTGACGCGGTCGACGCCGGGCATGTGCTCGACCGGCCAGCGCGCCTCCGTGCGGTCCATCAGGAAGATCGGCCAGATCAGATCGTCGGTGGTCAGCCGGTTCTCGCGCACCAGACGCCGCGACCACTCGCTCTTGCGGTTGCGCCGCATGCGATGCGTCAGGTCGAGCCGCACACTGGTGTCGACAGGGGCCGGGCTCTCGGCATCTTGCCGTGAATGTGGCTGGCCGAATGGCCGGATGACGCGTGTCGACATGAACACCCCCGTGATGTGGTCTGGGTTAGCACATCAGAATGGTTCCAACCAAGTCCGTATGATGACGCCCTTTCCCGGCCAACGGCGTGTTGCCGATGCCGGCATTGACAGCACAGCGCCGAAACCCGACACCAGCGCTCGGACCAACACAGTTCCGGGGCTGACGTGCGCGAGACCGACCCACCGACCGAGCCAGAGATCCTGTGCGAGACGCGCGGCCATGCCGGTGTCATCACGCTGAACCGCCCGCGTGCGCTCAACGCGCTCACGCTGGGCATGGTCAGGGGGCTGGCGGCGGCTCTCGATGCCTGGGAGCACGACCCTGCCATTCGCCATGTCGTGGTCATCGGGGCTGGCGAAAAGGCCTTCTGTGCCGGTGGAGATATCCGCCTGCTGCATGAACTCGGCAAGGCTGGACGGATTGAGGAGTCCCGCGGCTTCTGGCGTGAGGAATATGTCCTGAATGCCCGTATCAAGGCCTATCCGAAGCCCTATATCGCGCTGATCGACGGCATCGTGATGGGCGGCGGGGTCGGCATCTCGCTGCATGGTAGCCACCGTGTCGCCGGCGAACGCTATCTCTTCGCCATGCCGGAGGTCGGCATCGGCTTCTTCCCGGATGTGGGGGCAACCCACGCCTTGCCGCGCCTGCCGGGCGCAACGGGAACCTGGCTGGCCGTCACGGGCGAGCGCGTTGGCCAGGCCGATGCAATGGCGCTTGGCCTCGCCACCCACGCTGTCCCGTCCTCTGCGATTGCCGGTCTGTTGGACGCGTTGGTCGCAGGGCAAGATGTCGACGCCGCCCTGGCGGAACGGGCTGCGAAACTGCCGCCTCCGCCGCTGGCCCCGCACCGGGCCCTGATCGACCATGCCTTCAGCGCCCCAACGGTCGAGGCGATCATCGCCCGTCTTGACGAGGTGGCCGGGGCCGATCCGTTTGCGGCACGCCTTCTGGCAGCCATGGCGCAGAAATCCCCGACGAGCATGAAGCTGGCCTTGGCGCAGATGAAGGCTGGCGGCGCGCTCTCGTTTGCCGAGGCCATGCGCACCGAGTTCCGCATTGTCAGCCGCATCGCCACCGGCCTCGATTTCCGCGAGGGCGTCCGCGCCGTCATCATCGACAAGGACAACAAACCAGCCTGGCAACCCGCGCGCCTTGCCGATGTCGGCAGCGCCATGGTGGAAGCCTACTTCGCGCCGCTGCCTGATGATCTGGTGATCTGAGCCCATGGCCGAAATCTTCCGAAGCACCAGCCCGCCGCAGGACAAGCGCCCCGCCGGCATGAATGCCGGCCCCGCTCCCGCGCGGATCAACTGGGAGCGTCTCAATATCTGGTTCTGGCGCCTGCTGGCGCTCGCCTGGCTGCTGAACGGCCTTTATGCCTGGGCCGTGATCATCGGCGTCGATCCCTCCGCCGCGCGCCCGTTCGAGGCGCGCGCCGCAACCTTCCAGGCCGTCACGATCTATTTCGCGGTGGTTGATTTGCTGGCTGCCACGGGGCTCTGGCTGCTGGCCCCCTGGGGGGCCGTCGTCTGGCTGATCGCCGCCGTCAGCCGCATCGTTATGGCCTTTGCCTTCCCGGCGGCCGCAGGGCTTGCCATGCCTGCCATCGCGGGCCTTGCGGTCTGCATCGCCTGCTTCATGGCCTTGAACTGGATCGCCGGGCGGCAATCCGAAAGCTGATCCGGACCTGGCCATGGTGAACGAGCCGGTCACGAATGCTTTAGATTACTGATCTGTCAATTCAGATTCGATTCACGAAAACCCGTAAATCTCTTGTTCAGTCTGATATTTAAACTGGTTTTCATCGGAGGCATGTAGGGTCACCCATACAAACAGACCGGCACAAAAAACCGCTGGCTGGCGTCAAACAGTGTGGGGTTACTATGATCAGCAAGTTCAATGCTGCCGTTGTGCAGAAGAATGACGAGGGTCTTGCGCCTGTCGCTCCCCTCTACATTGAGTCACTTAATCTCATCGAGCGCCTTCACCGTCGGCTCCTTGATGTCATCAAGGACGAATTCGATCGCAAGGGCCGTGACGACGTCAACAGCGTGCAGGCTCTGCTGCTGCACAACATCGGTGATAAGGAACTGACCGCGAGCGAACTGCGCACACGCGGCTACTATCTCGGCTCCAACGTATCCTACAACGTCAAGAAGCTGGTGGAGATGGGCTACCTGCACCATGCCCGTTCCCGCGTGGACCGCCGGGCCGTGCGGATCAGCCTGACCGAGAAGGGCCGTGAGGTCCACCAGATCGTGAAGGGCGTCTACGCCAAGCACATCAAC
>Ga0164293_10001588_pt1 | contig 18996 bp, 10 predicted proteins | sample GEODES118metaG_FD_111487 | JGI IMG/M metagenome (GOLD analysis project Ga0164293, IMG submission 111487) | Eutrophic lake water microbial communities from Lake Mendota, Wisconsin, USA - GEODES118 metaG | ecosystem: Environmental > Aquatic > Freshwater > Lake | place: USA: Lake Mendota...
GAGCCAGCGCGAGGGCGCCTCGATGCCGGCCTCGAGCCACTGGCGCGCCAGACCGATCGCCGGCTCAAAAGCCGCGGCCTGCTGCGCCCGAAGGCCGGCCAGGGCACCCGACTCGGGGACCGCTTGCTCCGGTCCAACCTGCCCTGGATGCCCTTGCACCGTCTCCTGCCTCTCCTGCCTCTCCTGCCCCTCAGCCCGCTCGTATGAAGGGGGCCAGAGCGGACCCGGGCTGTCGCCATCGAGCGCACCCAAAAGAAGCACTACCGCCGGCGGCGGGTGTCGTGACAGGCCCGCGTCCTCCGGCAGGCACTCAACACCGGCCGCGACCAGCGCCCGGCGAATGCCTGCGCCTGCTGCCGAGGAACCCCCCAGCACGAGCCAAGCGGGGTGGCCCGTCGGCGCCAGCGGCAGCGGCTGGCACTCCCACACATCCTGGCTGAACCAATCCGGCCCCAAGGGCAAGCGGGGAGCCGGCGCGAGCGGGCCTGCCTTGGCAGATGTCGCAGCGCTGGGCCTGGGCTCGGCCGGCGGGCTCGTCACCGACCCGGCCATGCCGAGCAGGTCATCGGGGTGATTGGCAGGCGGGTCGACCCAGTGCCGAACCCGCTCGAAGGGGTAAGTGGGCAGGGAGACTCGCCGGCCGGTCCGGCCGGTGCGCAGCGCCTCCCATTTCAGCGGCACGCCCGCGCACCACAGCGCGCCCGCGGCAGCCAGCAGGTGAGGCAGGTCTTCGCCACCCTCCTGCGGCCGGCCCGCCGAGGCCAGAAGCAGCCGCTCGCCGCGGCCATTGGCGCGCGCCAGCGAGGTCAGGGCCTGGCCTGGCCCGCACTCGAGCCAGGCTGCGCCCGGATGGTCATGCCCCAGTCGCGCCATGGCCTGCGCGCAGCGCACCGGCTGGCGCAGGTGCCGCCCCCAGTAATCGGGGGGCAGCGTCTGCCCCGGCAGGATCCACTCGCCGTCCAGCGCCGAGAGAAAGGGCCGCCACGCTGGCAAAGATCGCAAATCGGCGCAGCGCTCGAGCAGGACAGGCACCAGGCCATCGACCGCGCGCGAGTGGGCCGCAACCGCCACCGGCAAGGGGCGCGACCCGATCCCCAGGCCCTGCAGGTGCGCGGCCAGGCGTGCCAGCGCCTTCGGCGAGCCCGAGATCGCGCATAGTCCTGGCGCGTTGACGGCCGCCAGGTCCAGGCCCTCCTGCGCCAGCCAAGGGGCCAATTGCACCTCTGAAGCTTCGACCGCGAGCATGGTGCCGCCGGCCGCCTCGAGCAACTCGCCACGCCAGCAGGCCAGCGCCAGCGCATCGGGCAGGGACAGCAACCCGGCGGCGCAGGCGGCGGCCACTTCGCCAGCGCTGTGCCCCATGAGCGCACAAGGCGTGACGCCGACCGCCTCCCACAGGCGTGCCAGCGCCAGTTCGAGCACCAGCAGCGCCGGCAATTCGAACCGGGGCGAGGTCTGTCCTTCGGGGGCCACGGGCTGGACGGCGAGTCGCTGCGCCGGCCCGAGCGCGCAGGCCGGGTCGCGGTCTTGGGCATCCACGTGAGCATGGCCGCGCCCAGTGGTTTCCCCCAGCCAAGCAGACCGCAGTCCCTCGGCCACCTCGAAGGCGACGCCGGCTGGCCAAGCTTCAAGGCAAGCCTGCACTGCTTCGCGGAAGGCCGGCAGCGCCAGCAGGTCTTGGCAGGCACCCGGTCGATGCGAGCCAGCGCCGGGGAACAACCAGGCCACCGGCGGCGGCGCATCCGGCGCCGACCCGTGGAGCCGACGCGCTGGCGCCTCCGCCACCGAGCCTGCGATGGGCGGGGCAGACACGACCTGCGTGCCCGGCGCTGCCAGGGCGCTGCGTAACTGCGTGTGATGACGCGCCACCCAGACCGATCGACAGGGCTGGTGGATGCGCCCTTCCTGCAGGGTGAAGGCCGCGTCCACTAGGTCCGCCAACTCCATCGGGCCCGCCGCATTCGCTGCACCCAGTGGATCGCCCGCTTCGTCTGCCAGCCAGGCTTGCCAACGCGCTTCCAGGGCCACCAGGGCCTGGGGCGTGCGCGCCGACAGCGGCAACAACTGCCAAGACAGAGGGCCGGGGGTCGTGGCGGGTGGACGAGGCGCCTCCTCTAGGACCAGGTGCGCATTGGTGCCGCCGACGCCCAGCGCGTGCACCGCAGCGCGCCGAGGTCGGGCGCCGGACGGCCAGGCTCTCGCCTCGGCGAGCACCTGCAGCGGAAGATGGGCGCCGAAGCGACGGTTCGGCCTTTGGAAGTGCAGGCTCGCAGGCAACTGGCCATGGCGCAGGGCCAGGCACACCTTGATCAGGGAGGCCACGCCGGCGGCCGTGTCCAGATGTCCGATATTGCTCTTGACCGAGCCCAGCCCGATGGCGCCAGGCGCCGCACCCGCGTAGGCCTGGGACAGGGCCGCCACCTCGATCGGGTCGCCCACGGGCGTGCCGGTTCCATGGGCCTCGATGTAGTCAATGTCGGCCGCCTGCAGGCCGGCCATCGCCAGGGCTTCGGCCGCAACCTCGGCCTGACCGTCCTGGCTGGGCGCCAGGTAGCCGGCCTTGGCGCGACCGTCGTTGTTGATGGCGGAGCCGCGGATGACAGCCCAGATGGCATCGCCATCACGCAGCGCATCTTGCAGGCGCCGTAGCACCACCACGCCCACGCCGCTGCCGAAAACAGTGCCCGCTGCGGCGTCATCGAAGGCGCGACACCGGCCGTCAGGCGAGAGAATTTCGCCGGCCGCGTGGCGGTAGCCTTGGCGATGCGGAAGCTCGATGCTCACGCCGCCGGCCAGCGCCATGTCGCACTCGCCGGCCAGCAGGCTCTGCGCCGCCAAGTGCACCGCCACCAAGGAGGTGGAGCAGGCCGTCTGCACGCCGACGCTGGGCCCGCGCAGGTCGAGCAGGTAGGAGACCCGGGTGGTGAGGAAGTCCTTGTCGTTGCCGGTGTGGCGCAACAGGAACAGGCCCATGGTCCGCAGCAACTCCGCGTTGGGCAGCAGGTGCCGGGCGAAATAGGCCTGCAGCCCGCAACCACCGAAGACCGCGACGGCGCCGGGAAAGCGCCCTGGCCCACTGCCAGGCACATGACCGGAGTCCTCCATCGCCTCCCAGCAGCATTCGATGAAGTGCCGGTGCTGCGGGTCCATCACCGCCGCATCGCGGGGGCTTATGCCGAAGAAGCGGGCGTCAAAGCACTCCATGTCTGCCAGCGGCAGGCAGGCAGGCACATAGGCGGGGGCAGCCAGGTCGCGGGCACTCACGCCAGCCGCGCGCTAGGCAGCCTCGTCCAGCCAGCAGGTGGCCTCACGGCCCTCACGCAGCAGGCGCCAGAAAGTGCGCCAGTCGGGCGCACCGGGAAATCGCCCCGCCAGGCCCACGACCGCGACCGAGCCAGAGGGGGCAGATGCACTGTCCATGGCCTGCCCTCAGCCCGAAAGGCTGTTGCGCAAGGCGCGGCGCGCCATCGCACGGTCCTGCACAACGGAGAACGTGCTGGCTGCAAGGGGCGCAGCGGTCGCCGCCGAGTTCGCGGCGAGGTGACGGGCCAGCGAGGAAATGGTGGTCAAACGGAACATGTCAGTCACCGGGATCTCGACCCCGCAGGCCTCGCGCAGGCGCCGCTGCACCTGGATGACAGCCAGCGAGTGACCGCCAAGGTCGAAGAAGTTGATCTCGCGTCCCACCTCCTGCCGGCCCAGCACCGTGCGCCAGGTCTGGGCCACGACGGCCTCCAGCGCCTCCAGCGCCTGCGGTGTGCTCGCAGTCGCTGCCAAGCACCCCCGGCCTGGCAGGGTCACCGTGCTGGCCACCAGCGCAGGCGCTGGCCGCGAGGGATGTCGCTGATGTGGCTGATGTGTCGGCGTCGATGGCATCAGCCGCCGAGGCTCGCCCGTGCGACTGGCTGCCACCAGCGCCTGGCGGTCGATCTTTCCGTTGGGTGTCTTGGGCAAGTCATCGCGCAGGGCGATACCCCGTGGCAGCATGAACTCCGGCAGCTGGCGTCCTAGAGCGCGCGCCAGATCCAGAGGCTGGGGGGACTGCCCGGGACGCGGGGTGACGAAGGCCTGCAGCCAGGCCTCGCCCACACTGTCGCGGCAGGCGACCACCACCGCCTCGCGCACACCGTCCATGGAGGCCAGCGCGGACTCGATCTCGCCCAGCTCAATGCGGTGCCCGCGGATCTTCACCTGGTGGTCCAGCCGGCCGAGAAAGGCGAGGCGGCCGTCCGGTTCGCGCCGGACCTGGTCGCCGGTGCGGTACAGCCGGCGGCCCGGGCGCAGGGGGTCGTCGACAAAGCGCTCGGCGTCCAGCGCGGGGCGCGCGTGGTAACCCTGCGCCAGGCAGGGGCCCGAGACGCAGAGTTCGCCCGGGACAAAGGCCGGACACTCCTGACCCCAGGCGTTGCGCAGGTGAAGTTCGGTGTTAGACAGCGGACGGCCCAGGGAGATCTCCATCGACCCGGAGGCCTGCCCTGCCATGTCACCCGCCATGCCACCGGGCATGCCACCGGACTCCCGCGATGCTGCCCGTGCAGGCAGCGCCCAGGCACTGCACCACACGGTGGCCTCGGTGGGGCCATACATGTTCAGCACCAGACCGGGCACCTGATCGCACAGCGCGCTGGCCATCGTAGGCGGGAGCGCCTCGCCGCCCACCAGCAGGGCCGACAGCCCTGATAGCCCCTGCCGGCCCGCCTCGTCAACCAGCAGGATCGCCGCTTGCGAGGGCGTGCATTGCAGGTGGGTGATGCGGTGATGCGTGAGCGCGGCCCCCACCGAGAGGGCGCGACCTGCAGACTGCGCGGCATGTGCGGTGGGCCTTGCTACCGGCGTCGTCCCCGTCCCTGTCCCTGTCCCCAGCTTGGCCTGCGCCAGCTCCGTCAATCGGTGCAGGTCGGGCAGGTGCTCCAGCACCTGGTCGGCTGGGATACCGAAATCAATCAGGCACGCGATCTCGTGGACCCCGATTTCGGCGAGCTGCGCCACCAGGCCCATACAGCGCTCTGGCGTACCGATCAGGGCGCTGCTGCGCCAATAGCGTTCGAACGCGTGATCGAGCAGGGCCTCTGTCTCCTCCTGCGTTGGCGGGCGCGCGGCGAACTCGCTGAGACCACCGGCTGGCCCGACGGGCCCGGCGAGAACGACGGTTTGGCCTGCGGGGAGCGCCTGGCCCTCCGGCGTCGCGGGCGAAGCACCACCGGTGGGCGTCGCGAAGGTAGGAAAGCGCCAGTCGGCCCGGCGAATCAAATCCATGGCCTCGCGCAGATAGGCCTTGAGCGGTCCGCGCGCCATCTCGCGCACCGCGTCCTCGTCCTCCCCGACAAAGGTGTGCAGCATGAGCGCCACCTGGCCCCGACCCGGATGGCCGGCAGCGTCCCAGGCCGCGCGGTACACCGCCACCTTTTCGGCGAGCTCCTGGACCGACTGCCCCAGCAGGTGAGTGAGCACATGGCATCCGGCACGGCCGGCCTCGGCAAAGGTCTGCGGGTTGCCAGCCACCGTCACCCACACCGGCAATTCAGCCTGCACAGGCCGCGGCAGGGTGCGCACCGTCACCGTTTGTCCCTCAGGCCCGGGCCAGGCCAGAGCCTCGCCCCGCCACAAGCGGCGCACCGCGTCGATGCCCTCGAACATCTGCTGGCGCCGGCCTGCCCACGCCGCCGGCGCGAGCACAAAGTCCTGCGGCTGCCAGCCGGCAGCGAAGGACACGCCCACCCGGCCGCCCGAGAGCCGATCGACCAGGGCCCAGTCCTCGGCCACCGTGAGCGGATGGTGCAAGGGCAGTACGCAGCTGCCCGCGCGCAGCTGCACATGGCGGGTGACCATGGCCAGCGCAGCGGAGATGAGCGCCGGGTTGGGAAAGGGCCCGCCAAAGCCGTGAAAGTGGCGTTCGGGGGTCCAGACCGCGGCAAAGCCGTGGGTGTCGGCAAAACACGCGGCGTCGATCAGCAAACGATAGGCCGCCCCGGCGTCTTCGGCGGCGGCGCCTTCGCGCTGGCTGGCAAAGTGAAAGAGGCTCCACTGCGGAGCGCGTCCCGGCATCCGCGCCGGTGGGGCAGCAGGTTCAACCGCCTGCCCCGGAGCGGCGGCCTGCTGCGCCGGGCCGAAGGCCGCGCCAGTAGCCGCCCCGCCGTCTGCGCCCAGGGCCGCAGACGGCACCACGCCATGCAACACCACGGTGAATCCGCGCGCGAGCGTCCACAAAAGCTCCAGGACTGAGATGTCGAAGGACAGGCTGGTGACCGCCAGCCAGCGGCCGGCCACGTCGCCATGGGGCTGCGGGGTTGTGCGCGCCGCAGGGCTGCCAGCTGACGCGTCAGTCGTAGCCAGCGGCGCGGTCACGCACGAGCGAGGGGGCTGCGCCAGCACCGCATCCATGCCAGCGAAGAAATTCAACACGCTGACCTGAGTGATCTGCACCCCCTTGGGCAGGCCTGTGGAGCCCGAGGTGTAGATCAGGTAGGCCAAATCGTCCGGCAGGGCCTCCTCCCCGCCCCCGCCCCCGTCCTCGTGCACGTCCACTTCCATGCCGTCGTCGTCAGAAGGAACAGCGGGTTCATCCTGACCCTCACCCTCCTCACCTTCTTCATCGTCATCTTCCCCGGCGCGCACAGGAGCACGGACGGGGCCGCGCCCTGGTTCACCCACCACGCCCACCGTGGGCCAGGCAGCCTGGGGCGAGATGAGCGCTTCCCCCGACACGCCGAGCAGGGCGGCCGCTCCGGGGCCGCCAATCACCCGTTGCAGGCCAGCGTCGTGGCACATAAAGCGAAGGCGATCAGCGGGGTACTCGGGGTCCAGCGGCAGGTAGGCCCCACCGCAGGCCAGCACCGCCAACACCGACACCAGCAACTGCGGGCCGCGCGGCAGGCACACGCCCACCACCTCGCCCCGGGCCACGCCGCGCGCGCGCAGCAGGCGCGCCAGTGAAGCCACCTGCCAAACGAGCTCGGCCCGGCTGAGGCGCTGGATCTGGCCGTCCGGCCCGCCGAGCCACTCGAGTGCAGACGCCTCCGGATGACGCGACAGGCCGTGGCTGACCGCGGTCCACAGGCCGCCTTGCAGGTCGACAGGCTGCGCGCTGTCGTGAAGCTCGGCGATCCGGTCCAGGTCCGAGGGCGGCAGCAGGGACAAGGCCCCCACCGCGCCAACATGGCGGGCAAAGCGGGGCAACCAGGCGGCCAACTGCGCGGCCATTTCAGCGGCCACGGGCGCAGCCCAGGTCCTGGCTCCGAAGCGCAAACGCCAAGGTCCTGGGGTTTGCGCACCGTGATCCCGAGGGGTCGCACGAAGGCGGTCCGCCCAAGCAAGGTCCGATGGATCGGGGGACAAGGCATCCGCCGAGGGCAAAGCGTCCGCTGAAGACATGGCCCCCACGTGAGGCAATGCGTCCGCCAGCGCCGGCACCATGAGGCACACCGAGGGCGCGTCATGGCCTGCGCCCTCGGGCCAAGGCCCGATGCACACGCCCAGGGTGAGCGCCTCCGGCCCTGGCTGGCCCAGGCGCAGCCGAAGGTCTGCGGTCATGGGTCCGTCGGCGCGAGCCAGGGACAGGCACTCGGCCGCCGCCTCGCGCAGATCGGCCGCGTCTGTCTGGCGACCGACGCCCAGGAGCAGGGGCCACCAGTCGGTCACATAGGGCGCGAGTCCCTCGGCGGCCTGGGCCAGAAAGGGGTCGCGCCAGGCCAGGGCCGCCCGGGACTCGCCGGACACGGACGCCAGCCAGGCGGCGCAGCCCGCTAGCAGCACATGGCCGGGGATTGCGCAGGTGACCGGGTCACCCGGCAATGAGACCTCGAAATCAGAGGCACCGTCCGCCTCGCAAGCGCCTGGGCCGCAAGCGTCCGGCGCACCGGTCATGTCGCGGCGAGGATGCGGCAGTTCGGCCAGCGGCTCTGCCGCCAGGGCCAGGAGGCGGCTGCGCCATGCGGCCTCACCGCGGGCCAGCGCGGGTCGGGCGTCGGCCAGGCGCTGAAGCTGGCCGACGGACAGCGGCGCCAACACCTCGCCGGGCACCAGCGTGGGCAGTGGCCCGCCGTCGAGCGCCATCAGACCTTCGAGCCGCAGGGTCCCCTGACCCGTGGCCAGCCAGAGACGGTCATCCTGCTGGGCCAGCACACAACCGGGTGTCGGTGAGGCATCGACGGTCGCTTCGGCCTGCGCGGATGCCACGCGCAGCAGGCGGCCCGCGCACCACAGCTTCGGGCAGGCCAGGGGATTGGGCGTGGGGCCAAAGTCCAGGGCTCGGCACTGCGCCGCAAGTTCGGCGGCAGCCCGGCGCCAGTCCAGGGTGGCCAGAGCCGCCGGTCGGTGGTGACGGCCATGCAGACGCGGCGGGGCCGCGGGGCTGCGCAGCGCCAGGGCATTGCTCGCGAGCAGGTCCACCAGCGTGAGGAAGGAGCGAAACCCTGCCTCGTAGCAGTGGGTGTTGAGGCTGAAGGCGGTCTCGTCGGGCGACAGGTCAAAGGTCAACTCGCAGCCGATGCGGCCCGCGTCCAGCGCCGGGGTCATCTCGTGCCAGGTGACGCCATGGTGGCGGCAGCCTTCGAGCAGCGCCCAGGCTGGCGCGTTGAGCCCGCCGTGGCGGGGGAGAGGACCGTCGTGAAAGTTGAGCGCTAGACGGTGCGCACGCGCCAGCAGCGCCGGAGGCAGGCGGTGCAGCCAGCCGATGGAAAACAGGACCTCGAAGTCCTCCCCCTCGAAACGCGGCACCTGCGCAAGGCCCTGCACCTGCTCGCAAGCAAGGCCCTGGTCCTGCGCCCAGGACAGCAAAGCCGGGTCGGCGCTGGAGATGCACACCACCTCGTGCCCCGCCTCGAGGAAGGCCTCGGCACATCGGACGAGTAGGCTGCCGTCGCCCACGAATACGGCCCGAATCGGATTGATCATGCCCATGCCTCGTCCCATGAAAAAAATGAGAACGGGCGGATGCTAGGCAGCACAGGCAGCTCGCATGTGCAGTGCCTTACACCTTGCGACGTCTGTGCCTCGCGTGAGCAGGACTTGCGCGATCTAGGCGCGCGCGCAGGCTCCGTCGCGCCAGTCCCTTCGGACCCCGATCGGCGTGGGGACCGGGCGCTGGCGCCTCAGAACCTCAGGTGTTCTTGGACAGGGTGATGGTCGGGAACTTGGCCGAGTAGTCCTTGGCACGCGCGGCCACTGCCACCCCAACCTGGCGTGCCACCGACTTGTACAGGCCGGCCAGTGTGCCCTCGGGTTCGGCCACCACCGTCGGCCGGCCGCCGTCGGCCTGCTCGCGGATGGCGATGTGCAGCGGCAGCGCGCCCAGGTAGGCAATGCTGCGCTCGGCGGCGTAGCGCTTCCCGCCGCCCTCGCCGAACACATGCTCGGCGTGGCCGCACTGGGCGCACACATGAACGGCCATGTTCTCCACCAGGCCGAGGATGGGAACCCCCACCTTCTCGAACATGGAGACTGCCTTGCGGGCGTCTAGCAGGGCGATGTCCTGCGGCGTGGTCACGATGACCGCACCGGTCATGGGCACCCGCTGCGAGAGCGTGAGCTGGATGTCACCGGTGCCGGGGGGCATGTCGACGATGAGGTAGTCGAGGTCATGCCACTTGGTCTGGCGCAGCAGTTGCTCCAGAGCCTGGGTGGCCATGGGACCGCGCCAGACCATGGCTTGGTCTTGGCCGACCAGGAAGCCGATGGACATGACCTGCACCCCATGCCCCATCAAAGGATCCATGGTCTTGCCGTCTTCCGACTGGGGCCGGCCAGACAGGCCCATCATCATCGGCTGGCTCGGGCCGTAGATGTCGGCGTCGAGCAGGCCCACCTTGGCGCCCTCGGCGGCGAGGGCCAGGGCCAGGTTGGCCGAGGTGGTGGACTTGCCCACGCCGCCCTTGCCCGAGGCCACAGCGATGATGTTCTTCACGCCGGGCAGGGGCTGCAAGCCGCGCTGAACCGCATGGGGCACCACCTGCAGCTGGAAAGACACCTCCACCCCGTCGACGCCGGGCACCTTGCGGGCCGCCTGGGTCAGCACTTGGCTGATGGCCTCGTGCTGGCTGCGGGCCGGGTAGCCCAGCTCGAGCGCAAAACGGGCTCGTCCGCCCTCGAGGCGCAGGTCCCGCAGGGCCTTGGCGCCGAACTCGCGGCCGGTCAGGGGGTCTTGGGCTGCGGCCAGGGCGGCGGACAGGCTATCGAGGGAGACGGGGGTGGCCATGGTGGTCTGAGGGGTCGGAAAGGCGGTCAGTTTAACGAGGCGACATAAAATCGCGGGCTGCCTCCGAGAACACCATGACCCAGCGCAAGCTTTTTGTGACCACCGCCCTGCCCTATGCGAACGGCAAGTTCCACATCGGGCACATCATGGAATACATCCAGGCCGACATCTGGGTGCGCTTCCAGCGCATGCGGGGGCACATGGTGCACTTTGTCGGCGCCGACGACGCGCATGGCGCGCCCATCATGATCGCCGCCGAAAAAGCGGGCAAAACGCCGCAGCAGTTCGTGGGCGAGATTGCCGCTGGCCGCCAGCAATACCTCGACGGCTTCCATGTTCGTTTTGACAACTGGCACAGCACCGACAGCGCCGAGAACACCCAGCTGGCCCAGGGCATCTACAAAGACCTCAAGGCCGCGGGCCTGATCGCCACCCGGACCATCGAACAGTTCTACGACCCGGTCAAGGGCATGTTCCTGCCGGACCGCTACATCAAGGGCGAGTGCCCCACCTGCCACGCCAAAGACCAATACGGTGACAGCTGCGAGGTGTGCAGCGCGGTCTATGCGCCTACCGACCTGATCGAGCCCTACTCCACGCTCACCGGCGCCAAGCCAGAGATCCGCAGCTCCGAGCATTTCTTCTTCCAGCTGTCGAACCCGAAGGTGGTCGACTTTCTCAAAACCTGGACGCAAAGCCCCGGTCGCCTGCAGCCCGAGATGGCCAAGAAGGCCAGCGAATGGTTCGAGGCCGGCATGGCCGACTGGGACATTTCCCGTGAGTCGCCCTACTTCGGCATCGAGATTCCGGACGCTCCGGGCAAATACTTTTACGTCTGGCTCGACGCTCCGGTGGGCTACTTGGCCAGCCTGAAAAATCATTTCGACAAGGGCCAGGCGCGGGACCATTGGCACGCAGCCTCGCGCACCGCAGCTTCTTTTGATGAATTCGTGGCCGACCCGCAAGTGGAGCAGGTGCACTTCATCGGCAAAGACATCGTGTACTTCCACACCCTGTTCTGGCCGGCCATGCTGCAGTTCTCTGGCCGCAAGACGCCGGCGCAGGTGAATGTGCACGGCTTCATCACGGTGAGCGGCGAGAAGATGTCCAAGAGCCGCGGCACCGGCATCGACCCGCTCAAGTACCTCTCGTTGGGCATGAACCCCGAGTGGCTGCGTTACTACATCGCCGCCAAGCTCAATGGCCGGGTGGAAGACGTCGACTTCAACCCCGACGACTTCGTGGCCCGCGTCAATGCCGACCTGGTGGGCAAGTTCGTCAACATCGCCTCCCGCGCAGCGAAATTTATCCCTGGGGGCCAGCTCGTGGCCAACAACGCCGCCACCTTGCAGCCTGCCAAGCTGGTGGACAGCGTGGCCGCGCTCTACGAGGCGCGCGAGTACGGCAAGGCCCTGCGCGAGATCATGGCCTACGCCGACGAGGTGAACCTGCGCTTTGACAGCGCCGCGCCCTGGAAGCTGGCCAAGGAGGGCAAGGCCCTGGAGGCCGCCGCGATCGGCTCGGAGTGCGTCGAGCATTTCAAGGTGCTCGCGGCCTGCCTGAAGCCAGTATTGCCCGCCCTGGCGGCACAAGCCGAAGCCTTCTTGCAATGCGCGCCGCTCGACTGGGCCAGCGCTGCCAGCCCCTTGGGGGCAGGCCATGGGGTGGGGAGCTACCAGCACCTGATGCAGCGGGTTGATGCCAAGCTGCTCGACGCGCTCTTCGAGCCGCCTGCCGAGGCTGCACCGGCACCTGCGGCACCTGCGGCCCCCGCGGCGCCCGAAGCGCCCGCCCTCCCCGGCGGCGAGGCGATGGCAGACACCATCACCATCGACGACTTTTCCAAAATCGACCTGCGCATCGCGCAGATCGTGGCGTGCGAAGCGGTCGAGGGCTCGACCAAACTCCTGCGCCTCACGCTCGACGTGGGCGAGGGGCGCACCCGCAACGTGTTCTCCGGCATCGCCTCGGCCTACCAGCCGCAAGACCTGGTGGGCAAGCTCACCGTGATGGTGGCCAACCTGGCCCCGCGCAAGATGAAATTCGGTGTGTCCGAAGGCATGGTGCTGGCCGCCAGCCACGGCGACGAAAAGGCCCAACCGGGCATTTATGTCCTCAACCCCTGGCCAGGCGCGCAGCCGGGCATGCGAGTGCGCTGATGAAATCCTTCCGCCTGACCATGAAGTCCGACATCAGTGGCCTCGCGCTACGTAGCGTCCGCCTCGCGGTGGCGCTGGCCAGCGCAACCGCACTGTCGGGCTGCGCGGTCATCGCCGTGGCCGACACCGCCGCCACCGTGGTGGTGGGCACCGTCGGCCTGGCGGCAGACGCCGTCATCGGCACCGCGCGCATGGTGCTGCCGGGGGATGACAAGAAGGACAAGAAGTAGCCTGAGCGCGGCGCACGATCGGGCTAGACCATGCGTCCGCCCTCCGCCTCGGTGCTTGCTTGCTTCCGCCCCCGCCTGATCGACGCCCTCTAGGGCTACAACAGCGCCCGTTTCCTCGAGGACCTGGGGGCGGACTTGGCTCGGCCCATGCTCACACTGGCGGTACGGGGCGCCATCGAGTCATTGCTGTGCGCGCGGGTGGCCGACCAGACCAGCGGCCTGCCGCCGCACGACCCAAACCAAGAGCTCATGGCCCTGGGCGTGGGCCTGGTGCTGGCTTGGGGTTTGTCACTCCGGCGTGGCGCCGCGGACAAACCCTCGGCTTAGGGCAGCAAACGTGCCAGCGACGCGCTCATTGCCAGAGCCGAAGCACCGGTGCCGGCAGCGGCACCGTCACCAGTGCCGCCATCGACCGCCGTGTACCCGGTCTGCGCCGACGCTCCGCGGGCGAACTGCTGGTAGGCGCCCCGGTGGCGGGTGACTTCCACCTGGTCGCGGCGCGTCCAGCCCCAACCATCGAGCGCGTAGCTGTCGGACCGGCGAGTGACCGCATGGGCCTGGCTGGCGAAGTCCGCCGCTTCGTTGCGGGCCAACTGGCGTGCCTCACCCGTGCCCAAGCTGGCGCGGGTCAGCGCCTGTGACGCCTGGCCCAGTAAGGCGTTGGCCTCGCGGATGGCGGTGTTTGTGAGGCGATAGCGGACAAACAGTTCGGTGCCGTTGGGAACGGCGCTCATCTCGCGGGCAAGTGACGCTTTCATTGCCTTCTTCAGGGTGTCCCCCTGCGCTTTCTGAGTGCCTTCGCCCTCATCGGCATCGGCCGGGAACAGGCTGTCCAGGCAGCGGTCCAGGTTGCCGCCGACCACGGTGGCCGAGAGCGTGGCTTGCGAGCCGGGACGCAGCATGCCGTATTGACGCTCGAGGGTCTTGCTGGCGGATAGATTCAGGCCGGCACTCAACTCGCGCGAGGCGCCGCCCGCCGCGGCCTGCGCAGAAGCCGTGGTGGTGGCCAGGACGCGTCGGACCTGGGTCTCGACCTCGCCGGCGGTCGACCGCTTGACGGTGGACTCGCTGCCGACTGCAGCCGCCGCCTCGACGGACAAGGCCGCCAGAGTCAGGTCGACCTTGGCGTTCAGGCTGGCGCGCCCACCGAGCGATTGCCGCTCGACGCGCTGTACCTGCTCGGGGCTCCAGGCGGCGGGATCCACCTCGCCACCGGTGATGAGCCCTCGGAGCATGGCCATGCAGCTATCTCGATCGCCGAAACGCAAGTCGAACCCCTTCTCGCGCTCGACCTGAGATTCACCCCTGAAATTGATCAGGTCCGACAGGGCCGAGAGCGTCACGCCGTGACGCACAGCCCCGCCGCCTTGCACCCGCACCACATAGGCACCATCGGGCTCCAGGGACACGCGGATGCCGTTTTGCCTCTCGGCGCGCACGTCGGTGGAGGTGCTCAGGCCCGGAACGATGGGTGAGCCCACCGAGACCGTGCCGTAAACGCCCATTCGAATGTCAAACGCCTGACCCAAAACCAGGTCGCCCACCTGCCGCTCCACCGAGGTCAACGCCACCGCCTGCCGGCGCTGGCCCTCGGTGACGGACACAGCAAGCGGCGCCGCACCCGGGGAGGCTGCACCCGAGGCGGACGCCCCGGTGAAGCTACCCCGCTTGCCGCCGACCGCGCGGGTGAGGGCCCCGCGCAAGCGGGCGCTTGTCCTCTGCGGGTCGAAATCGCTGATCAGCTCGCCCAGGGGCCGCTCGTCCTTGCCCAGGGCCTGCGCTGTGCTTTGGGCTTCGCTCTTGAGGAAGGCACTTTGTCGCTCCGAAGAAATGCCGAAGGCGGCGAGTCGCTTGATGATTTCGCCGGCGTAACCGCCAAACCGATCGGTGCGCGCGCCGTTGGGCCGGAACTTCGGGTCTGCGCTTTCCAGGGCCACCTGCAAGATGGCAATCTGGCGCAGGCGTCGCATCAGCGGCTTGATCTGCAGGCTTTGCTCGTCATTGGGCGTGGCCAGCGCCTGCAAGGCAGCGACCCGGTGGTGCAGGACGGGCAAACGCGAAAGCCGGTCCATTTCCAGCCCGATGGCGCGCAACTCGGACATCTCGGGCTGGGCGCTCGAGCCCGGCTCGCGTCGCAGGTGGGCCGGGCTGAAGCCGGCCAAGGCCTTCCACTGGGTGGCGATCGACGCGTTCAACTCGGCGATCCGCGCCGGGTCCCCTTTCTCGGCCTGCAACTGCTTGACGCGGGTATCGGCGAAGAGGATGTTGCGGACCAGGTCGTGGTCCTTGGCGGCAGCGGCCAGCTGGTCCGGCTTGGCCAGCCAGCTGCGGTCGGCCTGCTCATGCCCCGCGATCTTCGAGGACACCTGGCCGAGTTGCAACAGCTCGCGCTTGATTTCGGCTCGCGAAAGCGCCAGGTCCTGCTCAAAACGAACCCATGGCATCGCTGCGTCGACCGCCTCCGCCAGCGCTTCATCGACCTCCTGGCCGGTGGCAACTTCGGTGTCCTTGCCCGTCACCTCCCGGAACAACTGACACACGATGCGCGAGGCGCGCAAGCCATGAAAGCGCTCCTCGTCGAGGGAGGACAGCAAGGTTGACTCCTGGCAGGCGCGCGCAACCGATTGCATCAGCTCGCGGCATTCCACCACTTCGGCCGTGTTGTGAAAGCCCTGGCGGATGTGCTCACGAAGCAGGCCGGCATCCATGCCCTGCTTCTGGAGCTGGGCCAGCAGCTCGTTGACCTGTTTCTCGTCAACTGTCCCCAGCGCGGGGTCGTACAGGGACAGGCTGATCCAGGCACCGATCTGGGCGGTACGGGCAGCCACCTCCTGGGACGCGTACTTGACCAGCCAGGAGACGACGGCCTGGTTGGCCTTGACGGCGCCGAACAGGCTGACGGGCAGGCTCGCCTTGCCGCCGGCGGCATTGCGGCTGGCCATGAAAGCGTCGAGCTCATCGGACACCATTCGAAGGTTGTGCTGGACGTCCAGATTGCGCAGCGCCGTGCTGTCGTCGGGCGCGATGGCCGCCAGCTTGAGCGCCAGCGCGTCCTCATGCCATTCGGCGCCCTTGAACACGGTGTCGATGACCCCCGCGTCGCCGGCCGCCATGTCACTGAGCCAGCGGGTCTGGTCCGCGTGCCCGATCCGGGTGTCGAGATGTTTGATCAGCAGGTCCCGAGGGGTCGCCGGCAGACGGGCCAGCAACAAGACCAGACTGCTGCGTCCGTGGAGATAGTCCTGCGGCGCCAGCTTGGCCAGCGCCGCCCCCATCCGCGGGGCCTCCACCTGGAGCGCGGCCAGGTCGGTGTCGCGCGTTTCCAGCAGCGCCAGCCGCGCCCCGGTGTCCTGCAGGGCACTGTTCAGCGCTGCACGGGTCGGAGTATCGAGTTGGCGGCACAGGGGCAAGGCCTTGCGCAGGTCCTCCCACTGGCTGCGCCGGGCCGGCAAGGCCTCACGCAGGGGCTCCCAGGTCTTGCCCTCGGTGAGCTTAGCCAGCATCTTCCCCAGGGCTGCCCGATCGGGCTCGATCTGGCCGCGGCGCTCGGCCAACAGGAAGGTGCAGTGAGTCCGGTCCGCCGCTTCCAGGTCCTGCAGCGCGGGCAGTCTGGCTTCGAGCAGGTCCAGCCGCTCCAGCCTGGCTGCGAGGTCTTGGCCGCCTGGCTGGGCCTGGCAAGCCAAGTCCAACTCACGCGAGAAGGTCAGGGCCGCGGCCTGGGAGCGCTGCCGACGGGCGGCCGCTTCGTCTGCAGGGGAAAGCGCCAACGAGGGCGAATGGACGGACCCGGAGGCATGGGCCACCTCGGGCGCCTGCTGCGCCAGCGACTCGAGCACGCTGGGCGACTGGCCATGCCGGCGCACAGCGTCGACCAGGGCGAGGTAGACGGTGCGCGCCCGGGTTTCGAGCTGGGCCTGGGGCTGCCGCACGCCCCCGCTGGGCGCGAGGCAAGTCCGAATCGCGCGCAGGGCGTGGTCCTGCGAGGGCGCAGCCAAAAGGAAGGCGCGCGCTTCGAGCCAGCTCGGGAGCCCTTGCGGAGGAGCATCCGGGTTCAGGCGGCCTGTCATGCGATCGAAGCTCTCGTAGGGCTTGCCGTTGGCCTCGCCCTGGATCAAGGCGGCCAGGTCATCGGAGATGGCGGGGCGCGCGGCGGCGGTCGCTTGCCCCGCGCTTGAACCGGCGCGCACCTGGGCATGGAGGCGGCTGGCGGACTCCAGTTGGGACGCCTTGGGCCCAAGGAAGAAAGAACCCAAGAAGCGCCTCCACCAACTCGAGGGCGGTCTCAGCTGCGCCACCGCCTCTGCCTGCGAAGCCCGGGGGGCCTGCACAGCGGGCGTCGCACCGGTACCGGCGGACGCAGCCGCGAACTGGCCCGACCGCGGGCGGCTGGGGTCCCGGAGATGCTCGGCCCCTGCGAGGGTTCCCGGCTGCGGCCGGGGATCAGGATTGAGGGTGGGGGGAGACAGCCGTGCCTTGACGCTGGTTTGCATGGTTTAGATCCTCTGGATGCCAGCGGCTTCGAGCTCGGTGTCCGCCATGGGCCGGGGAAGCGGATCCGCCGGCGGGCGCAGGTCGAGACGCTGGAGGTTGTCGCGCCATTGCGCGGCCTGCTGGATGAACTCGATGACCGCCGTGGCGAAGCGGCTTTCGTCGAGGGACGCGATGGGGTGGATTTGCCAGAACATCAGCTCGGTGCCCGAGGGGTCGAGCGCGAAGCTCGCGCCGCCCGTCTGCGCCCCCAGAAAGTGGGCCCCCAAGCAGCGCTCGGCGATCAGCTGCGGGTGAAGGCCGGGCCAGGGCAGCAGGGGAGACCAGAGGTACAGGCGCGCGGAGCGGTCGGGTACTTCGACGACGCAGTCAACGCCGCTCGCATGGCCAATGCCGCACAGTCCCTGGTCGTCAAGCTGCAAGGACATGCGGGCCTGAGTGCCCAACTGGCGGAGCCAGCCGTTGACCAGGGTTCGTTCATCGAGGGGGTGGTGCATGGGAGCGGGTACCGGGCTCGGGCCGGCCAGAAAGTTGTGGCTCGGCATGTGTGACCGCGCCCACCCCACAGGTTCCGCCAGCCTCGGGGAAAGGCGGTGGGGCCCCGGTAGAATCAAGCGATTCAAGGGATCCCGCCATGAGCCTGCTGCAGCGCATCTTTCGTCGCCCCGACTACCACTCGGAAGTCACTTCCTTCATTGGCGACCTCAAGGCCGCCAAGCCCAATCTGGAAGCCCAGCAGCGGGCCGGCCGCGCCCTCTTGTGGGACAAGCAGGTCGACCGCGAGCTGCAGTCCGAGTGGAAAGAGGCACGCGTGCCGCAAAAGGCCTATGTCTACGGCAGCGGCGCCTGAGCCGCAGAGCGCCTGACCCTTTCCCGCTCCGTCTACCCGCCCCGCCACCGCGCCTGCGCCCGCCGATGAACGACACCGCTCCCGGCGCCCTGCCCCAGGCCGATGCACGCCTGGCGCCCGAGCCGTCCGCCCTTAGCGGTCTGTCCGCCCTGCCCGAGGTGGTCGACCAAGTCGCCCTGGCCCGCCTCTACGGCGAACCTCTTTTTGCCCTGCCCCAGGACCTGTACATCCCGCCGGACGCGCTCGAGGTCTTCCTGGAGGCCTTCGAGGGTCCGCTGGACCTGCTGCTCTACCTGATCCGCAAGCAGAATTTCAACATCCTCGACATCCCCATGGCGGGATTGACCCGTCAGTACCTGCACTACGTTGAAGAGATTCGTAGTCGCAACTTGGAGCTGGCGGCCGAGTACTTGTTGATGGCGGCGATGCTGATCGAAATCAAGTCGCGCATGCTGCTGCCGCCCAAGAAGACGGCTGCGGGTGAGGAGCCCGAGGACCCACGGGCCGAGCTGCAGCGGCGCCTGATCGAGTACGAGCAGATGAAGATGGCCGCCGCCCGTCTGAACGAACTGCCCCAGGTCGGCCGCGACGTGCTGCGGGCCCAGGTCTACATCGAGCAGTCGCTGCAGCCGCGCTTTCCCGATGTGAGTGCAGGCGACCTGCAGTCGGCCTGGCGCGACATTCTCCGGCGGGCCAAGCTGGTGCAACACCACAAGATTTCGCGCGAGGAGCTGTCGGTCCGCGAGCACATGTCCATCGTGCTGCGCAAGCTCCAGGGCCGACGCTTCGTCGAGTTCGAGCAACTCTTTGACACCACCCGCGGCGTACCGGTGATGGTGGTGACCTTCATCGCCATGCTCGAGCTGGCCAAGGAGTCGCTGATCGATGTGACCCAGGCCGAGGCCTTCGCGCCCATCTACGTGCGGCTGGCTTACCAACCGGCCTGATCAGTCGGCCTGATCGGTCGGCCTGATCAGCTGCCGCGGGCCCCGGGGCGACAGCTCCCGCAGTCCCCGCCGGCGCGACGCGCCGGCCACAATCGGTCGCATGCCGGCCACCACCACAACAGAGTTTGAC
>Ga0164293_10001590_pt1 | contig 18984 bp, 11 predicted proteins | sample GEODES118metaG_FD_111487 | JGI IMG/M metagenome (GOLD analysis project Ga0164293, IMG submission 111487) | Eutrophic lake water microbial communities from Lake Mendota, Wisconsin, USA - GEODES118 metaG | ecosystem: Environmental > Aquatic > Freshwater > Lake | place: USA: Lake Mendota...
GTAGTGTTGCCCAAAGTACTAGTGCTTGGCATGGGCGCTGTAAGAGTACCTGTTCCTGCAGTAGCGACGGTATACCATTTTGGAGAAGCCCCTAATAAGGTTGTAGCGGTCAATGAAGTAGCTGTAGCATTTTGACAATAGCTTACTGACGTTGTAGTTGGAGGAGTAGCCAAAGGATTAATAGTGACGGTTAACGCAGCTCTCGGACTCTCAATACCACAAGCATTTTTTTGACTTACATAATACGTTACTGCACCAACAGTTGATGTAGAAGGTATTGGTGCAACATTAGTTCCTGTACCACCACTTGCACTATTATACCAAAGTAAGGTATTGCTAGTATCAGCTATTGCAGTTAAAGGAACTGCTGTTGTATTTTGGCAATAAGAAATATTTGAAACAACAGGTACGATTGGGTTAGGGATATTTATGGTAGTTATATTAATGGTATCCGTACAGATAGAAATACCATTGCTTACTTTTACCCAATATTTAGTCGTCTGCGATGGCGCCACATTAATACTAGCCGTTGTGTCACCAGTTGACCAAAGAATAGAATATTTATTTTTATTTTTTAAAGTTATTTTTAAATTATCTAGAGACCAAGACTCATCACAAACATCTTGACTAACATCTCCTTTAAACAATACGTTTATAGAATCTAAAGAATGAGTAAACGTTTTTTTTATTTTATAAAGTGAGGTAGCTACATATGTTCCTGGGAAGCATGCTCTTGGCAAATTAGTTGCAAATGCACCTGTCATAGATGGATTTGTAGAAGGATAATTTCCAGGATAAGATTGAATTCCACCATTATGATTGTTGAAACTAGTATTATATACCAACGTATTATCTATAGTAAGTTTCCATAAATCAGGATTCGAATTTCCATCCCAACTATCATGAATAAGTAAGTCGAAATCAAAAGTTATTGAATCATGAGCAGGTAAATTTTGCAATTTCCATTTTACAAGTTCAGTAGAAAATCTACCAAGTACTTTAGACCCATTATATGTATTTATTACTCCATTAGTAAAATTAACTAAACTATTATTTTCAAAATCGCTATTATAAACTTGATTATTCCAATTATACTTGGTAGAATCTACACTTAACTTGAAATTCATTCCAGCGCATATCAAGGTATCGTTTTGTATTATGTTAGCATTTAAAACACTCACGAATACACTATCCATTACCGTACACCCTGATGAAGATAAGATTGTTACCTTATACCAACCAGTAGTTTTTGCATATACGGATGACGTTGTTGCTCCCGTATTCCAGGTATAGGAACTCATTCCAGACGAAGCAGCCACCAACACACTATCGCCACAAGCTTTTATGGTATCTTGAGTAATTATTGATGCTGAGTAAGATGCACTAGTCATACCTGTATACAAGTTCTGAATTTCGCATGCAGTTAATGTGCGATTCCAAACTCCTATATCATCAATTTTTCCTGTAAAAAATAAACCAGACCAAATTTTGTACAATTTCCCTATAATGAAATCGGTAAGCACTTGAGGATTACCAGAACAAGATGTACTATTTTGCAGTTGACCATCTATATATAATGATATTTGGAGTGGAGTTCTAACAAAAACAGCATGATGCCATGCAGAATCTATTTGTGTTGCCGTAGAATTTACAAAATTTCGATTCCCATTATAATAGAACCCATTCAATTTTATATTAGATGAGTTACTAAAAGCACCATGATCAAATGCACCAATATTATCAGAATTATTATTTCCATTATCGCTAAAGGAAACAATAGAAAATTGATCGTTTACATTATTAGAAGATATTGGAAAACTTATCGGTGTTTGTAATTTAAACCAAGTTGATATCGATAAATTACTGTAATTATTGGTTAATGGAGCAATTACAGAAGAATTACCATTGAAATAATATGCCTTATTTACATTCCCATACCTATCGGTAGCAAGAACTGCGCCATTAACCGTTCCATTATTTCCGTTACCCGAACTATCTATAGCATTACCCGTAAAAGGCCACCACCCTACCAATCCTGAATTAGGTACATAGGAAGGTATATTTTGCTGAGCATAAACTAATAATGCGCAAAATGAAAAAAGAAATAGCAGGACACACCTTCTCAAATAATAAAATTCAAACATCATTTTAGAGGCTTGCTTAAAATTCTTAAATATTGGTTAAAAAATTGTTTGGTTTTGTTGCGCTTGTTTACATAAAAGTACTCAAAACAGCCCATATATAATAATAAAAAACAATATTTATTTATTAAGTAATTATTAAATAGCATTGAATATCAATACGCTATTTATGATAAAAATTATTAATCAAATTTCCAATGAAAAAATATGTATAAAGCTTAACTTTATCATTATGTCAAAATCAATTACTCAATTAGAAAGAATAAAACTTTTATTTGAGCACCTGAAGATAGAACCTGTTACTATTAACAATTTAATAGAATTATTAAAACAAAAAAATATCGTTTGTAGTAGTCGTCAATTATACAGGGATTTAGAATGTATAAAAAAATACTATCTAAGACCTAATGAACAGCTTTCTATTGCAGTTAGTGAACATAATAGAAAAACATTCCGTATTGTATTGGAAAGCGAAGTATTAGATTTAACTAAAAGAGACATTTCCGCTTTTCAACTAACCCGTTCTGCATCCCCAAAATACTTAATGACCAATAGGGGCGACTCTATGCTTAAATTTAGAAAGGTTTACAATAGTTTTATTAAAAATAATAGCGCCTTCTATGCTTTCATGCAAGATCATCAGAATACAAGAAGTAATTTCTATGAAGTTGAGCAGGATAAAAATTATGACGACAAAATTGACGCAGTGATATGGTGTATAGCAAATTATAAAAAAATTTGGATTGATAACTTAGAAGGAGATGCAACTTCTATTTCTATGAAAACAAACAATAAATTCTTATTTAAATGCATAAAGCTTATTTATCATAGAGGCAATCACTTTGTTGCTGGATTTTCTCTGCCAAATGATACGTTTATGATAATTGATATCTCCAAAATAACAAGTTATGAAATTACAGATAAATCATTTATCCATAAGGAATTAAGTAAAATTACAGAAGAGCATATTTTAAAACGTTTTGGCGTAACTCAAAATATAGATGACAAAACCTATGATATTATACTAGAAATCTCTTCTGTTACAGGCGAATTCATGAAGCAATATCATTGGCACCCAACTCAAGAATTCATAAAATTACCCAGTGGCAATTGGCAACTAAAATTGCATTGCGGCATCAACAGAGAGCTGATTGGATGGATCTTCATGTGGATGACAAATATAAAAATAAGCAAGCCCTTAGTACTTAAAAACCTATTTAACAAACAACTAGATGAAATGAAATCAATTTATGCAAATGACAAGAGTTTAAAATATAACAACCTATTCAAATAGATTAAACTATTTTTAAAATTAAAAAGGCACTCCTCGGAGTGCCTTTTTTTATAGATATGAGAAAAGTCTATCTAGTTGTTTTCATTAATTTTTCTACTTTTAATGCGTTACCATTTAAGTCATTAATAAACACCATATACATACCATCTGCATGATTAGTTAAATCAATTAAATTGGTATTATCTGTTTCAATAATAACTCTTCCAGTATAATCTCTAACAATAATCTGAACAGTTAATGGAGCATCAATATGCACTACACCATCAGTAGGATTAGGATATAATTTTATTTGAGTTGCTAAACTAGAAGTGTTATTTACACCTAAATCATATAAGAATTCTGGATCTGAGAAAGACTCACAACCGTTTGCATCTTTTACTTTAACTCTATAGGTGCCATTTGCAACCGCTGTATAAGTTTGAGAAGTAGCTCCTGGAATTGGCACACTATTTAGTAGCCATTGATAAGAAGCAAAATTAGTAGTGGTAGAGAATACAATGCCATTTCTAACAATAACTGGTATCGTAATTGGGAAAACAACAACTTGAACAGGAGCTGAATTTGCCGAACAACCTGTTAATGTATTTGTTGCAAATATAGTATAGGCACCAGTTTGTGTAGCATTATATGATGGAGCTGAAACACCAGGGATAGCTACACCATTCTTTCTCCATTGATACGTTACATTATTGCCTACTACGGCAGTAAGTACTACTAAACTTCCATCACAGAAGCTAAGCGGCGTATTGTATGTAATATAAGCAGTTGGACTAGCTTTTACAGTTACCGTGATGGAACTTGATGTGGTTGAACAATTTGTTGCGTTAGTAACTTTAACCGTATATACACCAGCTACTTTGGCCATATAGTTAGAACTTGTTGCATTTACAATTGGAACATTGCCTATAAACCATTGGTAACTAACGCCAGGGGTAGCAGTTGCCGATAATAAAACACTATCTCCATTGCAAATATTGGTTGTTCCACCTGCAGCTATAGTAACCGTTGGATTTGCGTAGGTGGTTACAACAATGATAGAAGATATGGTACTACAATTATTAGCATTTTTAACTACCACCGAATAATTACCTGCACTACCTGTAGTGTAGCTAATTGCTGTAGCGCCTGCTATTGGAACACCATTCGACAACCATTGATAAGTAAATCCAACACCTGAATTGGCTGTTAACGTAACATTTAATCCTTGACAGAAACTTGTTGGTCCACTTGGAGCAACAACAGCTATAGGAGCATTTACAGCATTTACCACTTTAGGGCTAGAAGTTTGAATACAATTTGAAGTATTTACTGTAGTTAAAGTATAAGATCCACTTACATAAGCTACATAATTTTGAGTAGTTGCGCCAGGTATTGGAGCCCCATTCAAATTCCATTGATATGAAACTACTCCGCTATTACCTTGTAGTATCACACTATCTCCATTGCAGAAAGTTAAGGGTGTTGTATTCGTAATGGTTGCTACAGGTTGATTGTTTACAACCGGAATACCATTTGAAATTACTTTACAGTTATTAATATTAGATACTTGACAAGTATATGTACCTGTTGTAGTAGCATAATAAGAAGAAGCTGTTGCGCCAGGAATATCAGTACCATTGAATTTCCACTGATACGTTATATTTACCCCAGTGGCAGTAGAAGTCAACAATACATTATTACCAAAGCAGAATGTTGTAGGACCATTAGCTACAATGCTTACCGTTGGAATTGCAACCACGGTTACATTCAATGTAGAAGATGTAGTAAAGCAACCTGTGGCATTAGTTACCTTCACTGTATAAGGGAAAGTTGAGCCTACAGCCGTTTGAGAAATAGTATAAGAACTAGAAGTAGCTACAGGAATAGCAACTCCATTTAAAAACCATTGATATGAAAAACCAGTTCCCGTATTTGCCGTTGCCGTCAATACCTCATTAGAACATAAATTAACATTACCTACTGGAGCTATAATTGCATATGGCGTATCAACCAATACTACTTTTGCCGAAGAAGGATTAGAGAAACAACCTGATGGGAAAGTGCCCACAACGGTATAAGAACCTGATTGTGTTGCAGTATAGGTACTTGCACTTGCGCCAGTGATTAGGTTTGTATTTCTATACCACTGATAGGTTACTCCCGAAGTAGGACTAGCATTTAAAACAACACTACCACCAGGACAGAAAGTAAGTGGTGTTGTAGTATTAAGGGTCATAGTTGGAATAGGATTCACAATAACTGTAATCGCATTAGAAACAGTCTGACAACCGGTTGCTGTGTTTGTAACCGTACAGGTATAAACTCCGGCAGCTGTTGCTGTAAAACTTGCAGATGTGCCTACAGTATTTATACCATTTTTCCAAGTATAAGTAAATCCGCTTGTAAGATTAGTGGAGTCATTTAAAACCACACTACCCCCCGCACAAAATGTTGTTGGTCCTGCTGCTGTTGCAATAGATATTGGCGTTGGGTTTACAGTAACTGTAAATCCAATAGTATTAATACAACCAGCTGCATTTAATTGATAAGAATAGGTTACAGGATTAATAACTTGGAAAGTATTGATCAAAGTTTCATTGATTGCACCAACAACGGGTGTAGTAACTGCAGGGTTCGTAATACCCAAAACAGCAGCTCGTGTCCATTGGAAAGTTGTACCTGCCGTTGCACTTGTTGGTGTGTATGTGTAAGGACTTCCACTACAAACACTTGCATTGTTTGGAAGGTTACTTAAGTTTGGAGTTGGTTTTACTTTGACAACCAAATTAACCGTATTAACACAACCCGAATTATTTATCGTATAGATATAAGTGACGTTGACTGGATTAGCAGACGTATTAACCAAAATCTCATTAATATTATTATTGATTGGTGTAGTTACTGCTGCATTACTAATGTTGGGAACCGCAGGTCTTATCCATGTATAGATAAGTGTAGCTGTTGGGTTTGGCAATGGCGTATACGAGTATGGCATACCTGAGCAAACGGAATCAATCAAGGTGCTCGTCAATGTAGCTTGTGGTTGAATATTTATTACTACAGGTAATCTTGGTCCAACACAGCCAGAAGCACTAACTTCTGCTACATAATAGGTAGATGAAACAGTATTAGAAGGAATGGGCGCCGTAGCAGTACCCACACCACCAATTGCAGATGTAAACCACAACAATGTATTGGTTCCCGATGCAGTCGCAGTTAGTTGTGCTGTAGTAGCACCATAACAATAATTTATTGGCGTATTAGCTGTTGGCAATCCAGGCAGTGGATTGTAGAATAAAGTATCAACAATTGAACTACCTACACAACCTACAGAATTAGTTGCTGTAACTTGATAATAACCAGCGGTTGTTGCAGCATAGGTTGTTCCATTACCATTTAAAGTAATTGCTGCTCCATTATAATACCATTGGTATGAGGTTAAGCCAGTTCCGCTTGCAACAAATGTCAAGGTATCTCCATCACATTTATACGTTGTAATATTTGGAGAAATACTTACCGTAGGCAATGCATATTGTGTAACCGTTACTGCACTTGAGGAATCAACACAACCAAAAGAACTAACTATTCTTACCGTATATGATGCACCAGTAAGTACTTTTAAAGAATCATTAGTTTGACCCGTTAAGAGTACACCACCTTGATACCATTGATAAGCATTGCCGGAAGCAATTGGAGCATGTAATACAATAGAATCTCCTGTACACAAATTTACCGATGGACCTGGTATAATAGTTGTAGAAGGTAATGGGTTTATGGTAATAATGGTTTGAGCTGAAGTAGCAATACACCCAATTGCATTGGTAACTTTCACCGTATATGCACCTGCAACATTTACATATAAAGTCTGATTAGTAGCACCTGCAATTGGAGCACCATTCAGATTCCATTGATATGTCAACCCAGTACCAGCATTTGCTGTTAAAAGAGTACTATCATTTTGACATATGGTAGTTGTAATTGAAGTAATAGTTGCAGGAGGAGGCGTTAACAACTGAACTTGAATGGAATCAGAAGTTTTTTGACAACCATTTGCGTCTTGAATAATTACTTTATACCATCCTGCTTGAAATGCTTTATAAATCGAATCTGATGCATTAGATGCAATCACTGAATTATTTAATAACCATACATATGTTACCGTAGTACTTGCAGTTGCACTAAGTGTTATCGTATCGCCTGGACATACAGGGTTAATATTGTTTGAAGTAATAGAAACGGTTGGAATAGGATTTACAGTTACTATTGTAGCTGCTGATGTAGCAACACAATTATTGGCATTTGTAATGGTAACGGTATATGATCCAGATGTGTTAGTTGTATAATTTGATCCAAATGCACCGCTTATAATAACGCCATTTTTTCTCCATAAATAAGTGTTACCTGCCGCTAAATTAGCACTCAAGGTTACACTTCCACCAGTACAAAAAGATGTTGCACTCAATGGAGTAATAATAGCTGTAGGAGCAGCATTTACATTAATTACTTTTGCAGTTGAAGTTTTAGAACAACCATTAGCAGTTACCGTACACGTGTAAGAACCAGATGCAGTAGCAAAATAATTTTGATTAGTAGCACCGCTTATTGGGGAGCCATTTAAATTCCATTGGAATGCATAACCTACTCCATTTGTTGCAATCAATTCCGTACTATCTCCAGCACAAATAGTTGAAGAACCCAACAAACCAATATTTGCAGAAGGCAAAGGAATTACAACAACACTAATTGGCGAAGAAAAGGCAAAACAATTGCTTGCATTAGTTACTTTTACCATATAATTACCCGCTAATGTAGCTGCGTAAGTACTAGCCGTAGCACCTGCAATTAATACGCTATCTTTATACCATTGATAGCTTAATCCAGTTCCTGTATTGGCATTCAGCACCACGTTGGTTCCACTACAAATAGTAGTTGTACTGCTTGCAGTGATAGTAGCCGTTGGCAAAGCATTTAATGAAACTGTAATTGGATTTGAAGTTTCTATACAACCAATAGCATTAGTAACTTGAACTGCGTAAGTACCTGCCGAACCAATTTTAATAGTTGACAATGTATCATTCAAACTTGCTGATCCATTTACTAACCAAACATATTGGAAACCAGTTCCCGTGTTAGCTGATATTGTCAATGAATCTCCTGTGCATATTGCGGTATTTGTATTTGGACTAGTAACTGCAACACAACCTAAAGCGTCGATATAAACTAACATACCGTCGGATGTACCACCATATGTTTGTTGATTGCCATTACTAGTTACAATTCCCGAATTAGAAGTGGTATAACCACCTGCAGCTATAACATTAGTTCCTACTCCAATTGAGCGAATGACATCACTTCCAAAAGCCCCCACATAGGTACCCCATTGTAATGTTGTCAAAGCATTATTCATTCTTACTACAAACCCATCCAATCCGTTAGTATACGTATTTTGAAAGCTGGTAGTAGTTGCTATAGCATTTGGAGAATTCGTAGATCCTGCAATGATTACATTACCACTAGCATCTGAATTTATTGCTCTGATCTCATCATTTCCTGTGCCTCCAAAATAACTAGCTGCTGTTCTTAAACCTGAAGTACTGTTGTACTTTACGAGTATAGCCTCTTGGCCAGTGCCCAAAGCAAATTTATATGATCCAGCAGTTGCCAAAAATGGAGAATTAGTAAAACCACCAATGAATACATTATTTAAAGCATCTACATTTACTGCATTTGCACCATCAGCAAAAGTCCCTCCCATAAAAGTACCAAATGATCTAAGACCCGTAGTAGCTGCATACTTAACTAAAAATGCATCTTGCAAACCAGCATTTGAAGCTTGTTGAGCGGCCGGTACGGTTGAAGCAATATTATTAGTTGAAGTTGTATTTCCTACTACATAAACATTATTTGATGCATCTGTTGCTATTCCATTGATAGCATCATCTCCAGTACCACCTAAATAAGTTCCCCAAGTAATTGCGCCTGTTGCACCATTGAATTTAGCAACAAAGCCATCAGAAACCCCTGCACCAGCACCATATGCTGATTGTTGTGATCCAGCAGTAGCGATATTAGCTGTTGAAGTTGTTAATCCACCAAGATATACACTACCATCTGCACTAACAGCAACACCATTGGCTTGATCATCTCCAGCATCTCCATAATATCTCGACCATTGAATAACACCCGCTGTATCTAATTTCGCAACAAATGCATCAATACCACCACCAAAAGCATTACCTGTAGTTGCCAATCCAGTAGATGAAGAAGTGTAACCTGCAATAACTAAAGTATTAGTAATATTTTTCGAAATCGATGTTGCATAATCAAAATCACTACCTCCGAAATAACTAAACCAAATTAAGTTACCGGCTACATTGTATTTTGCTACAAATGCATCTACTGCTCCATTGATACTTGAAATAACACTACCCGTTGTAGCAATATAAGATATGGTACTGGTTTGTCCTGTTACAAAAATATCACCACCAGTTGCAATGGATGTTCCAAATACCTCTTCATAACCTGTCCCACCTATATAGGTTGCCCATAATCTGTTTGGAGTCGGATCAATTGTCAATGTAGCATTTTCAGGAATAAGCTCATTGGTTTTGAAACCATAGGAACCATCTGATTTCTTTTCAAAATTTACAATAATCTTTTTGTAAGAATCTTTGGTAGACAAGTAACTTGCTGGGATTGATTCTGTTAGCGTAGCAATCGAATTTTTTAATAGTAAACCTTTGGTACTAGCTGTTATTTCTTGAGCACCATTGATAGAAAAAGCAATATCAGCTAATCGCGCACCTGGCCTAACAATAAAGTCATATTTAGGTTTTCCGTTATTTTCATGGAATACGATATCGATATTATTCCATACATTTTTATAAGTAACATTCTTAAATGACGATGCTTTTACATGAGCTTGACCATAGGTATAAGAAGCCATTGCGTGATGATCGGTTATGATCTCAGCTGAAGGATTAGCATTAATGAAATTAAAATCTAATCTATGTAATTGATAAGCACCCTTTTTTGCGGCTGTTGGCTTCCAAACATCATAGCTAAAACCATTGTTACGTAATTGCATATTCAAACCTTTGGTAGATAGCAAGTATCGTACAGATGCATTTACCTTTTGATGTTGATCTATAATTTGACCACTGTTTTCAACAAATCCAGAATGATTTGCATGAATTTTATCATCGACTTTTTTGTCTAATGCGAAAACAGATTGCGCACCTAACAAGGAAGCAAATAAAACCAATTTACCTGAACGTAAATAATTGGGCATAGTATACCTATTTAAAATTTAAACTTTACAAATTAAAAGACCTTGAAAACTTCCTAATTGGTTGGAACTTTTCGAAGATAAAAGATAGCAATGTAGACTTCCGTTAAAAAGCCCCATTTATCAACTACAAGTATAGCAATAATTTCTTACAATTCAAATAGTTTTGAGTAATTATTCCAATAGTTTAAACGCTTTTACAAAAACCAAGCAAATAGCTAATAATAGTAGATTAACCCATAAAAAAAGAGGGTAAAATTACCCTCTTTGAAACTAACATATTAATTTTTTTTCAAATGCTTTTCTGCATGGTAGGAAGAGCGGACTAAAGGACCGCTTTCAACATGATCAAAACCCATTTTATAACCTTCCTCCCTAAACATCTCAAATTCGTCGGGATGCACAAAACGAGCTACGGGTAAATGTTTAGGGGTTGGCTGCAAATATTGCCCTAAAGTAAGTACATCGCAACCATTCTCAACAAGAGATTGCATTGAAGCAAGCACTTCTTCCTTTTCTTCTCCCAATCCTAACATGATGCCGCTTTTAGTTCTCATTCCCCCATCTTTAAGCCTTCTAATTACTTCTAAACTTCTATGATATTTAGCTTGAATGCGTACTTTCTTTGTTAATCGTTCAACAGTTTCTAAGTTATGCGAAACCACTTCTGGATGAGCATCAATAATACGTTGTAAATTTTGCCATTCACCTTTAAAATCAGGAATTAAAGTCTCCATAGTGGTATCTGGGTTTAAAGCTCTTACGGCTTTAATAGTATTATACCAAATTATTGAGCCCCCATCGGCCAATTCATCTCTATCTACAGATGTTATAACCGCATGTTTTACTTTCATTAAGTTGATGGCTTCAGCAACTCGTTGAGGTTCATCCCAATCAACTGCTTCCGGGCGACCAGTAGCTACAGCACAAAAACCACAAGATCGCGTACATATATTACCCAAAATCATAAAGGTGGCTGTACCTGCACCCCAGCACTCACCCATATTAGGGCAATTACCGCTTTCGCAAATAGTATGCAATTTGTGGGTATCTACAAGATTACGCACATGTTTATATTCTTCACCAATTGGTAATTTTACTCGAAGCCAATTGGGCTTTTTAACTCTTATCTCTTCTGAAGAAATCGGATTTATTATTGGAAGTTCTTGCATAATTGGGTGCAAATTAATTCAATCATTTCCTTTTACCAAATTGAAAAGAAATATACATATTAGCAAAGGTTTTTTTATTCTGATCATCTAACATGATTTGAATAGGATCAGAATAAAAATCAACACTAGCGCCTACTTCTGCTGCTAACAAGGTAGTTTTTTCTTTAGAAAAATCAAAATGCAAGCCCGTCTTCAAATGTAGTCCAGGAATATATTTTAATTGATTTAAGCCTTCTGCAAAACCCGCACTACCAAAAATCAAATCCGGATTTAAGAACACCTCTCTATATGCAGGTTCGTATTGAATTGTTTTTTCTACAAATCCAAAAGTGGGATCGTTAACTAAAGCTACAATTTTATATGGCTTAACAATGCCAATAGACAAGCCACCTGCTATAAGCCAGTGCACTGATGCACTTTTAGGATCAGGCTTTCCTGCAATTCTCAATCGCTGACCATAACTTAAACGAGCTTGATAAAATTTATTTACTTTCCCAAATACATAACCAACTGCATTGGATGAAGAGGACAATCCATTAATGGTTAATTTTTGGCGTATATCTGTTTTCTCCGCAATTTCAATTTGAAATAAATTAGTGCTGTACTGATTATTTGGATATTTTGGATTTAATTTGACTTCTGTACCAATATCAGCAAATAAAGCCCAACCATCAGATTGTAAACGAAATCCTGCACTCCATTCCGACTTAATAGGAGGCGCTTTCAATAAGCGTTTCGAAAGTTGTAAATTGGATTTAGGAATCACCTTAGTTTTAGGCATAGCAGCAGCCTGTCCTTTGGCAACTTCCGTATTCATTAATAGAGAAGTAAGGAATAAAAAGAAAACAAGAATTAATTTGAATAACTTTATGTTGGAAAGCATAAGGGTGCTTTAAATTACCTTGTAAATTTAACTAAAATATTGAAACAATGACATCACAAGTAATTTATTTAGGGGAACTAAGAACAACTGCAAAGCATGAACAATCTGGATCGTCTATTGAAACAGATGCTCCGATAGATAATCATGGGAAAGGTGAGCGATTTTCTCCAACGGATTTAGTGGCTACCGCTCTTGCATCGTGCATGCTCACCATCATGGGCATTGCAGCAAACACGCATAATATAGACATCACCAATACACAATGCAGCGTTGAGAAAATAATGGAGACAGCACCACGAAGAATAGGCAAAATTAACATTGAAGTGCATTTTCCAAAAAATATCGTGTATAGTGAAAAAGAAAAAATGATCTTAGAAAAAGCAGCTCTCACCTGCCCAGTTATGGAAAGCTTGCATCCAGATTGTATTAAAAACATTCAATTCTTATGGCCTTAAGGTAAATATAGACAAGCCAATAGCACAATCTAAACATTTCTTGGGCAAACAATAGCTATTATATAATTGTAAAAGTGATTGCGAATCGAAAGCATTGTCAACCTTCCACGAACAAGAAGTCCATTTTTCTATAATTGAATTTTGCTCTGCTTTTATAGATTGTAACCATTCTATAACAAGCATTTTCTTTTCGTAATGATTTTCATATGAAGCATGCAAAAAAAGAAAAGGAAGTAAAGTATTGATGTAAATAATATCAATTGCAGCTTGGCCCAAATTCTTAGTACTTTTATTTTTAGTTTCCACACCAAAACGAACATGATTATCCCAATAAGTTGATGCTTTAATTTCAAATAAAGTTCGAATATCATTTATAGATTTAATTTCTGTAAGCTGAGCACACAAATGACTGGTATTACATAACAATGCGGCTAATTGCGCAATCCTTATCGTTGGAAAATTAACAGGACGCATTCTCATAAACTTCCATATATGTTTTGGCAATGGTTGCAATTGATATTTATGCTTGATAAACTTATACTGCAATTGCAATCGAAGATAATAATCATCAGCAAAGGTATCCTCCAAAAAACCTGCTTGTCCAAATAATAGCGCTTCCATTTCTAACAAATTGTGTTGTGCTTTGATCAATAGTTTACTAGGTATAGCATTAGCCAATAATTCAAAACCCATTGCATTGATATTAAATCCAAAATTGATCATTAAACGCTTTGTCAATAATTGCTGCCAATCATTATGATTTCTTACTAAGTCATTCCTCCAATCTTGTAATTTCATTTCCCATCGCTCTAATAATAATCGATGTTGCCAATTATATTTTACAAGTTCATTTACGGAAGGTAATAACTGAGCACACGCAATTTCTTGTTTATGATGCATTAATTCCTGATAGGTTTTCAGGGTTTCTTTGCTAATGTGTTCTTGTAATACGAGTATAGGAAAGGAGTAAGGCCAAACTTTTACATCATGCTCATAGACTACATGTAAGATCAAATTATTAAAAGCAGGATCGTTTTGATGCTGATGCTTGAACCAATCACTTGTTTTTAAATGTAGTTCAATATTTCCTACCAATATTGTTGTACCTATTTTAATTTTTGCTGTTAAAAAATCAGGTCCGGCATTCTTATTGATGTTGCCTTTATGTATGATAACTAGAGAATCGCCTGAAGTGGTAACTAAACGATGGGAGTGAAACAAACCAAATTGCCAAATGAATTGCAGTAAATCTTCTTGCATAACGTAAAAAAAAATAACTTAGTAACGATGCTACTAAGTTATTTGAAATGCTGCTTATAATGAAATTTTATTTTATAAATTGCTGCATCTCTTCTTGATACATTTTGGCTGCATCCTGCGCTTTACTTGCAAAATCTTCTTGTGAACTTGCATATATAATGCCTCTAGAAACATTAATTAAAATGCCGCCATCATCTGTTAATGCATGCTCGCATACCGTAGCTACATCACCACCTTGTGCGCCTACACCTGGAATTAATAAAAAGTGATGGGGTAAAATATTTCTTACATTTTGCAATTGATCCGCTCTTGTTGCACCAATTACAAACATGGTGTTTTCAGAAGTGCCCCAAGAACTAACTGTTTTTAAAACACGCTCATATAAAAAAGATTGATCAGCTAACGAAAGCATTTGAAAATCTTGACTTCCTGGATTAGACGTTAAACCCAATACAATAGCCCATTTGTTTTCGAATGCCAAAAAGGGTTGCACACTATCTGCACCCATATAAGGTGCTACGGTAACACTATCATAGGGATACGTTTCAAAAAAGGTTTTAGCATATTGTGTAGCGGTATTACCAATGTCGCCACGTTTAGCATCTGCAATAGTAAAAATATCTTTAGGGATATAAGCTAAGGTGGATTGCATAATTTCCCAACCTTTTATACCCATTGCTTCGTAAAATGCTGTATTGATTTTATATGCTACCGTATACTCTTTTGTGGCATCAATAATCGCTTTATTGAATAGCAAAATGCCATTTGGATCATTTTGCAAATGCAGCGGTAATTTACTAGCATCTGTATCTAAACCAACACATAAAACAGATTTCTTCTTTTTTATCTGAGCAACTAATTCATTGCGATGCATATATTCTTAATTTTTAATTTCTACAATTTTTGTTTTCGACTGTTGCGCATTTCTAATGGCTAATTGTCGTACTACATTTCCTGCCAAATCCATAAAACTATTCTTAGATACCGCGTTATCATCTAATACAGCTGGCACACCACTATCTCCACCCTCTCTTATCGATTGCACCAAAGGTACTTCTCCAAGGAAATTTAATTCAAATTGGTCGGCCATTTTCTTAGCACCATCTTTACCAAATATATAATATTTATTCTCGGGTAATTCTGCAGGTGTGAAGTAAGACATATTTTCTACTATTCCCAAAATAGGAACATTGATTTGTTCTTGCTTTAACATCACAATTGCTTTTTTTGCATCTGCAGCTGCAACAGCTTGAGGCGTAGAAACAATAACAGCTCCTGTTACAGGTACTGTTTGCACTAATGTTAAATGCACATCACCTGTTCCAGGAGGCATATCAATAATCAAATAATCTAAAGCACCCCAGTGCACATCTGAAAGAAATTGTTTTAATGCAGAGCTTGCTTGTGGGCCACGCCAAATGATCGCTTGTTTTTCATCAATCAATAAACCAATAGACATAGCTTTAATACCATATTTCTCAATAGGCATTATCATACCTTTCCCATTTATATCCATCATCTTAGGACGCTCTTCTCTTATGCCTAACATCATGGGAACAGAAGGACCGTGAATATCGGCATCGAGTAAACCTACTTGTGCACCTTGGGCAGCAAGCGCTAAGGCTAAATTTACTGAAACTGTAGACTTACCTACACCACCTTTCCCTGACGCAACGATAATAATATTTTTTACTTCAGGCAAAAACGATTTATTGTCATTTCTATGACTAACCACCTTTGCATCCATAATAACCGTTACTTCTGCTTCTTTATCTACCAATAAATGAATGGCATTTATACATGCTCTTTCAATATGTTCCTTTAATGGACACGCAGGTGTAGTAAGTATAACTTTAAAGCTAATTTTCTTTCCATCAATTTCTATTGACTCAATCATATTTAAGGTAACCAAATCTTTACCTAAATCGGGCTCCTGCACATTACTGAGCGCTTCTAAAACTGCTTCTTTAGTAATCATTTTATTTAAATTGGATATGAATGATTGCAAAAATACAATTTAACAATCGTCTTTTTATAGATATTATTGATACCTAATTTCTATTTTAACAATTTAGTTGAAACAAAGAATTTACATTTGTAATAAGTAATCTTTTATATGCGCATTATTATAGCTATTCTATTGTTGTTTATCTCTTTCGGCACGTGGGCTCAGAACGAGCATAGTATCATTCAAGTAAACGGGGTAATCATCAGTAGCGACAGCAGCAGAACGCTTCCCGACATTACTGTTTTAATTAAAAATAAAGACAGAGGTACTTATTCAAGCGAATGGGGTGTTTTTACTATCGTATGCGAAAAAGGAGATACTTTACAATTCAGATGCTTGGGCTACCGCCCAAAAGATGTTGTCATCCCAATAAATGCAAAAGGGAGTTTCTTTTCGCTAACGCAAACCATGGTACAGGATACTTTCTACTTGCCTGAGACCATTATTAGGCCTTTACCAGATAAAGACTATTTCAACTACGCTTTTTTACATTGGAGAATAAATGATGACAAATATGAAATAGCTCGTCAAAATAATAATATGCTTAGGTTACGCGCCATATCTTATACATTGGCAAGAGATGGAAAAGAACAACAACATGTGCAGCAAAATATGTTAACTAGACAATTAGAATATCAGGGTCAGCAACAACCCATGAACATTTTTAGCCCATTGAAATGGGGCGAATTTTATGAAGCTTGGAAAAGAGGGGATTTTAAGAAAAAGAACTAAGAACTTATTTGTTCTTTGAAAGTATCTTTGAAAATCTCAATTAATTTTGCACTAACAATTTTCTCAGACATTTTAATCATGTTGCAAAAAGCAACAGCTTTAGAGATACCATGACCAATAATTACAGGTTCATTTATTCCTAAAATGGGTGTCCCGCCATAAATTTCATAATTGAAATTATCTAAAAACGGATCTTGAATATTTCTTTTATTTTTGAATATATGATAGAACGATTCTGCCATTTTCAATACTACATTACCTACAAAACCTTCACAAACAATAACGTCTGCTTTTGGCGCAAAAACGTCTCTTCCTTCTACATTACCGAAAAATTCAATATTGGTTAATTCTTTTAACAATGGATACGTTGTTTGTGCCAATACATTACCTTTACCCTCTTCAGCACCAATATTTAGCAAACCAACTTTAGGTTGTGCAACATCTAATACTGTCTGAGCATATATAGAACCCATTTGAGCAAATTGAACTAAATGTTCAGCTTTGCAATCAGCATTTATACCTACGTCAATCAATAAATTAAACTGGCCATCTTCTCTTGGGATTGGAGATGCAATAGTAGGGCGAATAACGCCTTCAATATTCTTAACGGTATACATAGCACCTACCATCATTGCACCGGTGTTGCCGGCACTGATAAAAGCGTCTATTTTTTTATGCATCAACATACCAAAACCAATAGCAATGCTAGATTCTGGTTTTTCTTTTAAAGCTCTTGTTGGATGCTCTTCCATTTCAATTTCTTGAGTAGATGGCACTAAGGTCCATTTACCTTTAAATTGTTCTATTACAGAGATATAAGGTGCAGCCTTTTCAGGGTCGCCAATAAGTATAAGATGTACAGATGTATCTTGCTTTTGTTGCAAGTACATTTGTACACCTAATATTGCTTGTTCAGGTGCAAAATCACCTCCCATTATATCTAAACCAATATTCATGGATTTGATGGAATAGAAATTAAGCTGAAGTTTCTGTATCTGTTGCTGGATTTTTGTCCACCACTACACGTCCACGATAGAATAATTTTCCTTCAACCCAATGAGCACGATGACGCAAGTGACTTTCGCCAGTTGTTTTATCTACGCTAAATGTTTCAGCTACTGCTTTGTAGTGAGTACGGCGTTTAGCTCCACGTTGTTGCGAGTGTCTTCTTTTAGGATTTGGCATTTTATTTAATTTTTACTTCGTTTATTACTCTTTTTCTTGTCTTCTATTTTTATGAAATCTAATCCTTTCCAAATAGTATTTTTATTTTCTTGTTCTAATGCTTCAGCCGATTGTTTAAGAAAGGTCAATGCATCAGGATTGCAAGTGTCATTACCTTTAGCATCTTGTGGATGAATTTTTTGAAGTGGTATACTTAACATCAAAAATTCATACAACCAATCACTAATATCCAAAACGGTTTCAGATCTTGAAATAAAAACTACATCTGCTTCTTCTTCAATTTGATCTTCATCTTCTACATCATTCAATTTAACTAACAAATCAAACTCATCCCACAATGACAATTCAAATTCTTCACCGCATCTATCACAAGGCACTATCAAAGAACCAGCTATATTAAAATGAAACATGAAGAAATTTACTTGCTTATCAAATGTTACTTTTATTTGAACATTCAATTGCTTGTACTCTGTTTCTGGATATTTCCACATTAAGAACTTGTCGTCTAAATCAAAAATGAGTTCATGCTCACCCAACTTCAACCCTTGCCATGCAATTTCAAACACTCGTGAGTTTTTCATAAACAA
>Ga0164293_10001591_pt1 | contig 18975 bp, 14 predicted proteins | sample GEODES118metaG_FD_111487 | JGI IMG/M metagenome (GOLD analysis project Ga0164293, IMG submission 111487) | Eutrophic lake water microbial communities from Lake Mendota, Wisconsin, USA - GEODES118 metaG | ecosystem: Environmental > Aquatic > Freshwater > Lake | place: USA: Lake Mendota...
AATTTGTAGAAGACTATATCCGTAAATATTTTGCGACGAATACCAATACCAACTACGCGCTCATTTTACGCAATCATACTTTTATTAAACCCAACGTATGGGAAGAATATGAAGTTTCTATGGAACAATATCGGTATAAAATACAAAGTGATGCATACAAAAAATATATTAATTCACAAGTTGATTCCGGTTTGAAAACCGAAACACCATATCACTGCCAGTGTGGTTTTCTTATACGAAACATGAAACATCCTGAAATGAATAATATAGGTGAAACATGGTTACAACATATACAAATGTGTGGCATTCAAGACCAAATATCTTTTTTCTTTGTAAAACAATTGTTTAGTGACTATATTTTACCATTTAAAGAAATACCATTTGTTCCAAAAACACATGATACATTCGTATTGGAAAATAGTATATTTAATGTTTTATCAAAAAAATATAACAATCCATCAATGAAAATGATTATAAATTAGTTTACATGATTAATATAAATTTATGTAAAACTATATATAAATATATAGTATATCATAATATATATTATGCCATCGCTATATAAAAAAAATACAACTCTTGATGAACGCAAACTAAAGTCACAGAAATTAAAAGAAATTTATCCAAATCGTATTCCTGTTATTGTTGAAATGGCACAAAGTTCTTCAAACTATACCTCTTTTATTGAGCAAAAACATAAAGTAAAATATTTAGTTCCGAATGAAATTGCAATGGGGCAATTTGTTAAAATATTGCGCGATAAAATGAAAATACATGAAAGCAAAGCTTTATTCTTTTTTATTCATAACAAGTTATTTCCAATGTCATGTCCAATGTCCACATTGTATGATGAATATAAAGATGAAGATGGATTTTTATATATTGAATTCTGCGAAGAGTCTACATTTGGATAAATATATTTAAATACTACATAGATATATTATTGTAATAAAATATAACTATATAGTAACATACACTGCTTTATCTTACGTTATCTTACATTATCTTACATAGTTGTAATAATGATACATGGTTTCATACAAAATAATATAACATCTTTAAAAAATAAACTATTTTCTTTTTTTAAGATTAAAGATAAATCTAAAAATATTGTGAATGCAAATGCAAATGAAAATGCTACCAATAAAAATGCTACCAATAAAAATGCTACAAGTAACAATGATTTAAATAAAATAATATACGACTATAGTATCAAAGATATGGACTCGGAAACAATCACAGAAACAAATAAAGAGAGTAATAACAATTTAGAAACGATTAGCTCCAATAATGATTTGAATATAATTCATGCATCCTTTGCAATCAATAATATAATAGACAACATAGTTACAAATACATATAACTCTTGCAATAAAAACACATATGTAAGAGATATTTCCGATTTTTATATATATAACTTAAACTACACTTCATTTCAGTCTGTAATGACCACTACACATTACTATGAATTCGCAAAATATATAGAAGCTATATTACATAATAAACTTGATGTTATGTATAATCTTCGAAGTATTAAACTTTACGATAATGATCTTGATTGCTGCAACTATCGTGCAGGTGTTTTTAAAACAGACAACTTTATTATAAAAATAGACACCGATTCATTTAACTTCAAAAATGAAATAGTTGGTATGTATAACATAGGTAAAGGACTTATAGAAGAACATAGTATAGTTTTACCATATTATACACAAATTTCTTCAAAAAAGAAAAAAAATATTAGCTTCAGTATTCAACCCAGAATACATAATACGATTTCATTACGTGACTGGATGCTTATTTATGCAAACCAGAAACTTGACATAGAATTTTATATAAGGCAATGTATACGTATATGCAAGTCTATTGAATTTATTAACTCAAAGCACATAGTTCATGGTGATATAAAACCAGATAATATTATAATCGAATATACTACAAATCGTCCATATATTATTGACTTCGGATTATGCGGACTACATGACTTATCGGAAGGAACTGGCGGGACAAAACCTTTTTGTCATCCTGGTACTATTAATATTGATGAAAGTAATAAAAATAATACTGAATATAACTGGGTAAAAAATACAAAAAATAATGACCTTTGGTCAATATCTTTTATCTTCGCGACTATTCTTATTTTTCGCAAGTGTTATGTTTATTATAAAGACTATCCCAAAGACTATTTCAATGATGATAAATATGTTAGTATAAATTATTTAAACTATATTCCTGACAAATTTAGAGCCCCATTCGTTTATGTGCTAACGAATGGTGAAGCCAATGTAAGTATCGATATACAAAGTTTTATTTCATTATTAGAAAAAACTTTATGAAGGGTGTATTGGTTATAAGTTAATCACTACTTCCTCTTCATTTTTATTTTTTTTTTCATCTTTGTTTTCATCTTTGTTTTCGTCGTAGTTTAATGTGTTTTCTATATCTAGTTTATTAGTCGCTTTTTGATGAATATCATATGGTATTGGTATTGAATTATTGGGTATTGGGAAAGATGATAATAAGGATGACGAAGATGATGCAATGTCTTGACCTTGACCTTGTTCGACTATATTCGGCAATAGTATACTTACATAGTCACCTCTCTCTTCACTATGGTCTTCATTTTTGTTAGCAGTGTTGGTTTTTTTATTATCAACTATATTCATCTTACTTGCAATAACACGTTTTGTATTTTGCCCTTGTAGTAAACGCATAACTAAATGATTGCTTATAGCTAATGTATTCATATAGGTTTTATACTTAAACACACATATCGTAGTATTTGATTTTACAAATTTAATACTATACCACCAGTATGCAGGTATATGAATCATTTGTCCTGTTATAAGTGTAACGTCTATGGTTCGCAATTTATTAAAATCCGAACGATACTCATCTTGCACATTCCATGGATTCACCGGCGAAATAAATTCAAAATTATCATAGTCATTCGTAGCATGTAAATATTTCTTTGACTTCGGAACAAGTAGTCTTACTATTGCCTTACCATTTGTAACTACAAAATAGTTACGATAATTCACCTCATAGCGCAATGGTGTTTCGACATTAAGGGATGCAAATATTATATCATAGTTACATGACGAAACCATCGATGGTCTCAAAAACATGTCATTGTTTCTATATATCTTTATAAGACCTGTTTCATCCAAAAAATCATAGTTATTTTCACTCATATACTTCGACTCTTTATCTTTTTTAAATAAGTCAATAGACTCAACTATACCTAAAGGAATATACAACTCTGTTTCGTCATCGCGCTCTTTTACATTGCGGATTTTTATATCATACCCCGTATAATTTGCCTTCACATAGTTAAAACTACACTTCTCAATAATACTTTGATTATTGAAATAGGTTACTACCGGTTGGCGAAAATCACATACCTCCTCCAATTTTTCTTTTGATGGCTGGCATATTTCATATATCTCTAAATCATTCACCTTTTTTAAATGAAAATGAACATGTAAATAAATAAATAATATTGAACAAAATACAACGACTGCGATTATTTCCTTCATTTACTGGATTTTAATAAAAAATAACTATTTATATTTGTTACTGAATAGTATACTTACTAATTTATTTTTATAATTTTTTTTATAAATTCTTACTCATTCATTGTTTAATATATTTTTATACCTATATTGTTTCCAAATACTAGTATTATATGTGTGTCGAAAAGAATACACACATATAATTCAATAGTAGTTTAAGCTTCATCTCCCTCTTCTCCCGGTTCTTCATCTCCCTGTTCTTCGCCTTCGCCTTCTTCTTCATTTTTACCTTCAACATCTTTATGTGAGTAGTATTGTCCTTCTTGTTGATCGTCTTGTTGTTCAATACTATTATTTATTATTTCTCCTGCTTCTCCTACTTCTCCTACTTCTCCTGCATTGCTATTCACATAGTTGCAAAACACATCATTAATATCTTCATATTTAAGATTGAAATTACCTGTCACATTTGACGTAGATGTGCAAGTATTTTCACCATCATAGTTTTGTTGGGTCTGAGATAGTAAACTTCCATTGATAAGTTTCATAACCATTGTCGACAACTCATTTAATGTCGTCTGTTGAGAATGTATAAGCGCCCTCAATGACTCATTCTCTTTTTGCAGTGGTTCTATCTGATTAATAATATCCGATAAATTTGTATTTGTAAGGATATTATCTAAAACCTTTGCAATAAATTCTGTATTACTTGCTAAACCATTCATGTTCATGTCATTTGGGAATTCTTGATTAGAAGACTGCGTCATCGGATTCTGAGCAGTTGTGATATTAGAATTTACACCACCAACACCCCGCTCAATCTTATCTACACGATTTGTCAACATTTGTAACCTATTTGAATAGTCATTTATAGTCGCATCCTGATTTAGTAGCTCATCATGATGCAGTTTAAATAAAATATTGGGTGGAAGTGCTGCACCGGATGGTAGACATGGCAGCCCCGCAGCACTCATCGGCAAGTCGCGAATATGAATACCATCTATCTCTGATATTGCACGATTATGCAATACCGAATTTACTACATACGGCCCTGGGCCTGAAACCTGAGGAGGCATATTTTCATTCATATTATTTGAACTCATTGCAACTGGTATATTTTTAGGACCCCCTGGTGCATTTTGTTGCGCTTGTTGTTGCGCTTGTTGTTGTTGTTGTGCTTGCATCATCCGCTGCTGCATCTGTCGAAGTATTTGCTGCTGAAGTTGTGGCGGCATTTGTCTAAAATTGGGCGGCAATCCTGGGGGTAAATTTCCACCTGCTTGTGGAGGAGGTGCCTGTGCCACCGGACTTGCCTGTCCTTGCATAGGAGGTTGTCCAAATGGAGGCCCTCCACCTCTCCTTCTTTTCGCCGCAGATAATGATGCACTATTACTCATTTCTATAACTTAAACTTAACTAAATATGTAGATTTGTTATATATTTCTTAATAATAGTATTTTAAATCTTTTTATACGCAAACATTATTTTGCATTATTTATTTTATAATTTTCATATTACTTAATATTTATTTATAACATAACCTATACACCAACCAATCATAGTAGATATTTGGTCACCTACACTATTCATAAAAGTATCAGGGCTTGGTTTACGCCCTGGCCATATTTCAATTTTGTCTAGTTCTTTTTGCAGACGTGAATTTTCAGCCATCTCGTAAATTGCGTGTAATATAAACCATTTCGCAAATGACAAACCACAATAATAAGCAATAATTCCTGAACATAAATGGTATATTAAATATTTATCTATAAAGTATTTTCCCATGGTATATAGTATATATATAGTATTATATATAGTATTATATATAGTATTATATATAGTATTATATATAGTATTATATTACTATGCCACCATCTGAAATTTTATCAGAGGATGGTGCTGATAGTTATGAATTTCAAAATCCTCAACTTGGTAATCATTAATATTATCTCTAATTTGTTTAATTGAAATAGTTGGAAACTCAAAGGGTTCTCTTTGAAGCTGTAATTTTGCTCCTTCAATATGTTCCTCATAAATATGACAATTGCCTTTAAAATATATAAACTCATAAGCCTCTAACCCACTATGTTTTGCTAGTAAATGGGTAAGAAAACTATACGATGCGATATTGAACGGGGTCCCACAGCATTCGTCGTTTGACCTTTGATACATCGAACATGACAACTTATTCCCATCCGTTACATTGAACTGGCATAATATATGACACGGCGGAAGTGCCATTTCATTCAACTTACACGGATTCCATGCAGTCATTATCATACGACGACTTGTCCTTGTTTCGGGATTCTTTAATATATTTATTATTTCTTGTAATTGGTCAATGCCTTGACCACTATAGTCTGCATCACACGTTTGATAATCAGCATTGAAATGACGCCACTGATGACCATATATCGGCCCCAAATCGCCCACACGATTCTTATCAAGTCCTCTACTATCCAAAAACTCACGCGACCCATTTCCATCCCAAATATGAACGCCGTCACGCTGCAAGTGTTCATTGTTTGTATCTCCCCGAATAAACCATAGTAATTCCTTTAGGCATGTTTTCCATGCAGTTTTTTTAGTTGTAAGTATTGGTATTTTACCATTTTCTAGGCTGAAATGCATTGCCGACCCAAAAACTGATTTGGTATTTCCATTTCGTCCTTTTTCCATTACACCATGCTCCAAAATATCATGTAATAGATTTAAATACTGGTATTCTTCATGTTCGTGTTTATTGTTGTGGTCTTTGTCGTTGTGTTGGTCTGACAGGTAGTCATATCTTTTTTTATTATTAAATTTAGCAGAAACTTTTAGCATGTTATAGTATTCACTACTGATATACTTTTATATTTATATATTTATATATAATTCTATTATTCGCATAATTATATTATTCGCATAATTATATTATTCACATAATTATATTATTCACATAATTATATTATTCACATAATTATATTATTCACATAATTAATTTCTTAACATATTTCATAGTAAATATAGAATACGTATACCACCATGGATGAAATAAAACCTATTACAAATCAAGGATTCTTTTCTTATGTTTTTAAATTATCAAAATTTAAACAAGCTGATTTATTAAATTTTATTCAATACAGCACTATTTCGATAGTCCCATTTATTTTACTATATTACTACATCAAAAAATATAGTCCTAAAATTACATATGAAAATAGCACACTTTATATCTTATTTGTAACTTTTATTTCCATACTATTATTTATAGTAGGTATATTTTTCATCGATAGAATTATCAACTTTATACCAACAATAAGCGGCAAATATTATGATGTTATTAATTTGACTAATATATCTATCATTCTTATAATGGTTCTATTAATAGTTCGCGCAGGATATATGGAAAGAACTTCTATTTTATTATACAGATTCGACAAATGGTTCAAGTTGGATGACTATATAGCAAAACTATTTGGTATTAAAAATACTACAAATTTTAATATGTTCGACGACGAACAAGATCAATGGTATTACCAGGTTGCATTCGATAATGCTAAAAATGCTGCGAAAGCCTCAGGTGCCGATGATGCAAAGGCTAATGCTGCCGGACACATGGTAGCCGAAAAACTAAAACAAGTTAAGGAAGCAGAACAAACTACAAATACACAACAAATTATTTCATCTATGGGAACAAAACAAAATCAAGCTAATTCTTCCGCTACAACCTTAAACCCCTCTATGTCACAGCAATACTCTTCGCCTGCACCCCTTCCTACCCAAGGACCTACACAGCCTCTACCCAACTTTAATAACATGTATGCAAATACACAAACTCCACTACAAAATGCAGCCACGCCTGGTATTAGCACATCGAATCCCTATGCTATGGGTGGTAGCATGATGGATAGCAGCGAGCCTGAACCAGCAAATGGCGCACTCGGTGGGGGTTTCACTTCTTGGTAAATTTAGATAATATTTATAAATATAAATATGTATTTTTATTTTTAATGTCATTTTCTCATTTTATATAATTATTATTTTATAGAATAATTATATACTACCATATTTATATACTATTATATTTATACCATGAAGCATGAGATTTACAAACTAGTCATTATTTCCTTATTTACATTTGTAGTTTTCGGTTTTATAGACTCACTATTTTTTGGTATTTATTTGAATGATGGTACTTCTACATTTTTTGAGAAAATAGGTCTAAATCAAAACAATAGTGATATCATGGTTGGTGCATTATCTACATCTACTGCTGTGATTATGTCTTCTTACATTGAAAAGATAAATAAGAAACTATTCGGTGAAATAATAAAAAACCCATTACTTGATGTTGCTGGTATTATTATTGGTACATATTTTTATATTATTATCATTAGAAAATATGATGTTATAGAAAAAATATTATCAAAATATACACATTATAACACAAGTAATAAAAAATAAATATACACAACTTGTCATATAACTCACCTACAACAAAACATCTCCCTCATAAAAAATAGCAGACAATTTTCCTTCATCTCTTTTTTATCGTTTAACATCTTATAGTGCTTAATTGTATCATTATATGCATCATATTCACTATACGTTTTTATCGAAATGTTCGGTAATCTCGGACTATACGCCGACTCATAATATATTTCATCACTATCTGTTCTTTGTATAATACCTGTACCTTTATTTGTTATTTCTTCCATACGCTGATAAGCAACTTCGTCATATATACTTGGGGGCAGTTTTACGTTATAGTCTGGATTATAATTAAATGAATAATCATACGTCGTATAAACCTCAAAAACCATTAATTTTATGTATTCTATATACTAGTATCATATTTTATCACAATAATTCTAAGTATATTTATAATATTTTCACTATAAATATACACATTTTTTTAAAGGGTGTGTTTCTTATTTTTGAATTATTCCTCTACTTTCTCTCTTTTATCATCTTTTTAATGTATCGGGGGTTAGTGGACCACCCCATACTATACTCGCATCGACATCTAGTCCTTCTTGTCGATAATAACTTCACGACTCACTGCGCGAATAATCTTGCGCCCGTTTTTTTCCTCATCTTCTATCGGCTCCGAAATATTGCGCAACATAGTTAAATACGCTATTTGCTTCTGCTCTGTCTCCATCCAATCCGGATTTTCGTCCGTCCATATTTGTAACGCATTTCGCTCCTTATCTGCTATCATCTCTATCGTATTTTTCATTATCTCATGCGTCTCATCCTTCTCCCACTTCTCCTTGTCTTTAATATACATCGTCTCGCGTTTCTTATCTGTGCAATGGATGGGACGCTTGTATATATCCAACTCTTTCAACCCCCTTATCATCACATTGCTAATCCCCTGCACCAACCCATTCTTCTTCGAATACAATAAATCATCAAATGTTATCTTAAGCGACTCTACGAATTCAGATATATTGAGTGCATCTTTGCATTGCTCGTTCAAAAAGAAGTTCAAATTGAAATTATTCAACGTGTTATTGTTTGTTGTGTTGTTGTTGTTGTTGTTGATCGTAGTATTATTACCCATTTTTGGTATTATATTATTTAGTTGGTCCTGTTGTCCTTTTATTATTTTCATCATTTCTTTATTGTCATTTATTAACTCCATAAACATATTTTTTGTTATAGTTATATTATTGTCTGAGCATGTACTATCTCCTATAGTCGTATCTGTTTCTTTTTTATCATTATCTATTACACCTTTATTATCAAATTTTATTGGTAATGATATTGGATTTGAACCATTGCACTTCTTAGTATGATACCATAAACTAGTTCTTGCTTTATATTCCTTATTACATTTACTACATACAAATTCATATTTGGTAGACTCCGGCCTAATTTTTTGTTCTATATTTGTTCTATTTATATGTTTACGTGTCAATACATGTCGTGTCCAGTCAATGTTTTTAGAGCATTTAAAGTCACAAATTTTACAATGGAATTTATTGGCGTAATTTGGCGTAATTTCCATTCTATTTATATACATAGATATAGAATATATTTTACGCCTAAACCCTTTTCGTAAATATATATAAAAATGTCCAAAAATTATCGTAACAATTTTTTAAACTAAAAAATGCAAATGAGAGCATTATGGTCTGAGTGAGGTTTTCAACATTTTTTTCAAATCTAGAAATGAAAATCTGAAAATGGACATTTATAAATGTCCTTTTTTGAAAAATCGAAAATAGATTTGAAAAAACATTACATCATTCATTCTTAAGCGTCCGCTTGCGCCATTTCCGCGACCTTACCTTTATGCTTTGAGTGTTTGTTTTTAGTTATAAGAGATTGTGAGCATTATGCTGCGGATTGCATATTCGCGAATGAGGGTGCAAAAGATCGCGCAAAAGTTGGGGAGGCTGTTTTCATGGATTCTTGGTTGGTTGTTTTTCGGGGATGTTTTGGAATTCTATTTCGGTGGCGCGGAGAAATAGATACTCCGGCGACTTCGGTGAGATGGAGCAGCATATTTCCCCGCAAAAAGATTGCGTGAAAGTTGGGGAGGCTGTTTTTGCAAATTCTTGGTTCGGTGTTTTTGGGGGATGTTTGGAATATTCTTTGCGGACATCCAAAAAAACATTATTCAACAATAGAATTTAAAGTTATAGGTATAGTATATATAGTTGGTGTTGGTTAGTATACTATGAGCCTCGACGTAAATGACCTAATTCAGGCACTTGAAAATGAAAATAATACAAATGTTGCCGGGTTATCCTCTGCAACTATGAAAAAAAACAAGAACGATATTTTGCAGAAATTGCAACTTTCAGGTGGCGAATTGAAACAATACCACAAAGTCCTCAAAGACTACAAATATGTAGATGAACTCAATGAATTGCAAGTTGGTCGGTTTATACGCTGGATACGATTGGACAAAGATACTGCGGATATTAAACTAGTAAATGGTGCAGTGCTTGTAAATATTTTAGTGAATGAAAAAGGGGTATTTTTGATATGTTCAGGATTAAATAGAGGAGGAAGAGGCGGCAGACGAAACGTCGCACTAAAATTTGACAATTGCTTGATTTTTCAGAAACTATCCGACCAGGAAAAAATCCTTGTTAGTGCAATTGACTACCTCGAAAAAAATTAGGACTCACATCATTTCAATATAGTTTTGAATACTATTGAAATAATATAAGATTGTTCAAGTTTATTTATGTTTGTTTTAGTATTTCTGTTACAATTTTTCAAATTCGTCGTCGTCATCGCTAACATCACCATATTTTGAAAGTTCTTCTTCAACATTTATTACAATTTCATTAGATGTATTACCATCGCGCTGTTTTTCTTCTTGACTCTCCTCTGTATTCGTATTATCCCAGTAGTTCGAAAAATATGCATTCAAATCTGTCCCATTGCATAATTCCATATTTTCATCACACATTATTGGCTCCAATGATGGCAAGTCGCGATACAAGTCTTCGATATGTGGATTACTGCAACCAAACCTCATACACGCACACGCCCCCATAGACTCCAAATATTCACACTTGTCTTTATACTCGCGTAGCTGCACTCTCATGTCATCCAATAGACCCCTAACTTCTGTAGTTGTTTCGAAACATTGGGCATTTTCTGTGTTATTTTCTTCCACCTTAGATACGCGCCGGCGTAGGATACCAATTTCGGCATATTTTTTGGCAAGATTGCGCGACTTGTGCTTGGCATGACGCAACTTGCGTGTATGGATGGTCAAAATATCGGAAAATCTGTCGAGGCATTTATTGGCGTCCTCATTCTGATCGACTAAATCTTGGATACGTTCATATAAATCGGCCTCATCTTTTTCGGTGAGATAGTGCTGCGATATGTGCGCGATTTTTGAATCATGGTCGTTGTGACACGTTTTGAGAGCACTGATGCCGCGCTCGGCAATCGTCATACGCTCCGCTAGCCCAAGATTTACCCAATCATTCACGCGCGACTCAATGCGGTCAATCTTGCGCGATAATTCGGAGACATGCGCGGTCAACAATTCAACAGATGCGACGATTTCGCCGGGGGATGGAAGCTTTGATGTTGTGGGGACATTTATCATCGGAATATATGGATTGGTTTGATAGGTTTGCGTAGGTGCACGAAATATTGAACTACTGCTCATTGTAGTATTGGTATTGTCGGAGATAATGTAACTTTTATTGTATTTAGTATTCATGTTCGTCAATTGTGTGATTGCTTGCTTTTGCGTCAACTATAATGTACTATAATACTTTATATTTAATATTTTCAATTTTATATATATTATATAGACATATATTACTAATATTACCATATAATGTCGCAAGGGTCGGTGTATGGATGGGGTGAATCACCATTAGCATCAGCATGGCCATCAGCATCAGCATCATCATCACCATCAAGATGGGGGACAATGAACTGGGGAGACACATTAAAGATGTTTGGTCATGATGGTTCTATGTCTCCACAACAAGCGAGAGCACCATCGCCAACATTCAGTGTAGTAGGAGAAGAACGTTCTTTATCACCCAAAAAACTAAAAGAAAGGAACCGATCGCAATCACCATTGTTAGGAACAATACAAAGTCCAATAAGAGGTCCGCGTATTTTTATAATAAATTGTCATGGTGTTACATTTCCCGATGATAATGGAAACCCTGCAATGATAGATGATATCCTTGTTGACACATTCACGTCTGTAAAGTTTGCACATGGATTTGGGAAATATTTATATAATGCACAAACCTGCTCCTTTTTCGATGAACCATATAGGTATTTTATCGATAGAGTTTTAGAAACAACTAAAGAAAACCCAGATTCACTGCAAAAAGATGTGCTTAGAGAAACAATTACTCGTTCATTATGTTATGTTCGCGATGTAAAGGGTGTAATAGTGAAAGACAAATGTAAGTTTAAATGTCATCGTATTGGTCGGAAAATGGCAGATATGTATATAATGGGTGCAGGATCTCCTATGGATGACGTGGTTATATGTATTGACCCACTTACCGGCGATGAAGAAGATGTTCATGACAAATTTGGACTTAGGCAACTTGATGAAAGACCCGTGACATATGCATCAGGTGTTAGAAAAGAAATAGATAAAGCTTTTAACATTGCAATAAGAAAAGACGAACGTGAATTGGATGACTTACGTTCACAAATATCAATGTTGTCACAACCACATCTAAGAACTGCAGAAAATATGGATATAGCTAAAAAACTTAGAAAAAAATATGATGCTAAATTTTTAAAACTTAATATAACTAGAGAAGCTTTAAGGGATGCTGTACAAGGCCCTAAATATAGATATAAATTTGAAAATCTTGATAAATATGCTGTTCTCGAAGGCAAACATTATATGATAAAACTTTCTGATGCGTTATATATCGCGGTTCGTAATGGGACTATTGACCCCCGAAAAGATTTTGTTGTTGTGGAAGCATGCAGAAATTTTTATGGACAATTACCAAGCGGATATGACACTACAAAAAGTCCTGGTAGAGCTGGTAGTGAATCTGATAGTCAAGGTGGAGGAGGTGATGCAAAATGTAAATATAGTCGCAAAAAATATGGGAAGAATAAAGGCAGGAATAAAAATAAAAATAAAAATAGAAGGAAAACAATACGTAACCGAAAATCAAGTAAGTCAAATATGTCGCGTAAGTTCCGTAAGTCTCGCAAATGTAGCAACTCATCATAGTAATCAACAATGCGTGCAGATGAACACTTTTCCGTCGCCGCGGGAGTGTGCTGAATTGTGCTGCATGTCAAGGGGGTAAAGGATTTCGTGTGTAGTCAACCCATGAATATGAAACTTCGGGAATACTTCTTCCAACTTGCGGATTAAGCCGTGTTCGGCATTCAGGGTCAAATCTGCGTGAATATGTTTCTTCATTTCGGCACATAGGTGGCGCGACAGGATGTCAAATGCTTCCGATTCTTCTTGATCACGATTCGTAAACTTGGGGTCGAATACGCGTCGGTCAATTGCAATATCCATCTCATATTTCCAAAATATATCGCACGACATCACGAGCCGCAATGTGACGCTTGGGATGTTATTGTTGTTGGTGTTAGTGTTGGCGTTGCGGTTGCCGGCGGCGGTTTGGGTTCTGTTCATGGTGGATTTGTGTCTATGTGCTTCTACTATATCATATAGTATATTATGATATAGTCTTCAATTTTCTATACTAGTATGTAATATAATGAATATAACAAATATATTGATTTTATAGTTGTGATTATTCTACAAATATAAAATGTTTTTGACTATACTTTTCGAATAGACCTTTTATGCTTTTTGTTACGTTTTTGATTCGCTTTTGTAAGGATAGGTTTCAGTAGCTTATTCTTTTTTGTTTTATTATTATTATTCTTATTAGTGTAATGTTTATTCTTTTTCGTGGTTTTGTGTGTTGGATTGGTTGCACTAGAACGATTTTTGATAGTTTTACGCTTTTTGGGTCGTTTATTTGACTGCAATGGATGAGAAGGAGGAGGAAGTAATAATCTGCGTTGTTTTTTACCACCGCCTAGTGGCATAGGTTGCCCAACTAGTATAGCTGGTATACTAATGTTGAGCATCTCTGCAACATAACCTTCTCTAAATAGCGGCACTTTTGTTAGGTCTAATGTTTGTGTCAATAAACTAAATTCAGTAGGTTTTGGTTCATACGTATATTGATCTAATGTAATACTTTGATTTTCTATATCTTTTGCAGTTACAAAAGGTTCAACTGGTTTTTTTAAAGCATTTAACTGATTTAGTCCATAATCTTCAGTAGGTGGTTCTGGTGGTGTTATTTGTGATGAAAATTTTTTTTCTGTAAAAAAACTAAGTTGTTCCGGGAAATTTTGCATAAATATTTGAAGAATTGAAATACCATAACCAAATAAAGTAGTTGCTATTTGAAATGACAATGTAACAAAGGCATTTTTATATTTAAATAATACACCATTAAATTTTTGTATAAGTTCACTTAACGTTTGTATTAACGGAGGCAATTGTTTGATAAGTACTGAAATACGTTCTACGGCATTTTTATTTATTAGATCAGCATTATGATCTACTAAATTGTCAATTGAGATTTTTGCGGTATTTGCGGTATTGCGTATTACATAAATAGTTTCTACTATTTGTTTTAGTAATTTATCAAAACCGGAATAGGATTTAATCAATGGTTCATAATTACTTATAAAAGCTACATCAGTTCTACCAAAAATTACTTGGTTATCTGATACTCTAGTAATCCCCATTTGTTCAAATTTATGAGCGATATCTCTTGTTTGTGTGTATATTGTATCTATTATATTCTTCTCTGAACTCATAGCAGCCTTTGCCGCATTTAAATATTCTTGTAAGTTGGTGTCATAAACTTTTTTTATTTTTGCATCTTTTTCTGGTTTGACTCTTGTTTTTTCGATACCTAATTTTATAATTTCTTGTTGCTTTCTTAAAAGTTCAGAATGAATTGTTTGTTCAGCTGTTAGCTCTTCTTCTGCTGCTGCTATAAGTTCAGTTGCATTGGGTAGTATTTTAGCTTCAGATATACGTTTTTTAATATTCTCAATTTTTATCTCGCTTTCACGCATCCTACTCTCTAATTCTCCCTGGGTTTTATTATCACTCTTAATACTTTCAGTTAATTCTAGGAGTTCATTTTTTTTTAAATTATAAGCTGATTGTCGAGATTCGAATAACACGACAAATGCATGACTAATTTTTGTTTTTGCTTCTTCTTCTGTTTTTGCTTCCTCAAAAATTTTTTTCGTGGTTTGGTCGTTTAGATATATTACAAGTTTACTAATTGCATAAAATACTCCTGTAGGGTTATTAGTAGTATATAACTGATGAAATGCATGAACTATTTTTTCAAATGGTTCACATAGTGTTTTGAATGTATAAAGACTTGTTTCAAGTGAAAGTGAAGAATTAGATGGACCTTTACTGGCAGTTTCAGGTGTAGGTGTAGGTGCCGGTTTTAAATAATTTTTAACTACTGCATTATTTTCAAAATATTTTTTTCTAAGCTGATCTAACATTTCTTTTACATTTTCTAATCTTGATTTTAAAATTTGGCAACCTGCTTTAAATTTTGTAATTTGTAAAATTATAGCGGTATGTCTTTCTTTTGAATTTGTAAAAACTGACGAGTCTTTTTGTCTTGTTTGTGATTTACTTATTAATACAGCAAGTTCATCTATTTTAACCCCAATAAAACTTATCACTTCTTCTAGTTCTTCGGTATTTAAGTTTCTAGTAATCTCGTCTAAGTTATCTGTTATTTTATGAATTATACTTTCTATATTTCCTATAGTTTGTGTTTTTTTATCATTATCAGGAGTTGTTTTAAATAAGTCCAAAAAATGTTCATTTAAAAAGATATTACTCTTTTTATTTTCTGAAAATTTTTGTAGAATACTTTGAGTATTAACAAATAATAATAATAATTTTTTTAATCCAATTTGTTTAACCCTTTTATTTATATCTACTCGTATTTGTTTCGCTGGTTTAAATAGGGAATTCGTGTTAGACTCATCAATAGTAGCAATAGCAGGGGGTAAAGTCAAAGGGTCGAAAAAATCTTTTTCACTAAAATAGATTAATGATTTATAAAAAGAGAGTTTTATACCATAAGGCGAAGAAGTATCTCCGGTAAAATTTACAATTGCAACAGGAATTTTAAGCATTTCGTTCGATTTAGAAAGAATATCGCCACCTTTTTGCGCAAGTTCTTCAATTTGTTTAGGTTTTAATGGCTCTGCATATTTTTCTTGCTCAGCTTTTGCCTCATTTTCTTTAAATTTTTCAAATACTGCTTGTGAAGATAACTCAAGAACCTCATCGGTTAATGTTTTCACATCTAAACCAATAGATTCAATGCTTTGGTTAACTTCTACTAATTTTTTCATATTTTCACATGTGGCAAGATTATGTTGTTGTTCTTCTAATGATTTCGCAAGTTCTTTTAGTCTTTCATTTAATCTAGATTTATCGTCTGAGTCAGGTAAATTTCCAATAAAGTCTTTAGTTTTACCTATGCTATCTTCAATAGTTGGTATTTTGGCGGTAGTTTCAGCTTTTGCATCTTGTAGTTTTTTTATTTTAGTTTGCTCTTGTTCGGTTCTTGTTTTGTCTGCATATTGAGTGAAGGTAATGGCAATTTTATCAAGTTTACTGCTACATTCGAGTAAATCATTAATACTTGTGGCAGATTTTATTAGGTCTTTAATTCTGTTAACTTGGTTAATATATATTTTTTTATTTTCTGTACTATCAGTAGGCTTCATAGCTATCCAAATATCAGAGTTGGTTATAACTTTCTCTTGTTCTTTTATTTTTTCGTCTAATTCTTTTTTTTTGCTCTCAAACTCCTTGGCTGCTACTGCTGCCGATGATGATGGTAAAATGAAGGAGGAGTCGAAACCGGAACCGACTCCACTAGGTGCAAATGAACTAGAACTATCACTAGTAGATGATGCTGCAGGTGCAGCGAATAATGACGATGATGATGATGATGATGATGATGATGATGATGACAATGAAGATGATGCTGCAAATGTTGATATTGGTGCCGATGGAAATGATGATGCTGCAAATGTTGATGATGGTGATGAAAATGATGATGTTGCCGCTGGTGAAAATGCTGCAGATGTTGATGTTGAAGATGATGCTGCAGATGAAGATGTTGCCGCAGGTGTTGATGCTGGTGAAAATGTTGATGGTGATGCTGCTGCTGATGAAAATGCCGCAGATGATGATGTTGATGGCAATGAAAATGATGATGATGGTGATGAAAATGCCGCAGATGTTGATGCTGCAGTGGATGATCCTATAGGTAAAGCGAATAATGATGATGCTGATGATGGTGATGATGCTGATGATGCACTTGATAAAGATGATGCTTCCGCTGCTGTTTTGGCTTCCGCTGCTGCTGGTGCTGCTGCTGCTGCTGCTGCTGGTGCCTTTTTCGATTTACTAAAATCAGTGTCATCATCTTTGACAAATGCTGTATATTGTGATAATAAATCACCAATAAAATAATAATTTAAAATACCTCTTTCTTTGCAATCAAACTCCTTTCCTAACGGACATTGATCGTCGTAATCAAATGGCTTACAAAAATAAATACAACCATTCATATAACAATCATAAATACCATATTTATTAACTTTAGAATTAAAGGGTATTATAAATAGTGGGAAATAATAGTTTTTTCCAACAAAGTTTGATAAAGGTGTATCACCATCTTTTTCACTCGTAACTATTCTATATTTAACATAATAATATTTATATTTTCGTTCTGGAGCCGAATCATTTTCAGTAATCTCTAGTTCATATACTTCAACATTAATAATGCAATTACTAGCAAAATTAAAACTATAATTATATAATGCTTTACCAGGAGAAACCGCTGAAAAATATTGTGTAATAAATGCATAGATAACTTTGAATATATATACATATTCATCCATAAAATTTTTTTGTGGTGTCACTGCACTTGCATTTCTTTTTTCTACTTTTAAACTATGACTATCAATGAATCTACTTATTTCAGGATAAATTTTATTTATATCAACAATATTACCAGTAATTGTTCTCAACATAAATGGACTATCATTTGTTTTACCACAATTTGCACCAATTAAATTACAAAATGTAGATAGTTCATTAAATTTCGTTTTCTCACCCTTTTCACACACCTCACTTTCTCTATTTTTCGGATTTGTGCCATACGCAAAGAGGTCTGTTCCAAAATTATTAAACTCTATTGTAGCTTCCTTTATTTTCTCAAAATTTTTAAAAATAAAATCTTGCAATGATAAATGTATAAATGTTCCGGTTGTATAATTACCCGGTTTTAAAAATGAACCTAAAGCCCAAATGCCTAACCTCCATGTTCCCATCTCTGATTTTGACTGATATGCTTTAAATGTTCCTTTTTCGCTTCCATTAGAACATTCGATATCAATTATACATCTGTGTGACGATGATGATGTATCTTTATTAAGTAAACTAAAAGAATAGTCATCTATTTTTATTGTCAAATTCGTCTCCGCTCCCTTTACTGCCACCGACGATTGTTCCATAGATGGTGGTACCAATACAGGTTGTGATAGTGTAAATGGTGATAATATCGATGACGCCTTGGCTTCCGCTGCTGCTTTTGTTTCCACTCCTGCTCCCGATTCCGCTGCCGCCTTGGCTTCCGCTGCTGCTTTTTGTTCCGCTGCTGCTTTTGCTTCCGCTGCTGCTTTTGCTTCCGCTGCTGCTTTTGCATCCGCTGCTGCTTTTGCATCCGCTGCCGCCTTGGCTTCCGCTGCTGCTTTGGCTTCCGCTGCCGCCTTGGCTTCCGCTGCCGCCTTGGCTTCCGCTGCTGCTTTGGCTTCCGCTGCCGCCTTGGCTTCCGCTGCTGCTTTGGCTTCCGCTGCCGCCTTGGCTTCCGCTGCCGCCTTGGCTTCC
>Ga0164293_10001593_pt1 | contig 18971 bp, 19 predicted proteins | sample GEODES118metaG_FD_111487 | JGI IMG/M metagenome (GOLD analysis project Ga0164293, IMG submission 111487) | Eutrophic lake water microbial communities from Lake Mendota, Wisconsin, USA - GEODES118 metaG | ecosystem: Environmental > Aquatic > Freshwater > Lake | place: USA: Lake Mendota...
AATGATCAAAAAAATCATTGCAGATGGCTATGCATATGAAGCCAATGGTTCGGTTTATTTTAATGTAGAAAAATACAATACTGATTTTTCTGCAAAAGGACAGCCTTATGGAATATTGAGTGGCAGAATTGTAGAAGATCAGATAGAAAGCACACGTGAGCTAGATAATCAAGACGAAAAGCAAAATAAAAATGATTTTGCGCTTTGGAAAAAGGCCCCGGCAGAACATATTATGCGCTGGCAAAGCCCTTGGGGAGAAGGTTTTCCGGGATGGCATATTGAGTGTTCTGCAATGAGCACAAAATATTTAGGAGATGAGTTTGATATACATGGTGGCGGAATGGATTTACAATTTCCGCATCATGAATGCGAAATTGCACAAAGCACTGTTTGCAATCATAAAATGCCTGCCCGTTATTGGTTACACAATAACATGATCACCATCAACGGCAAGAAAATGGGTAAGAGTTATAACAATGTGATCAAGCTCAGCGAACTATTTGCAGGTACCCATCCTATTTTAGAACAAGCTTATGCTCCATCCACTGTTCGATTCTTTATACTACAATCGCAATATAGAAGCACGCTTGACTTTGGTAATGATGCATTACAAGCAAGTGAAAAAGCATTGCGCCGATTAATGGATGCTTTTGAGTGGTTAATGCAACAAAATGATCTGGGCGCTGCAGGTGCAGCTATTGATATTTCACTTGATGAAAAAGTAAACAAACTCATTCAGGAGTTTGATGAATTTATGAACGACGATTTAAACACCGCTAAAGTAATTGCCAGCATGTTTGAATTAGTGCCTGTAATTAATTCAATTAAGGATAAACATATTGCTTCCAATGCATTAAGTGCCGCCACAATTGCATTATTGAAAAAACAAATGAATGCTTTTATTGTAGATATTTTTGGTTTGCAAAATAGCAAAGCCGATAATAACAATAAACTTGAAGGTGTTATTCAACTGCTGATCAATATTCGCAAAGAAGCCAAAAGCAGAAAGGACTTTGTTACATCCGATAAAATCAGGAATGAACTGGCTGCTTTAGGCATTCAACTAAAAGATGAAAAGGACGGTGGAATGAGTTATAGTATTGCTTAAAAAATGACCGATGATTATTGCATAATAATTCAACGGTCATTCCAAATTTATTCACCTGGACGATAAATTTTCTCTTTGTTTTTTAGCACATCCTCTGGATAGAAAAATATTTCTTTGAATTTACCATTGATAAATCCTGGGGCCTGATCGGTGAAATGATTGGAAGCAGGATTATTACTTTGGCCACCTGTAACAATACTCTTGGCTTTTAAGCGCGGGCCAAATTCAACGGCTGCAATAAAACTATTACCCGAAAAACCATACCTACCCTTGGTTCCGTTAAAACTGCGGCTTTCGAAAGCAGGCAGTGATCCTAATTTAGAACTGGTTAATGCAACTGCTAAACTTCTCTTGGTATCGTTGTATTGCTCATCAAAATGGCCAGTTAATCGTTGATAGCGATTGATAGTACCCCATGGCAGTTCCCAAAATCCATAGATTTTATTTAAGTTGTCTATAACAGCACTCAACAGTTGTAATTGTTGTTTGCCATCAGAAGAAGCTGCTTTATTTAACCTACCTATAATTTCAGTTCCTTCCTCTCTTGTTGCAGCAGGAGGTAAAAGGGTATTCATTTTTGCAGCCCAATCTACTCCCAATGTGGTGGCAATAGAAGCAGTATCCGAAATCTTATTCCATGCTCTTAAAATTTCTATCGGCTTTTTTAATTTGACCTTATTAGAATCGGTTTCTTCTAATAAATCATAAGCCTTGAATAAGGACGGTAATAAAATATCGAAAGCCGTTAAGTAGCGGTTGTATCCAATTTCAATCAATCCATCCAAACTGATATTTTCTTTGTCCTTTAATAATCTGATAGCGTTTAAACCACGAGGGTTCTGCCCATCGGGCGCCATGTATTTTGGGTAGGCGTTTTTATCCGGACTGCTTTCACCTGCACTTGTAAAAGGGGTTGCATTGCAATTCTGAATCCAACCCGAAGCGGGATTGATTAAATGAACTGTTTCTGATAGTGGATGTATTCCCTTCCATTCTGTAGCAGCAATACTTCCATCAACAGGTAATTGCCAATTATAGGAACTATCTCTTTTAGGAATAAAATTTCCATGCCAATATGCAATATTGCCTTTATCATCTGCATACACTGTATTGTTGGTTGTATTTGAACGCCCTTCCATGGCTTTGGTATAATCTGCAAGATTATTTGCTTTAGTAGTTGTCCAAGATTGCACCAATGCTCTTAGAGAACGATTGTATTCTTTTAAACTCAACCATTTACCATTTCTTTTTGCAACTACAGGACCATGGTGTGTATACATTCCAGTAAAGGTTTTAGAAAGCATTTGTCCGTCTTTTTTGTATTGAATGGTTATGCTTTTTGTTTTTACTGCCCGCTGTTTATTGTCGTATTCATATACCCATCCATTTTTAGTTGGGGTGATTTTCTCTTCATATAAATCTGCTACATCGGTATAGCCAGACGTATGCATCCACCCACAATGTTCATTAAACCCTTGATATACAAAAAGCTGACCCCATGTAGAAGCACCATATACATTCAATCCTTCTTCACTTACCATTTGGGCTTCATTTCTAAAATAAAAAGGAACATGTGGGTTGATATAGAGCATTGCATTTTTTGATGCACTGCGTGAAGGTGCAATGGCAAATCCATTAGAACCACGATCTTCAATATCTTTATCAATTAAAATAGATGCAGTAATATTTTTAATTGCAACAGTTGCTGTGGTATTTGCAATTGGGTTTTGATAAAATTGCTTAATCTCATCAACAGAGGCACCTCCAGTACTTGTTGCTGAAACAGATCCATCGGTATACATCAAATGGAACCAGGGTTCAAATCTTTTCAATACAACTGGTTGTACTTCTGGATGCTTGAACAAGAAAAAATTAATACCGTCTGCATGTGCAATCAATAATTTTTTTAGCCAGCTAGGACTTTTCTGAAAATCTTTTTTAGCATCATTGCTATCTGCAATCAAACGCATTAATAAATCGTTATACAAAACCTTCTCCCCTTCCATTTCTGCTCTTCGCCCCAACATTTCTAAATAGTTGCGTTCTACTCTTTCAAAGTTTTCTTCGCACTGTGTATACATTAATCCAAACACAGCATCTGCATCTGTTTTTCCATAGATATGCGGAACGCCGTAAATATCTCTTATAATATTTACTTGTTTTTGCTGTGCTTCCCAACGAGTAATTTCATTAGCATTAAATGTTTGGGCAATTAAGCCAAATGGAAGCAATGCAAAAAATAATAATGCTTTCATAAAACCATTCTATTAATGAGATAATTATAAATAATGCCGAAAAAAATTAATATCCCCAGCCCTTCATTACTGCTAAATCTTGTTTAACACATTCTAAAGGCGCAATGCCTTGATAGGCTTCTTGTTCTATGATCAAGTGTTTGGTTCCGCCTGTTTTTAATCCTTCTGCTACCAATTCTTTTACTAGTTGTTCACCTTTTCCAAGAATAGTACTTTCCCAAGCAGATCCTTTTGAATTAATGATTTCATCTTTTACATGCAAAGAAACAAAACGACCTGGATTGTTTTTAATAATAGCCATTGCATCGGCTTTTGTTTCGTAGAGATTGCCAAAATCCAATTGTTGGGTTACTAAATTAGGATCGGTATTTTTTAAAATGATTTCATAAACTGTTTCACTACCCATCATTTGAGTAAATTCAAAATTATGATTGTGATACCCAAAACGCATTCCGGATTTTTTACAAAGCTCACCTGACTTATTAAACACTTCCATATAACGCAACATATCGTCTTTGGTCTTTCTCAAACTTTCGTCTAACCACGGACTTATTACAAACTCTTGCCCAAGTATAGCAGCATCTTCTACCGTATACTTCCAGCTATCCGAAAAATCTTTTTTAGCAGCATCCCAATGACTTGGGCCCATTACTGTGTGGCCACTTGGCATGCTAAGGCCAAGATCTTTCAATATTTTCTTGAACTCGGTAGCAGTATATCCATAAAATTTTCGATCCACATAATTGGCATGTTCTACATGCTGGTAACCCATATCTGCCAAGGCTTTTAAAGTACCTAACGGATCGGCTTTCATATCTGCTCTTACAGAGTATAATTGAATACCAATTAAGTATTTTTTCTTGGCAGCAGCTTGTAAAAAAGCAGGTGATAATGCAGCTGCAGCAGCTGCAAGTGCGGTTTTTTGAATAAACAATCGGCGGCTAGTCATAATCGTTTCATTTATTTTAAACGATATACAAAGTACACAATTTTTAAATGAAAGCCTAACTTGCCGATATGAAAACGGCAACGGTACACGAAATAAAACAAGAATTATTGGCAAGCCCCGATAAAATGCTTGTAGACCTTTGTTTAAGGCTCTCAAAATTTAAAAAGGAAAATAAAGAATTACTCACCTATTTGCTTTTTGAAGCACATAACGAAGAAGGATATATAGAAGAAGTAAAAATAGCCATCAATGAGGTATTTGCCGAATTAGATGCCACCACTAATTTATATTTTGCCAAAAAAACAATTAGAAAAATTCTTCGAATTGCCAATAAGCATATTCGATATACTGGTTCAAAGCAAGCAGAAGTAGCAATACTTCTTCATTTTGTAACCGCTTTACAACAGCATGGAATCCCCTTTAAAAAAAGTACTGCACTCAATAATCTCTATCAACAACAAATTAAAAAAATAAAAACGGTGCTAGCAACTTTGCATGAAGATCTCCAATATGACTATCTCAGAGAGCTCGATGCATTGTAATTATTTTTCTTCATCGAAAAATAATTTGTAATAATGCTTACCCGTTCTTTCGTCGTAACCCTTTTCTATCAAGTCTTTGCGGCCATGAATATAAACATGAAAATTCTTGTCCAGCTTTAGAATGCTTTTAAAAAATCGCTGCTGCTTTTGAACGGCTTGTAAGTGTATATCAAAATTATCTTCAATATTTACTTGCTTTGCAACTTCATATTGTTCTTTGTATTGTGCAAAACAATCTATTAGTTCCGGATGATGCAATACTTCTTTATTAAATTCTTCTAACTGAAATTGATCATGTGTTTTAAAATAATCCATGCTTCGTTGTAACATATCAATTTGATCGCTTTTGGTAGTTTCAAATTGTTCGTTTAACTCGTTGCTTATAAATAATTTACACATTCCCAACGCAGCATTGGTATGATGATAACTATTTTCGATCGGGGAGATTTGTAAAAATGCTTTTTTCCAAAAATCGGCATCGGCTTGTTTAGAAGCGGCTGATTCTATCGCATAAGATAAATACCCAAATTCTTTTTCTTTTCTCAGTATCAATACCCCTTTTTCAGGTTTCTTCAAATCAATGCCTTCTTCCAATAATAAATTGATTGCTTCGGTCGATTGGGCAATTTTGATAAAATGTTCCTTTGATGAACTATGAAAAATGCCAATAGCGTCTATAAATTGATCGGCAAAGGGCACTTGTTGAAAATAAATAAAGCAAAGTTGACCAGATTTGGCAAAAACATTACTCGATTTAAGGTGAAAATGTTCTGCCAATTGCTTTGATTTTAATTCAAAAACCGATTGGTCTTCAAAAATGGAATTAATGGCTGTGAAAACAAGGTTATCTTCTATGTTTAAACGGAACTGCTCCGCCTCATTGAGGGGTTTTAATAGGTATTGGATCAAAGCTGGGGCAATTTCATCCTCCTTAATTTCCAATGCTTTTTCCGTTAAAAATAACCGGCCTCCTTGCGCTGCATTGCCCGCCTGGTGTACAATTAGCTGTTTAATCCCTACGGTAGATAAATCATTCATAATGATGCGAAGATAGCCGGATTGGCTACTTTTAAAAACCAAATTCGGAATTAGGCATTTTTTTTCGGAACTTTACCGAATTAATAACTAAACTACTACTGTACATGTACGCCCAAATCTGGACTAAATATTTACCCATTATCAGAATTTTATTGAAGCGTACCAAGCAAGATGGTCAGGTATTAGACTTAAATAGGATCGATTTCGAAAGAATGGGGTCTGGAAGAAAAGCGGGCTACAAATTCACGATAGAATTTACAAAAGGGAGAGTAAGTAATTTAATAAGCAGTTCGGCACTTGCCTCAGATCTTGCTGCTGTAATGATAGAAGATAAAGCCACTAAAGAATTTTTGGAGGGAGGAGAATACACGGTTTCTCTAAACACAAAATTTCAATTATTAATTAAAAATGTTGCTCCTGCAACTGAAGAAGGGGCTGAATAACTTATCCTTTTTTTTAATTTCTCTGAAATACTTCGATCATTAAGCCATTGGGCGCAAATAACGTCATAACCCTACATTGACCAATCCAAGGATCTTTGTAATCTGTTGGCTTTACAATAATTTTCAAACCCGCATCTTTGGCTTTATTATATACTGATCGGATGTTTTTGGTTTCGAAGCTAAACATCCCAATTCCTCTATTAGGCAATCTGGGAGCGGCATTGGGGCTGATACGTTTATTGTCTTTAAAATCTAAAAACAATAAATGACCACTTTTCGCACCTTTTGCATAAACAATGGTAAATCGAAAAGGAATATTCGGTTCCATTCCTAAAGCAGAGCCCTCGCCAGTTTTCCATTCAGTGTCTTTTCTTATTTCCATACCCAATACTTCGGTATAAAATTTAATCACTTGTTTGCTTATTCCTGTAACTACTTGTGCTGCATATCCCGGGCCGCCAATACCGCTTACGGGATCATAAGCAGATAATTGAGGCATTCCGTTACCTCTTTCTATACCTACTATATGAATAAAATCAGGTGCTTTGTAAATGGTTTCGAGGTATTTGTATTTAGAACCATCGGGCTTTGTAAGCATGGCTGCTTGCAAGGGGGCCATTGAAGTAAAACCCAACGCATGAATCATAGAATCTAAACGCTCTTCGTCGGTATTTGGAAAGCCTAAAGTAAAAGGCCCCATTTCTCTGCTATTATAGGTTTTATGAATCAATGGAGATTTATTGCCCAATACCAATAAACGAATCTTCGCGTTTTCTGGCACATTCGGCCGATGTAGATAATATAATTTATAATCTAAAGAAGAAGGAAGGTCCCAAATTTCCAATTGATGTTGTCTTTCCTTTTTGGTAAGCTCTAAGGGACCTACTAGGGTCATGCCCATTCCTTTTACATAAAATAGTTTTGCGCTATCTAAATTGGCTGTACAAATTGTTACCGTATGTAATGGACTGCAAAGTGCATCAGACGATTTTGATTCGGGTTCTGTAATGTCTTTAACGTATACGGGAATCTGTGCAGCAATACTGTTTACAAAGCATGTTATACAAAAAAGCAATAGGTATTTCCCCAAGACAGCGATTTTAGTTTTTAAATCTACAAAAAATAGTTAACTTCATTAACTATCTATATGAGTCCGCAACACATCATAATCGAAGAACAAGGCCTTCGCGACGGAATGCAAACCATTCCGATAAACGTAGAACCAGAAAGAAAATTGTTGTACATCAATCAATTGATCGATGCAGGCCTCAAACGTATACAGGTAGCGAGTTTTGTTCACCCCAAATTAGTACCACAAATGGCCGATGCAGAGCTTATTTGTAGTGCTTTGCCTACAAATAATTCGGTGATTTTCAGTGGTTTAGTGTTGAATATTAAGGGAGTTGAAAGAGCTATTAAAGCTGGTTTAAAACATTTGGCAATATCTCTTTCTGCAAGCAATACCCATAGTTTAAAAAACGCCAATAAATCCATTGAAGCCGCCAAAATAGAATTTAAAGAAATGGTTCGACTGGCACGAAGTGAAGGTATAACTGTTAGAGGCGGAATTCAATGTGCTTTTGGATGTAGGTATGAAGGGAATATCAATCCAGAGATAGTTTATGAATTAACCAAGCATCATTTAGATTGTGGTGTTCCCGAAATTGCATTGGCAGATTCAACTGGTATGGGAAATCCTCATCAAATAAAAATGATGATGCAACAGATTAAATCATTTAGTGGCAATACACCGATTGCGCTGCATTTACACAATACAGAAAATAAAGGATATGCCAATATGATCGCTGCTATTGAAACAGGGGTCTTTCAATTTGATACCGCTTTTGGTGGATTGGGTGGATGCCCATTCATAAAAGGCGCAACAGGTAATATAGCTACTGAAGATGCAGTTCATCTTTTACATCAAATGAATTATTCTACAGGAATTGATATCGATAAAGTAGCTGCAATCAGCAAGAATTTTGAAAAAACAATTGGTACCGAATTGCCTGGACTGGTATATAAACTAATGGATCAAACAGATATAAAAATGAATTAGAAAATGGGGCAAACCATTGCAGAAAAAATATTGTCCAATCATGCTGGCAAAGCAGTGTATGCAGGTGAATTATGTATTGTTCCGGTGGATGGATGCATGGCAACTGATACTACAGCGCCATTGGCATTAAAGGCTTTCAAAGAAATGGGTGGCACTAAATTGTTCAATAAAAAGAAGGTACACCTCATTATTGATCATGCAGCACCCGCACCAAATGAGCGCATTGCTAATTTACATATGCTCATGCGCAATTTTGCAAAAGAGCAGGGGTCATCTTTATACGATATTGGATCTGGCATTTGTCATCAGGTAATGGTAGATCATCAAAAAGTACAACCTGGTGATATTTTTATGGGCGCTGATAGTCATACTCCAACTTATGGGGCATTGAATGCATTTGCCTGTGGAGTAGGTAGTACCGATTTAGCTGCAGTAATGCTCACTGGAAAAATTTGGTTAAAAGTTCCGCAGAGTATTAAAGTGGTATTGCATGGAAAAAAATTACAACCCGGCGTATCTGCAAAAGATCTGGTTTTAGAAGTGGTGAAGCAATTGACCATTAGTGGTGCTACTTATCAGTCAGTTGAATACCATGGTGAAGCTGTTGCTGCTTTAACCTTATCACAAAGAATGGTGCTATGCAATATGGTAGCTGAGATGGGTGCTAAAACAGGAATTGTTTCTCCTGAAGGATTAGAACTCCCTTATGCATTCACACCTACTTATGCAGATGCCGATGCAATCTATAGCAGGGTAATTGAAATTGATGCTGCTTCTATTCAACCAAAAATTGCCATACCCAATTCTCCGGATGATGTGCATGATGTAAAAAAATATGTTGGCACAAAAATCACTTATGCATTTATTGGTACTTGTACCAACGGACGATTAGATGATTTACAAATAGCAGCATCCATACTAAAAGGCAAACAGATTGCACCTGGAGTGAGAATGGTGATTGCTCCTGCCAGCAGACAGGTATTGATCGATGCATTAAAAGATGGAACTATTCATACATTGATAGAAGCTGGTGCAACCATTATTAATAGTGGATGCGGGCCTTGTGTAGGAAGCCATGAAGGAGTTCCTGGTGATGGAGAAATTGTAATCAGTGCTGCCAACAGAAATTTTAAAGGAAGAATGGGCAACCCAAATGCTGCAATTTATTTAGCAAGCCCAGCAACAGTTGCCATGAGTGCGTTAACTGGTTTTATCACACAACCTATAACCCAATAACTAATAACTAACATATAGTATGCCTTTCGCCCACGTATATGGTCACAATATAGATACCGACCGAATTATTCCCGGTAAGTATACCAAAACATTGGATATTGCTTCTTTAGCAGAACATGTGATGGAAGACTTGGATCCAGCATTCCATCAAAAATTTAAAAAGGGCGATATCATTGTTGCTGGAGATAATTTTGGATGTGGCTCTTCTAGAGAACAAGCGCCGATTGCATTAAAAGCTGCTGGTGTTTCGGTGGTGATAGCCAATTATTTTGCTCGAATTTTTTTTCGCAATGCCATCAATATTGGATTGCCCGTTTTAGAAATTCCTGATCACGATATTCAAAACGGCGACGAGTTAGAAATTGACTTATTAAATGGCATAGTGAAAAACCTTTCTCAAAATAAAAAATACAACGCTACAAAATTGCCTAAAGTAATGTTGGATATTATGCAAGAGGGCGGTCTGGTAAATTATTTATTAAAACACAAAGATTATATACTCGAATGAGTTTGCCACTAGAAAATATACGTGTATTAGAGTTTACTCATGCAGTAATGGGGCCAACTACTGGCTTGTTGTTGGCCGATATGGGTGCTGAAGTAATTCATATAGAACCCCCGCAGGGCGATGAAACCCGCAGACTCAAAGGATTTGGAACAGGCTATTTTCCTTTTTATAGTAGAAACAAAAAAAGCCTTGCAATAGATATTAAATCAACTGAAGGAAAAAAAATCATTGAGCAATTAGTTGGCACTGCCGATATAGTAGTTGAAAATTTTGGCCCAGGCACAATGGATCGATTAGGATATGGATACGATCATTTAAAAACCATCAATACAAAATTGATTTATTGTTCATTAAAAGGATTTGCATCTGGCCCATATGAAAAACGACATGCCATGGATGAAGTGGTGCAAATGATGGGAGGCTTGGCTTATATGACCGGAAGACCAGGTGACCCATTACGCGCAGGAACTTCTATTGTTGATATCACTGGCGGAATGTTTGGATACATTGGCATTTTAATTGCATTGTATGAAAGAGAAAAAACAGGATTGGGAAAAGAAGTGAAAGCCAGTTTATTTGAAACCACTGCTTTTTTAATGGGGCAACATATGGCTTATGGCGCCATTACCAAAACGCCTGTACCTCCAATGCCAGCTCGTGTAAGTGCTTGGAGCATTTATCAGATTTTTAATACCAAAGACCATGACCAGGTTTTTGTAGGTATTATCAGTGAAAAACACTGGGAACGTTTTTGTGAAGGGTTTGAAAAAGTAGATTGGAAAAACGATGAACGATTACGAAGTAATAATTTAAGAATAGACAACAGAGAATGGTTTATTCCTGCGGTTGAATCATTAATGCTGAATTTTACCAAACAAGAAATAATGGATCGGTGCGAAAAAGCAGGAATCACTTTTGCGCCAATTGCTAGACCAGAAGATCTATTTCATGATCCGCAACTGAATGAAGGCAATAGTTTATTAACTACTACACTTCCGGATGGTACAATTACTAAATTACCCAAAACGCCTATTGAATATGAAGGAGCTGATATTGCACTAAGAATGAATCCTCCTTCTATTGGAGAACATACAAAAGCTATTTTACTAGGTATAGGATATACTGAAGGAGAAATTGAACAATTCAATCAACAAAAAATAATCGCATCATGAAAAGACTATTAACCATTGCAATATTTATGTGCTTGACTTTTAGCGTAATTGCTCAAAATGAAAACAGTCAAAACCAAAACGCAGCAAAAGAAAAAACGATTTTACAATTACACGAATCGAAATTTGAGTGGCTGGTAAAAAAACAATACGATTCATTAAAATCGTTGTTGGATGAAAATCTAGTATATATCCATTCAAACGGATGGACAGAGTCTAAAGATGAAATCATTGCCGATCTAAAATCAGGTAAGCTGAATTATTTAGGAGTAAAAGTAAATGAGTCGAAAGCGCGGATTTTTAAAGGTACAAGCATCGTTACTGGCAAGGGAACATTCAATGTAATAATGGATGGGAAACCTATTGAATTGCAATTGATGTATACAGAAGTATACCTCGAAAAAAAGAAAGGTTGGAAATTAATAAGCAGACACGCAAATAAAATATAATGGAACTAAGTAACAAAACAGCAAGGGAAATATACTTAGATGTAAAATCGAATCCAACAAGAGCTAAATTTGGATTTGGGAAAAAAGCAGCAATTGTAAATATTGATTTACAAAACGCTTATACCAATGTTGCAGAATTTAAAACTGCTTATGAAACTGATCCAAAGCAGCTCATTTATATTAATGAGATCAATCAGCTTGCGAGAGCAAAAAATTGGCCAGTGATATTTACTTATGTGGCTTATATGGATTCGGCCGAAGATGCTGGAGTATGGGGAACAAGAACCAATACAGAAGACTCGTTGCAGAATATTAAGTTTGGATCTAGAAGAGCTTCCTTTGATGATAGACTAGAAATAGATAAAAAAAGGGATGTTATTTATTGCAAAAAAATGCCTTCTCCTTTTTTTGAAACACAATTACAATCATTACTGGTTTGGCACCAGGTAGATACTATTATTCTTACTGGAGGAAGTACATCGGGATGCATTCGTGCTGCGGCAGTAGATTCACTATCGAGAGGATATAGAACCATCGTACCGGAAGAATGTGTTGCAGATAAACATGAGAGTTGTCATTTTTCCAATCTTACCGATATGGCATTAAAATATGCCGATGTTGTTTCTGTAAATGAAGTATTTGATTATCTAAAAAAATAATATTAGCTGATGCAAGATCCTCAACTATATGATTATTGGCCCTATAAGAACAGAAAAAAAATTACCTGGAAAAATAATGCCCGAATTGCTTTTTGGATTGCACCCAATATTGAATTTTATGAACTTAATCCGCCTAAAAATCCACAAAGAACTCCTTGGCCTAAACCCAATCCTGATATTACCGGTTACAGCATGCGCGATTATGGAAATAGAGTAGGTCATTACAGAATGATGGAAGCTATGGATAAATACAATATAAGAGGAAGTATCTCCCTTTCTGTGGCAATGTGTCAACACCATCCTGAAATTATTCAGGCATGTGTTGATCGCAAATGGGAATTTTTCTCGCATGGCATTTACAATACACGCTATTGCTATGGTATGGACGAAATGCAAGAGAGGGCCATAATTGAAGATGCTTTGAAGACTGTAAAAGAAGCCACAGGACAAACTGTTGCAGGTTGGCTAGCTCCGGCATTAACTCATACTGAAAAGACTTTTGATTTAATTGCAGAATATGGCATAAAATATACTTGCGATCTATTTCAAGATGACCAGCCTCAACCTATTCATGTTAAAAAAGGCAGATTGATTTCAATGCCTTATTCTTTAGAAATTAATGATGTTATTTGTTATAATTCTTATTTGCATTCTCCCAGACATTATGGAGATATCATCAAAAAACAATTTGATACCTTATATGAAGAGGGAGAAGAAAGTGGAACGGTTATGTGCATTCCGCTTCATGCATATTTAGTAGGACATCCACACAGAATGAAAGCATTTGATGAGGCTTTAGCATATATTACTTCATTTAAAGATGTATGGATAACTACTGCTGCAGAAATTGCCGACTATTATTATGAACACTATTATGAATAATTAATATGCCGCTTGAACAAGAATTTTTACAATATCCCATGCGCAGGCATGGTATGGATCATGACCGTTATGAATGGTCTAATCTTTTTGAAAGAAGCCCTATAGAGTGGCCAGGTAAAAAGTCAATGGCATTACTCACTGTAATTCCAGTTGAATTTTTTCCATTGAATCCTGTTGGAAAACCTTTTAAAGCCCCGGGAAGTATGATTACAGCATACCCCGATTTCAGGCATTATTCAACAAGAGATTATGGAAACAGAGTGGGTATTTATCGTTTTCTAAAATTATTTTCTAAAATTGGATTGAAAGGCTCTTTTGCAGTAAATAGCCAAGTAGCAGAAAGATACCCTGGTTTAATTTCAGATATAATTGCAGATGGTCATGAAATAATTGCACATGGTATTAATATGGATACACTTCATTATGGAGGTCTTGATGAAAAAACAGAAGCTACTCAAATTAATACTTGCATAAATACAATTGAAGCAATAAGTAAACAAACAATAAAGGGCTGGATCTCACCAGCATATTCACAATCTTTTAATACACCTGATTTATTATCAGCAGCTGGTATCGAATATTGTGGTGATTGGGCAAATGATGATTTACCTTATACCATGCGTACAAAAAATGGAGAATTAATTAATATCCCTGTTGCCCAAGAAATCAGCGATCGTCAAATTATCACCAATAATCATCACACAGAAGAAAGTTATGTGCAACAGTTAAAAGATCAATATGAATTATTACAAGATGAATCTTCGAGATTTGGGGGAAGAATGATGTCGATAACAATACATCCATATATAATGGGTTTGCCTTATAGGATTAATGCGCTGAAAGAAATTCTTGAATGGTTTATGCAATCATCAACAACATGGAGCGCCACAAGCGGAGAAATTGTTACAGCATTTAATAAATCTAAAAAATGAATATAGAAATTAGTAATCAACTTTTTATTGTAGGCGGTGCAACTTCGGGATTTGGAAAAGCCATTGCAGAAGCATTGATTGCAGAAGGAGCACATATCATTGCAATAGCAAGAGGAGAAGAAAAATTATTGGCTTTACGATCCGCTGCGCCCAATCAAGTGGAAATTTTAGCAGGTGATTTATCTAACCCTTCAATATTGCAATCATTAATTAATAAGGTAGGCGATCGTCAGGTACATGGTATTTTGGTAAACGCAGGCGGCCCTCCGGCAAAAACAGTAATGGAAACTACGCTTGAAGATTGGGACAATGCCTATCAAACTTTACTGCGCTGGAAAGTTGCTTTAACACAAGCATTTGTTCCTGCGATGATCAAATATGGATATGGCAGGATCTTATATATAGAAAGTTCAACTGTAAAACAACCTTTAGAAAATTTAGTATTGAGCAATTCATTGAGGGTGGCAGTTGTAGGCATGGTAAAAACATTGTCGCAGGAGATTGCCAAATCGGGTGTTACACTGAATATTATCGGACCAGGCTCTCACAATACACCCGCAATAGATCGGATTTATAAAAAGAAATCGGAGCAAACCGGAGTTCCATTTGATGAAGTAAGGGCTGCAGCCATTCAACAAATACCAGTTGGCGCTTTGGGAGAAGCTGCAGATTTTGCTTCATTGGCAATTTGGTTATTAAGTCCTTTGAGCAGATTTATTACAGGGCAAACAATCACAGTAGATGGCGGAGCTGTAAAAGGAATTATGGGGTAGAGCAAAAAACAGTTAACTAGGTTAATTAATTTTTATTAACTTACTTCAATAACTTTCAACATTATAATATGAAAAAATATTATTGCTGGGTAGTATTGGCTTGCTTGTTTTTAATGTACATGGCCAGTAATGGAATTGTACTTAATACATTCAATTTATATTTACCGGAATTTGCCAAAGAATTTAATGTAGATATAGCCAAAGCAACTGGCTTAGCAGCTACATTGTATTTGGTGTTGGCATTGCCACTGCCATTTGTTGGAAATTTATTAGAACGCTTTTCACCTAAGGTATTGATAGTTACAGGAGCCATTGGGGTTTCTGGTGGATTGTATTTTCTTTCTAAAGCCACTAGTTTTGGAATGATCCAAATTTTTGTAATTGTATATCCATTATTCCTTTGCCTGGTAGGATTACTTACCAGCATGTACGTAATTAATAACTGGTTTGTAAAATATAAGGGTATAGCAACTGGAATATTATTAATGGCAAGTAGTGTTGGTCCAGCCATCTTTGCACCAATCGTTGGTAAATGGATCAAAACATTGGGGTGGCATACTGCAGCTGAATATCAATTTATACTTTGTTCAATTTTAATTATTGTTCCTGCTTTATTGGTATTTAGTCATCCATCCAAATTTAATACTTATGCCGATGGCATTTCTGGTACGGTGGGTCGTCAACCAAAAGTAGACAAAGCAGAGAGCAAGGCTTTATTGAAAAAAGCATTGGCATCGAGAGAATTTTATATGGTAGCATTGGTAACTGCAGCATTGTGGTTTTGTATTGGTGGATTTATTCAGAACCAACGTAACTATCAAGTAGATTTAAGTTTAGATGTTGCACAGAGTGGCAAATTACAAGGCATCTTTTTCTTATGTGGTTTATTAGGTAAACTCTTATTTGGATTTTTAGGCGACAAGTTTGATGTAAAGAAAATCATGTTGATGAGTGTAGTCAATATGTTATTAGGTTGTATTTTCTTATACCTGAGTTTGAAGGATCAACGTTTTGTAATTCCATGTGCCATTGTTTTTGGATTGGGTTATAGTGGAACATTTACCATGATTCAATTGTATATCATTAATCTGTTTGGTGGAGCAGCATATGGAACTATTTTAGGCTTATTGTCTTTTATCGATACCATTTGTGCATCTATAGGAGTGGCTGTTTTAGGAGGAATGAGAAAAGCCAATGGTAGTTATGAGAATGCTTTCATTTTAATGATGGTATTAACAGTATTGTCTTTGGTGGCAACTTATATTATTAATCAGAGAGCCAAGAAAGGTTTTTTATTGGCTTAATTTTTACGACAATGATTAAAAAAAATATCAATGCTTCGGTGATTTTTCATATCATCAAGTTATCGGAAACATGGAAACGCAATGGAGATTATATTACCCAAGAGTTTGGCATTACCACTCAACAATGGTTTATCCTTTTATTATTGGTGAAGGACCCTAATATTCTTTATTTTAAACTCAATCCACATGAAAAGCCATTGATGGCAAAAGAATTGGCAGAAGCATTGAATGTAAGCAGGGCCAATGTGACCAATCTATTAAATATACTCATCAAGAAAAAATTGGTTGCACAGGTAGAAGATAGTTTTGATAAAAGAAGAAAGCGTTTGTCTTTAACTGATGCAGGTATTCGTATGGTTGAAAAAATAGAAAAAGTACGAAACGAATACAACAAACGCCTATTTGCTAAATTCAGTAAAGCCGATAAAGAGGCCATGATTGAATTTATGAATACCTGTTTAATGGGTATGAATAATGAAGCATTGTTGAAATAGAATTACTTCGTCCTCAAATAAATTATCGGGGTATTCCAAGCTGTAAGCAACTTGCCATCTTTCTCAACTTGTTCCAAAACGCTTAATTGCTTGTTGGTGAATTTTTCGGTTAGTGTAAATTTCATTCCATTTCCCAAATCGTTGAGAGAAACCGTATTAAAGGTTTTATCGCTTGCGTTCCATGTATAATCGGCTCCTTTAAAAGTGGGCGATGGTTGTAATTGAGTAAAATCAAATTGCAACAAAGCATTATCGTTGCGCACTTCTTCTTTTTTTAATCCAGTTAATTGAAATGTGGTCAGGTGAACAATACCCGTTACTTTTTCTTCAAACAAAAATAAATAGGGTTTTAGGTCGATGGGTTTGCCATCTGCTAAATAATAACTCTCTTCAATTATAAAAAAACCATTCAGGTCTTTTGGTATATTTTTTACTTTATCATTTGCTAGTCTGTTTACATGAATAGCCAAAGGATGAATCTGCTTACCTGCTTTTATTTCGGCAACCACTTGAGTACTATTATCAAAATCACCAGTAATGTATTCTTGAAAGCGATTGATTAATGTAGATTTTTTTTGTGCAGATGCTATTTGTGTGATCGTGAGAACGGTTAAAAGAAAAACAATTTTTTTCATTTGACTATATTTTTTTACTAATAACTCAATAACCAATAACTATCAACTACTCCCACAATAACCAAGAACTAAGAACTGCGAAACTTCGCGCTCGTCCAAGGTGCTACAATCGGTTGATCTTTAATAATAAATACTTTCTGCCGCATAAAACGCTTAATAGCAGAAGGCCCCATTCTTGTTCCACCAATGCCACTCATTTTAAATGAATTTTTTTCGCCTTCATGCATGATGGCAGTTAATGCTGCATCATTGATGCTAATTGCTCCACCATGTATATGTTTTCCGAATTCCATGGCTTCTTCTATCGTTCCAGCAAATACAGCAGCGCTCAATCCATAGATAGTTCCATTAGCCAGTTCAATCCCCTCTTCTTTTGTATCGAATTTCATTACAGGCATGATAGGACCAAATGTTTCTTCGGTCATTATTTTCATTTCATGAGTAACATTAATTAAAACAGTAGGCTTGCAATAATATCCACCATTGATTAATTCGCAATGAGTGCTGCCTGTTAAAATTTGAGCTCCTTTTTCCAATGCATCTTTTAAATGTTCATTAATGATGGCAGCTTGTTTTTCAAAAATGATAGGGCCGATTTCTCCATGAGCAATATTATTTGCATTAATCAGTAAATCATTCGCTTCATCTACCAACAATGGAACGAATGAATCAAACACTTTATCCTGAATATAGATTCTTTCTATACTTAAACAACTTTGCCCTGCATTGGCTGTACTTCCCCATGCGATTGCTTTTGCGGCCAATGAGAGATTGGCAGATTCCAATACAATTGCAGGATCTTTTCCTCCCAATTCTAAAAATACTGGTATCATTTTTTTACTGGCAGCATCGTACACTTTTTTTCCTGTGGAAGTGCTTCCTGTAAAACAAATCAAATCTGCTTGCTGTACAAGATCAGCTCCAACCTTGCCATCGCCAGGAATATAGGCCAATACTTTTTTGAGTGCCGGAACTTCATCAATAATGTTTTGCATTACAGCAATAAACCGAGGTGTTACTTCACTAGGTTTTACTACAACTGCACAACCTGCAAGCAAAGCCGGAATTGTATCAATCAAGGAAAGCAATAGAGGAAAATTCCAAGGAGATATTACGCCAATCAATTCAAAAGGCACTAAACTCTGTTGCAGTTTTATAAATGGAATGGAAGATGAATGTTGAACTTCTTCTGTAAAAAATGAAGCAGCAATACCACACCATCTATCGATAGAAGATGCCACTATTTGTACTTCTAATTTTGTTTCCCAAATTCTACCAGTATCAATAGTAAGTGCTTCAATCAATGCAGTTTCATGCTTAGCTACTGCGCTTTTCCAATCTTGTAAAATATTTATTCGATATTGCACACTTCCACCTGCCCATGCTGATTGGTTAGAACGTAAATCGTCACAAATCTGTTTTACTTGATCATTTGTAAAATCAGGTATTTCATAATCCATTTCCCCAGTGCGAGGGTTTCTAATTTTCATTTACTATTGTTTAACTTGCTCAATCCAATAACCAATAACCAATAAC
>Ga0164293_10001594_pt1 | contig 18962 bp, 18 predicted proteins | sample GEODES118metaG_FD_111487 | JGI IMG/M metagenome (GOLD analysis project Ga0164293, IMG submission 111487) | Eutrophic lake water microbial communities from Lake Mendota, Wisconsin, USA - GEODES118 metaG | ecosystem: Environmental > Aquatic > Freshwater > Lake | place: USA: Lake Mendota...
GGAGGAGTTGGTTGGACGGAAGGGAGTGGTTGGGGGGAAGGGGTTGGTTCATTAGTAGGCACTATAGGTCGTTTTGCTATTTCTTTCTTTTTAGCTTCAATAATGATATTTTGTTTATCTTTAGGTAATTTATCAAAAATTAAATCAGTTTTTCTAAGTATTTCTGCGTAATCTTTTCTCATTTCTTCACCTTTATTCAATACACGTTTTTTGTTACTATCTAGTTTATTAAATCTTTCTCTCATAGCAATCAATTTATCAAGCATTTTACCTTTAATCTTGGCCATTTCAGCGTCATATTTAGCATTTTCTGCTGCGCATACATCTACTTCAGCTTCTATAGGGGTTTCTACTTTATATTTCGTTCCAGACCAATTCTGCAAAGTCCATCTATTAGCAGAACGAGACAAAAATGATAGTGCTTTACCACCAAAATAATAAATGGCCGCAACACCTATTACAATCATAGCAGGTTGACGATATTCAGTTCCTGCTAAATATACGTATGAAATAATAGTAATAGCAGTAAATACAAATAAAGCACGTAATATATATATTATATCTTCCTTTATAAGATTTCTATTTTGTATAATTTCAACCTGTCTTCGTGTGGTCATAAGATCTGCGTCTATGCTATCGATGTTAACCCGATTTTTAGCAATACGATCTTCCCTAAGTTGATTTACACTACCAACTAAACTATTATGTGTATCTAATCTTATTAATTCATTTTGAAACTCATTATATGACTTCTGTAGAATAGGAGTATTTCTATCATTTAAATTATTTATATTTCTAATAATATCAAACATAACGAACAATATATTATCATATATATATTTTTTTTTGATTTATATATGATAATTAATTCAATAGCAAAGTTAAATAGTAAAATTAAATACGCATTAAATAGTATTACCTACAATGCAGGTTCCTTTCGGGTCAATTATGCCGTCATATAACTCCAAATCATTAGCCAAAACTCTTTTAAATTTAAATCGTGTTACAGTTTCATCTGATGTTTGTTCATCTTTTACATAGTGATACCATTGTTTATCTTTTCCATAAGCAAAAATTGTACCCATATTTCCTTGACCAGCTTTTCTATATAAGTAACTTGCCGCCACATTTCCAGGTAATTTTAATTCTAAATCATCTTTCATAATCTTTCCATCTTTTATCATATATCTATTTTTACTACTATCAACAATATATCTATTCGCATTGTTATTATCTTTATTAGCATCAATACATCTATTTACAAGCTCTAATTCATTCCGTTTTGGCGCAGCAGTTGGTAATATATCTCTTTTAAATTCAGTAGGTTGTGTTGATGTGGCTGTACTAGTTGGTCTGTCCTGTCGAACATTTGCAGGTCTAGATACAGGAGATTCGTCCATAGCTATCTGTTCTGCTTTTCTTCTTTGTACATTTGTCGCTAATCCAGTAACACTAGTATCTGATTGTTTTAAATTATCCATCAAACGACTATCTCTTTCTTTATCTTGAGCCATTTTTAATTCTGCTTCACGTTGTAATCTCTCTCTTTGTAATTGTTGTTCTGTTTTTTTAGGAGGAGCAGGTATATCTTCAAAATTAGGGATAGGTAAAGCATATTTTACAGATGGGTTATATAGTGGTTTAGGTAATGGTTTAGCTTTAGGTTCATTGTATAATAATTTTGTATTCTTACATGATTTTACTACATCTTCTAAACTCTTACTTAAATTTGCTATATTAATTTCAGTGGGAAAATCATTACCTATGCCTGGACCTACACCGCACGACATTTGATTTTTATTACGATCAAATCCTCCAACATATTGTTTTATATAATTATCTCTATCACTGGACCATTGTTCTGGCTTACAAGCCGCATTATTAAAGGGACCTGGACCACATACTTTTGTTAGATTCTTATCTGTATCAGCATACCATTTAGGTAAGCCAGATACACCTTTATCATACGAGTATTGTTTAGCACATCTTTTATTATAATTTGGATTACTAGTAAAAAGATAATTAATTTTTACTTTATTTGTAATAGGGTTTATAGCGCATACTTTACCTCCCAATATAATTTCTTTTTGACTATCATCATCAATGCATAAACCTGGAATATTCTGTTCAACGCGATGTTTAAAGTAAACAAAATCACCATGTTGGATATTGCTTTTACCACCAGGCATATATTGTTTAAATTCTTTGTCTTCACGAATATGATTTTCAATAACATCAGTAATTAATTTATCTAATTTTTCGGTTTCAACTAAATTATTTACCATATCACTTATTTCACCGACAATATTATTATTAATTTTATCATAAATTAAAATAGTTAATTTATCTATTATTTTTTTAGCATGTGTTTCATTAAATTTACTATCCATTTTAGAAGACAAATTTTCAGAAGAAGAACTAATAATTCTATCAATGGCGTCAGTAACCAATTTAGATACTCTAAGTTGGATTTCGGTAAGTGTTCTATCTTGGTCTATAGAAACATTTTCAGTATTTAATTTACTCGTAATTCTCATAACTTTATTTTTATTTTTTCCTAAAGTTTGTGATGTTTCCAATATATTTTTGTTAAAATTTGCTAAATCATCACTTCTAAGTAAAATATCTACTCTTTTACTACCTTCTGTAGCACGATTATCTAAATTATCATCAATCATTGTTGATTTACGAATTATATCATCAGTTCTGTCCCTTATTTGTGCATTCAAACCCATAAGATCTTTATTTGTATCATCTAAATCGTTAAAAAAACAAGGAGGTCTTCCCTTTTTACGTGTCATTCGTTCTTCTTCCAAATTACTTCTTATACATCTTTCTTTAGATGTTGCTGGAGAAACTCTAACAACAAATTCTTCCCTATTCATAAATTTATTTGAAAGCTTTAAACCTACAACAATCGACACAAGAATTGTAAGTATAAGAAATAGAAAAATATTAACAGTTTTCATATTATATATTAATCATAAATATTTAAATATATCTATTTTAAATACTAATTCTTTTAATTAATTTACAGAAATAAAATAAATATTATTAATATATAATTGTATGTTATATACTGTTTTATTGTTTATTATAATATTATTAACAGTAGCAATATATGCTGAAAAAATAAAAAAATCAGAACATTTTTCAAGCAACGACGGCAATGAATGTTATGGAAAAATTTCTAGCAAAAATGGATATTATAGTAATTTTATGTTAAATACATTTAGTAATTTTGATACAGCATTTAGGTTTCTTAAAAATAAATCAATAAAAGCAATAAATTCATTAAAACAGTATAAAGTTGATTTAGAACAAGCCTATGATATAGATGCTGTGAGTCAAAAAGCATTAGAAAAAACTACCAAAGACGTTTCGGAAACTAATAGTCGGTTAAACAATCTTGTTGATTCAAAAATTAATCAATATGATAATGAACTTGCTTTATCAAATGTAAAATTAGGTGACTTGAGAAAAAGTGCGACCACTCTATCTGATATTAAAGAAGATGAGGTAATGACTAGAGTAACCGATATGGTTTCAAATGTAGCAAAAGACAGATATAATAACTATGAGAAGAAAACTGTAAATAGTCCAAGATTAGGGCAAACCTTTAATACAATTATTAAAAATAAAATATCAGATAATAGGGATGTAAGTGCTTATAACTGGCAATGCGAACCTGGAATTATTGGTGCTCCTATAAGAATAAATTCAAAAGATGGAAGCATTGAAGCTTTAAGTACTAATGGAGTAAATATTGATACAGCATTTTGTAAAAATAATGATGTAAGAGATATTCCACATAAAAATATTAAACCAGTAGTTTGCTCTAATAAAGATGCATCTACAGCTGGAAACTGGTGTAACAAAGCAGCCAAAGTATTATATAATCAAGACACTACAGACTATAATAATTGTCCATTAGATTGGAGAATGGTTGACCGTGAGAAAAAAATATGTATTGCTCCTAAAAATACACTTGGAAATTCAGTGCATGACAGTAATTCACAACAATTTGCTTCTGAATGTGCTTTGCCTAATAATAAATGTGTAATGTTCGGCACACAACCAACAGATAATATAATGCAATGGAGTAAGGCTACAAATACCTTATTTCCTCCTAAAGTCAATGTAGTTGAAAGAGCAAGAGATTTGACTAATGTTTTAGCACAAGTAGATAATGTTATTAATAGCACAATTGGAACAGCAAGCCCTCCTTCACGCATTGATAATTATACTGTTTACAAAAATGGTGTACTTGTTAAGGCATATAAATTGAAAGAAATAAATACTGCTAATCGATTTACTAAAGGAAAACTATTATTTGATAATATTATTTCTTCAAGCATTTATTTTAGAGTTAATAATGGCAATTTTCTATCTATTCGCCCACCATATAGTGACCCTAATACAAATTTTGATACTGATGATATTTTTGTTGTATTCCAAGGTTATATGAAAATACCAAAAGGAATTTCACGAGTGCAGTTAAGAACTATTTCTGATGATGGTATACGTGTTATGATTAGAAAACCAAATACAAGTAATTGGTCTACAGTTATTGAAAATTTTACTCTACACGGAGATACAGCAAACGATAGTGCATTAATGTCTGTTATTCCAGAGGAATATATAGAATATCAAATTGAATTTTTTGAAAAATCAGGTTACGCAACTTGTATATTACAATGGCGGTTTAATGAAGATGACCAATTTTTAGTTGTTCCAAGAGATTCACTCTTTATTGATACGGAACAATGTTCTAAAACAGTAAATATGGCCAAAAAAAATACTTGGCAGAATATTGAAAATAAAGCTGTTAGAATGAATGATAGAGGAGACGTAGAATGTCTATCATTAGATGGAAGAAACTGTATAGATAATAACCAAGGTGCTGGAACCTATGAAGGAAATATTGAACGATATGGAGATAGTAGCAAATTATTACCATTAGCATGTGGAGAAGACGTCAAATCTAAATACGGATTTACTGGCTATGAGAATCCTTCTCATTGGTGTGCTAAAGCTAAAATTCAACTTGACCCATCAAACAAAAGAACTTATTCTGAAGATACATATGGTGGAAGATGCGGCCTTATTGATGGTAAAAAGGTTATGTGTCTTCCAGGAAGATGTTGCAATAAATATGGTTACTGTGGTGATAGTAAATTCTGCACCGACAGTTCTATAAATAGGCAATATAATGGATAATATTTTTTATATTTGTTAATTTTTGTATTTTTTAATTATAAGATAAAAAAACTAACAAATTTATGTCTTAATATTTGTTTAACAATTTTAAAGTAATAACACAATATATTTTTAATTTAATAAATTTATAAAAATATATGATTAATTATATTATATGATTTATTATATTATATGATTTATTATATTATATTTATTGTAATTGTATTTATTTTATCTTTTTCTTACCACAAAATTAACAAGTTTTTACGTGATTTTTTTAATCAAAGAGTGAAAACACATGAAGATTTTACTGATAAAAAAGAAGGAAAATTTAAAGACTGTAATACTATAGATAAAATATACGACCGTTTTTATTCAGAAATTTATGATGATTTATTTTTATCATCATACAAAAATCAATATGAAATATTACAATTACGCGATAGTGTATTTAATAAATGGAAAGATTCAAAAATAAAAATTCTGGATATTGGGTGTGGAAATGGACATCATGTAGACTTATTAAGTCAATATAAATATGATGTTGTTGGAATTGATAACTCTAAACATATGATTAATAATGCCCAAAAAAAATATCCATTATATACATTTATTCGTGATGATTTTATGAAACGTGAACTATTTGAACCATTAACATTAACACATATTACATGTTTTTTCTATACTATTTATTATATTGAAGATCCAGCTTTATTGTTTCAAAATGTAAATACATGGCTAAAACATAATGGTGTATTTTGTGTTCACCTTGTAGATAAAAGGAAATTTGATCCAGTATTAGAAAAGGCAAGTTCTCTTATACCTTTATATAATCCTCAAAAACATGAAAAAAAAACACATACAAGTCTTATTTTTAATAATTTTAAATATGAAAGTGATTGGAATTTAGATAAAATGCCTTCATCATTTATTGAAGTATTTAATTTTAAAGATAAAAGTGCTAGAAGGAATTTTCATAATCTATATATTTATCCTATGAAGAAATATGTTAAAATAGCAAATGATACTGGATTTAAACTAGTGCAGACTATTGACTTAGCTATAGCCAATCATCAACATAACTATATATTTTGTTTTAAAAAGAAATATGGATAGATAATTCGTAAGAATAGTTAAACATTTAGATAAATGTTTTCTAATCCATTAAAATATATTTATTTAGGAAAAAAAAATTGATAGATAAATTTGTTATTAAATTGAGATTAGTTTATCTACCAATCCAAGCACTAGAATAATGTTTTCAATTATTAATGGAAAGAGATTAAATGAATCAGCACGGAGTGTTGAAAATATTGTTGGATTCGCTTGCAGTAGAACTATTACAGACATTGCTAAGGAATTGGAACAGATTTCCAGATCAATCCAAAACAACATTGCGCGAGGACAACATTGGCACACAAACATATTGAAACCAGACTTATCTCCAGAAGACGCAAAATATTACGGCGCACTATACGCCGAGATCTTTATGGAGGAGATGTCGTATTGTAACAACACAATTAAGTTTATCCAATTCATCGCAGCACGATACTTTGAAGAAGAGGTGCTTGATAAACGCAACATGGAGGAAGATGGCGAGGATGGTACGGATGGCGACAATATTGCTGAAACCCTGCCAACCACAAAACAGGATGTTCCTTATGTTTCAACAAAATTAGCAGACGACTTGTTCGTTGGAAGCAATCTTATCAACCGAGCTTTTATTGAATTCATTGGAAAATTAGGTTCCATGTTTTCTCAACAAACAATCACAGCAAAACTCACACAACCTGGCTGCAAAATTGCGCTGTTTGAACGATTTTCCGTTTCAATTGTGGACACATGTTCAAACAAACCTTCCGCAACACATGGACAATTCATTGGTGATTTCACCGAACTTTTTAAAATATGCCAACAGGCTTGGAGAATGATGTCTGTGTTTGCGTTCTCAAATTTGTTTCGTTTCATGGAAGGCAGTAGCTACATACAAAATCCTATTTCTGCCGATGATAGCATTTTTGCTAATCATGGAACACCTCTGAAGTTTGATGATGAAAAGCCCCCCACGCAAATGTTTAAATTAGACATATAATCTCAATCTATCAAACGCCAATTTTATCCACATTACACATATAATCATAATCATAATTCCAAATCTAAATCAAAACCCAAATCCAACCAGAAAAAAACAGGAATATATTTCCTATTTTTTTAAATATAGGTATTGTTTCGTGTTAGATTATTTAATTTGATATTATCAAAAGCAAATAGTAGTTTATCAAACAATATACATAGATATCAATAGATATTTATAAAAAATATAACTACCTGTAACAAATGTTTTAGTAACAAATTAAACAATATATTATATAAAATCTTACATGTATTTTAAGAATAAGTTATTGTAATTTCACTACCATATTAAGATAGTTTACAACCCATAAAATGCCGAGCTCTCTGGAATTCCTTTCAGCCAAGAACCCTCAAACACATTGCGCACATTTCCATCTCCAGACACATTGCGTAAAATGCCGAAGCCATGCGGCATATCATCCCTCCATTCTCCGTAGTACTCCGTCCAATGAATTAGTTCCTCTCCAGTTTTGCTACGAACAGCCCCATATATAAGGGGTGTGCTGCGGAAAAGACCAAGTCCATTTCGTTCCCCACAAACAATTGTCCCATTGTAGGTAGTTCCATCTTTCATTCGCAAATTGACGTGTTTTCCAGGCTTTTGGCGACTAAAGCAAATAGCATCTTCAGACATTATTGATTTAATTGGGGAACTTTGAACTAACTATATTGTTGCTAAATATAATCTATCCATCAAATTTTTTTAGGCTATTATGAATAATAATGCTCATAAATCCTTAATATCTATAATATCATAATCATCTAGTATTTCTCCATTTTTAATACTCATTGTATTTTTTACACAATAACTATTTTGTGATAATTTAGCTATTGCGTCATAGTGGAATTCTTGTAAATCACCACAAAAACAATTAACTATATTTTTATATAATATATCTATTTTCATTCTTTATAATTAATAGTAATTTTTTTTATTAATAATAAATAATTGTTTAAAATATACAATGTTATATCATTGGTTAGTAAATAATTATGGTCCTTTAACAGATATTATGTTGTATATTTTAGTGTTTACAACTATTGTCGTTTTTATTCAAGCAAAATATAATAAAGAGCAATATCTAAAAAATTGGGAAGAAAATCGTTGTAAACCATACATAATACCAATAAGTGGATTTCTTAAAAAAGATGAATCACAAACAGTTATGCAAGCAATAACCTCTAATTTCAATGGTTGTTTTTGGGGTATGTTAAAAGGATATTTTAGCATTTTAATTAGACCATTAATGTATATTCTTGATATTATAAAAGCACTTTTATCAAATTTAACTAAAAGTATTGATATTATGCGTGCACAATTGAAAATTATGAGAAATATGATAATGGGTATAGTAATGAAAATGATGAAACGACTAGAGAATATTATGGAGGCCGCAACATTTTCATATTCAAAAATTAATGAAATTACTAAAAGACAGTTAGCAGTTTATCAAAATATAATGTATTTAATGCAGACTGTATCGGTAACTATGTCTGGTTTTGCTAGTGGAACTATGGGAAAAATATTGGATATGTCTAGTTGGGCAGCATGGGTTCTTCCTATATTTACATTAGGTCCTGCTGGAGCAATATTTCCAGCAATGGCTTTTTGTTTTCATCCAAATACATTAATAAATAATATAAAAATTAGAGATATTACATTAGGAACAAAAATAAATGAAAATAGTAGAGTAATTTCAAAATTATGCTTTAGTGTGCCCAAAAATATGTGTGTTTTTAATCATAATAATACAATAGTTAGTGGGTGGCATCAAGTACACGAAGACAATAAATGGATTAAAGTGTGTGATAGTCCTAATTCCAAAAAAATATATTTAGATACTGATATATTATATACTTTAAATACCACTGATAATATAATTAATATTAATGAAAATAAATATAGCGATTTTGATGAAAAAAACATAAGTGAGGATGCAAATAATTTAATTTTAAATATTTTAAATTCAGAAAATAAATCATATAAAAAAGGAATAAACAAAAGATATCGTTTTGGATTTGCCAAAGATACAATAATAAATGGTAAATTTATACAAAATATTTGTCTATCTGATAACGTAATTGGTATTATAGAACATTTACCTATGGGAGATGAATTATTCTATAAAATTAACAATGTTATTTGCAGTGAATATACAAAAATTTTAATTGGTAATAAATGGATGAATGTAAGAGATATTGGTAGTCCCGTTAATTATACTGATACATATTATACTATTGTTGTGGATGAACACAATATATTTATTGATGATATGGTATTTAGAGATTTTATAGAATTAGATACACCAGAAGAATTAAAATTATTAGATAATTTATATAATACGATTTAATACGATTTAATACGATTTAATACTATTTAATACGATTTAATACTATTTAATAAATATATAAGTAAAATAATCTACTAACATTAAATTATTTTTAATTAAATTTTACTTGTTTTTGTTATAAGTCTTTTTATCTTATTCTTGTTTATTAATCACTTATAAATATTTTTTAAAATTTGTAACCTTGTTTCATATTTCCAATATTTATTATAAAATTAATATTTTATGATAAATGTTGTTGTTTTTTGTTATATAAAAATTAATCATATTTTAGATTGGGTAAAAAGTAATGTTCAGATGGAATTACATTGAAATTTCCCTTACGATTTAAACGCCATTTAAATATAAGATGACTATTTGTTGTATCATTACCTTCATACGCAATAATTTTGTAAGGAATAGTTGTGTTAGGTTGTAAATAATTCAATCTTGAATAATGGTCAATTTTAATTGAATTAGAATATTCATCAATTTGTAATTCACCACCAAAGTAAAATCGAATACCAGACCCAGCAACAATATTGAATTCTACAACTTCTGCGGTATTTGGAAAATTTAAATTTCCAAAAAATTCTAAATAACGATAGGTGGAAGTCTTAGCATCGGTAAAGAATGAATCAAATTTATCAGTCATAAAATAATTGATAGAAGGCACAATTTTTTCATCTAATAATTCACCTGTCTGAATTCCAGTAATACTATTTGGTGCACTATTAGAGTTATAAGTTCTTACTAATACACCACGATAATTGCTAAGGTCTTCTCTAGGTAATCTAATTTTTTTATAGTCAATAGCATCTTTCACAGATTTTTCCAATCCAGACATTATATTAGTACTGTTTTGAACCTTAAAATTATTTCTAATGCCGTTCATCATTTGTGTATAAGTATCTTCAACTAATTTTACATTACCTCTAGAGTTATTTAATTTATTTATACCTTCGTTAACGTTTATATTAAATTGTGTGTCTATAATACTAGGCATTTGTTGTATAACTTTTGAAGTATTTTGTTGAATAACGTTATTAATTGTATTTGCGGTATCATTAATAATACTTTCAGTTGCATTTTTTCTGAAATCTTTATCATTAGTTTGCCTACGTCGTTGACCTTGTGCCCGTGATATAACTGCGTTACCTTGACTTGCGTTTAATTTAGATAATTCTAATGAAGCTCCTGCTCTATTGCTAAAATTACTACTTATATTGTCCGCATAATTTATAATATTATTTTTTCTTAAATCGTCTTCTAATTTTTTATTAACATCTTCTACTTTATTAGCAATTCTATCGTATTGATAATACGCATTTAGCAGCATATTATTAGATGCCGCAGCCATATTTTCTTCATTTCCACTTAAATTGAATGGTATATTTCTCGATAATTTTGTAAGTGGAATATCCATAGGAAAACTATCAGTCTCTATAGATTTAGGCATAGCCTTACAGGGTCCTGGAACTCCCTTATCCAAGCGTTCGATTTCACAACGATCTTTTTCCATACACCTATTATCACCTTCATAACAAAAAAATTCTGGTCCACACTCATCGGAATTTGTACAACGTTCATATCTGCTTTTGCGTTTATATATAGTGCCTGGAACACCGCATTCTGGACTTCCATCCATTTTAATACCTCCAATATATTTAGTTTGGTCTCCAATAGAAATATTGTTATTCACACCGTCAGCAGTTCTTGATATTTTAGGAACTGACTTTATATCACTATAACTATATTTATCTTTACATTTGTCATTAATATTTGGATTAATAATAGAAGTGTATTTTAATCTTGCGGTTTCTCCTTGAATAGAACAAATTTTTCCTTCAACAATTAGATTTCGGGATGACCCGTCATCGGTAGCACATAATGTTTTATCATTAGGAATAGGAATAATGTCTGTTTTAAAATAAACAGTATCACCAATTTCTAAAGATGTATTTCCTCCATCAACATTGGGATTAAAGTTTTCAGATAATTTGCTATTAATGCTTTCTTTATTTATGTATACTATTACTAGAAGCAATAGTATTGTCAATAATATATTATTAATCATTATAAATAAACTATATATATTTAAAATATATTTTTAATTTTTTCAAATATATTTTAAATAATAATCAATATTATTCCTTATCACTAACAAACCGATATGAAACAGACTCCCCAACATTTGAAATATTTCTGATTATTTTACAAATATCACCGTGTCTCATATTATAATATTTAGCAACAGGGTCTTTTGTTAATATTGTTGGTAAACTTTCAATTGAATTTAAATAAAATATTTTTTTTAATTCATCTTTTTTATTGGCTTCTATAATGATATGCTTGGGGACTAAATTATGTAGTGTTATATTAAATGTTAAAGACTTAAACCAAAATATTTCAGTATTTTTTATATCAGTAGTAATCATACTATCTAGTGGTTTATTTTGAGTGCATATAATACATATTAAATGGTCGTTCGCTCCTAAAGAGTAAAAATCTTTGACTTTTTTAATATTAACATCTATCTTTAGTGTGTTTTTAAAAAAGTGAATAACTACTCTTTGTTTATCATTCTTAAATTCCATATCTAAAATATTTGTATCTTTAGACGACATACCCTGTTCATACATATCCCTAATAGCAAATTCAGGTATCATTTTAAAAATATGTAAACTTCCTCTTTCAAAAAAAAATCTAGATATTGGTTGCTCACTACGGTCGTAAAGCATATCAATAATATTGTTTCTAATTAATTTATAATCTTCAAATTTAATTTCCATATATTATAAGTTAAATGAAAAAAAAACAGTTTTTATACCAATACATATTATATAAATGATATCAATTGCACATAAATTAAATAATAGTTATAATATAACCCATAATAATAATACTATAATATTAAATACACAACATTCATTCATATGTTTTCTTGCTTTTTTAAATAAAAAAATTATCGATTACGATGATTTTCATATTTTATTCCATTCTATAAGTTGTTTAAATTTACAAATATATAAATATAATTGTTTTCTAATAGTTAAAATTTTTTTAAATGAAACAGACTATTATAATAATACAAATGACTTAATTCATTTAGAACTCTCATATAAATCAAAATTTATTGGTCAATTATATAAGGTAGGAGCTATAACTTTTAAAAACAAAATAATAAAATATAATGTTTATGAATTTATTGATCATATGTTTAATGATGATTTTATTAATACACTTAATTTTATAGATTTCTATGGAATTATTATTGATTATATAAAAGCATTAGATACAATTCATAACTCGGGTTTTATACATTCAAATATAAAACCTATTCAACTTATGGTTAATAAATCAAAAATTGGAAAATTAATTGGATTTGATGATATTATTCCTATTGAAAAAGGCAAGTTTAATTACCATAACACATCTGGGTCTATTGAATTTTTAGCTAATGAACGATTTATATATTTCATTGATAATGGATTTATAGGAAATACGTCAATATCAAGCGATTTATGGGAATTATATTATTCAATATTAGTAGCATGTAATATTACTAATAATAAAGAAGAATTAGAAGATATATATAAAAATGGAGGTGTTGTATATTTTTTAATAGATAAGTTATCTAAAAGATTTAACCTATTATATTCTGATAGTCAATTCACACTTTTAAGAAAAATGGCAAAAATATTTGAAATAGGATTAAATCAAAATCCTATTCACAGAAAGGACACAAAATATCATCTAAATATTCTACTAAATATACAGTTATTAAATTTTTAATGTTAATATATTATATAAATTATAATGAAGAAAAGTTTACACAATAAATTTAGATTAAATCATAAGTTAAGTAAAATAAATAATCGAAAAGGAGGTAAACCACCGCCTAGACCGCCTAATTATATGTATTTGATTTATACCTCTGGTTTATGTGCTGAAGGAACATATCTATATCATGTTAGATATCTTGGTTTTAATTTAAAACAAGCTTTTCAATATTATCATTGTCTTTTTAATATATATAATGAATTAATTCAAGAGAGACATATAAGAAGTGGAGTTAATCGCATTACTCTAAATCAATGTAGAGGATATAGTGAAATTGGAAGAAATTACCTTTATACATCTGGTCAGCCTGAATGGCTACAAAATCCGTCAAATGAATACTCTACGGTAAAAATTATTAATGCATTTAATTTTAGTTCTGTATTAAGAAAAAATGCTATGGACAATTTATTTGAACGTGGCATCAATACTGATGCATATGATTCATATTTACCAATATTGGCTAAGTTAGATGTATCAAGTGGAAGAGTAAGCCGTGATATATTTTTTCACGAAGATGCTATTTATGATGATACACTTGCGTATGATGAACAACTATATAAATTTTTAGATCAAGGAAATGTAGTTCCTTCGGCATATAGTGCGATAGATGTAATAGAGCCTATCCCAAGTAAAACAGTAACATTACATTTACAGGATGACCTAAACATGTTTAGATCATCTCAGGAATCATTTGAAGAATTTGATATTGAATCTACAAAAAATATTATTAATAAACGATATCCTAATCTAAAAGAATTAAATTCTATTCATGTTATACCTGCTTTAGAGAATAATTCAGATGTAATATTATCTAAAAAAGCATATACTTTTAATATTCCTATTGAAGGGTTAGATATTTCACAGTATAATGTCGTATTATCAAATGATTATATGGAATTTTTGCCTGAGGAAGAAACTGCATTACAAATTCAATCAATTGACCAAATTGTAAGAATAGTTAATCGTGTCTAAAATACGATTGTCTTATAATTACCAAACAATGTTTAATCTTATATAGCATTATAATATAAACGGTGTAAATTTATATTATAATGAAATATGTTGTTCATTATTTAATGTAACTTAACTATATTTACATATTATTTTTTGTAGACTTTCATCTAAGAAAGGCATTACTATAGTCAATGTAATATTTATATGCCATGTTGAATTTATAATAATTATTTTTTTTAAATTTTTACTGTATTTAATATTAATAAGTAATGCTAAATTTTTAGCCAATTTTATATTAGTAGCGTGTTTCATTGAAAAACCTTGACTATCAAATATCCATATCCAAGGTTTATTACCATTATTATTAAGCATTCCATCATAATGGTTTAAAATACCATCATTATCATTATAATATTTTGCTTTGGATGGACAACTATAAAAAATAGAAACACCATTTACTGTTTCATTTACTTTATGAAAACTATGACTTCCTGGTTCATGTAAACACCTTTCACATATATAAGACATGTATATACATATACCAATATAAATTTAGACTAAATTAAGACTAAATAAAAATAAAAATTATGCATACAAATGGATATCATAATATCTTATCATTTATTATAATTTAAATTTGAAATGTTTTTTTTACATCATTCTAAATATTAGGCATCTATTATACAATGAGTTTTACAAAAATTACACGCTTTTCAAAATGCGATTTATTACGTAACAATAATGATGTTGAAAAGTATGGATTTGATAAAAGTAAAACTGAAGGTGAAATGATCGATTTAGCAATAGAAAATAGGTGTAATATTATAATTAAAAATGGAATAAATGGAAAGTGGTATCTTAAAGGCAAAGGAAAAACAATTGAATATTTAAAAAGTAAGATTAATGAAAACTTAGGTAAATCTCGAGAAGGTGTGTTCTGTTTACTATTAGAATAATATAACCAAAATTATATATGTTATAAAATTTTAGTAGATAACAAAATTTCCAGTGTATTTAACATAACGTTGGTGATTTTGTTTTAGCCAATTTAAAACTAGATCTTCAAGAATTCCAGTGCTATTATTACCAGTTAATAATATATCAGCAACATCTTTTTTATGATGCGATTTAGAATGATTACCTCGACCCGTAATTATATTTATTGGATATTTATATAAATTCCGATTTTTTTTTTGATATTCTAACCAGAATAATGTGTTTTCTTTAGTCATACCATGTAAATCTATCTTAGAACCAATATTATCATTAGTTATCCATTGTTCAGTGAAATGTATTGCTCTATTTATTACTTTTATATCACCAGGTAATTCCGTTTTTCCTAAAAACACATTTTCATAAATAGTATATATTTCTTTAGATATTCCTAATTCACAACCATTATTTATAATATATTTATTTGTTGGTAATTGAGGTAATATTGTTAATGGATTACCCCCATATTTCTTTGTAATTTCTGACCAAGTCATATATATATATTTATATATTGTAGTATTTTTTTTAAATTTTATATACTATGTAATATTTTAGAGATTTTTATAAATTTTCATCTATAATATTGATGGCTTTTTTTAATCTATCATCATAATTAGGATAATCGATAATATAATAATTCATATTGTATTTTTTGAATTCGGTTATAAATCGTTCAAACATCCAATCACGAATATGTTCACCATCTCTATATCCATCTTGTATAAACGGCACATTTGGTTTAGTTAATATATAAATTTTTTGCTCATTATTTAGGTAATCCGCATTTTTGTAAATATCATATATTTCACTATAATATTTATCTAAATACCGCTCACACCATATTGTTAATGCGAATGTGTCATTATCACAAATAAGAATTTTATCACATTTTTTTGATAATTCATATTCTTCTTTGTTTTGTCGATGGGACATATCAATAAAATCATCTAATGTAAAATTAAAATTTATTTCTGAACTATGATTATCTTGAATTTTTTCTTCAGCCATAACACGACAGTATTCTTGAACCCATAGAGTATTGTATTTTTCTGATAATATTTTACATAAAGTTGTTTTACCACTAGATTCAGGACCTACAAATATAAATTTTTTTGGTATCATATATAATTATTGATGTTTATTAATATTTATATATAAAATAATTGAATTTCGTAAAACTCATTTATTATCTTTTTAATAACATAAATATAATAATATTATAAAAATTGATCTATTAAAAAATGTATAATATACATATATATAACCAAATGTTTGGGGGTTCTAAAAGCTTTACTATTCAATTAGATGATAATACAATATGCCTTATTAAAGTGAAGAGACCCCAATTTTTAATTACTAGCTTAAAAAGGAGAGAGGAATACTTATATACATTATCTGAAAATAAATTAGATACAAACACTACTATAGTTACTGATTGTAAAATAGATACACTTGTGAATACATTGTCTGCGATATGGAATATTCATAAAATACGTGATTTTATTAGTAAAATAGGCACTTTAATAGAAACAAATATAACTACTGGTGTAAATACCACACGCGATGAAATGCATATAATTGGATTACAAATATTGAGACGCCATCTAAATTATAAGTGTATTACGGACGAATTAGAAATGCAAAATCAGAGATTAAATGAATTACTTTTAAAAGGTAAAAAAGATGCTAACGAATTTTATAGACAAAATGTAGTTAAGCCATATAAATTGCCACTACCTGTAATTGTAGAAGAAGGGGGTTTATTGCGTAGAAAATCTATTCGTAGAAAATCTATTCGTAATAAATCTAGATAACTACATGTATTAAAATATATGCTAACTAAATTATTATATGTTAAATTATTATAAAAAATTGAAATAACATTTTTAACAATAATTATTTTAATATAGATATTGAGAATAATGCACGATTTTATAGTTACAATAGGTCCTCATACTACTCACTTTAGTTCAATTTTCCATTTATTATTTGATGGTGATGCTGATATGGGTGTAGCTCCATTTAATAAAAGAATAAATGGACCAAAAGAATTAAAGAATATCATTACTATTTACCAGGACATTAAAAGCATATTTGAAGATAGATTATTAGAGAACAATGGGGCAAGATATTATCTTAATGATGACACATCACCTATTGAACAAATAAATGTAGATAATAAAGAAAATTTCATAAAGAGTATACATATGTTAACTAATTATTTAACAACCCTCGAAATTTTACGCAAAAGATTAGTCAATAATAAACAACAGAGAAAAACCGCACACAATCAAAATATTCATTTACTTCGTGAATTACGAAAACTATTACCACCACCAACATATAGTGAGTTTGGTGGTGGGTTTAGTCTAGAAGACGACCCTCCTAATAATCATATATCAGTTCAGATATTGAAACACATGGATTATACATCAAAAGAATTTCATCATTCAATGAGTCGCCATATTCTAAATGATATAAATAGTATAATTACCAAGGTCTTACCTGAATTTGTATTTAATATGGCTTTATCAATTCAACATAATAAAGATAATTGTTCACTATCTAATAATATAAAAAATTTAAATCTATTATAATAAGCATTCAACAATTCGTTTTGTTAAAACAGGTCCTATTTTTCGATTATCTATTTTAATATCAACTAAACATTTATTATTTAAGTTGATTGCATCTATTAATGATTTCATATTTGGGTAGTGTTCAATAATTCCTTTAGCAATTCGTGTGGAACATCCAGGTATATTACTAAGCATATTTGTAAGTATAATATCATTTGTAACATTTTCTGATTTTTTAGTGTGTTTGTATACTTTTGTATCAACTTCTAAGCAACTATTTTTGCTGTTACCTTCTAAAAAACTATTCCATTCTTCTATATTTTTTTCATATCTTTTCCAAATATTTTCAATAAAATCATACGTATCCTTTATATTTCCACTTCTATATATAATTAATTTATCACGATAGATAGTGTGAATCAACGATCCAAATACAGCATTAGTATCAACATATTTACTATCTGTAATTTCACCTTCAATAATATAAGTAATTCTATCTCTGGATAAATTACTCACAAGACGAGATTTTTGTTCATGATATCTTCCATCACGAATAGAGCTATACAAATCACTAATTGTTTTTCTCTCAAACACAAGTTGTATTACATCAACATCATTTTCTCTTACAACTATTTGAACATCTCCAATATCAAGTGATTGTGTTATAATAGGTATTTTATATGTATTAAATAATGCGATTAGGCCTTTTTCTCTATAATCTATTTTTAATAGCAACATATATAATAGTTATATCATATATATTCCTATATGTATGTTATATGTATAATTAATTATTTTTGTTGAATAGTTTTATTAACCCTTACAGCGTCACCCAAATTATGTATTTTTCAGGATAAAACTAAATATTTTATTATTTTACAAGCAGATAATAATAAAATATTCAATAAATTGGTAATTTTATGAAAGTCTAGGA